>Ga0326728_10000125_pt1 | contig 310034 bp, 279 predicted proteins | sample MB3enrmetagenome_FD_207602 | JGI IMG/M metagenome (GOLD analysis project Ga0326728, IMG submission 207602) | Lab enriched peat soil microbial communities from McLean, Ithaca, NY, United States - MB31MN | ecosystem: Environmental > Terrestrial > Soil > Wetlands > Peat | place: USA: New York...
AAATCCGCAATCCCATTGACAAAGGACGACTTTGTGGCGACACGCTTCGAAACAAAAATCATGCCCGCATCCGCAAGCTCCTCTATCATCAACTCCGCGTCCGTAGGAACATCTTCAAGGATTAATATTCGTAATTTCTTGCTCACGGGCAGTCCCAAGGCATTACCGTCATATTAACACCTCGTCTCTTTGGAGTCGGACGTTTCTTTCTTCACTGCCAGTTTAATTACATGCGCTTTATTTTATTTCTTCTGGCATCGTTGATGATTGAAAACAATGGGGATTCTTAAGTAGAGAAATGGTAGGTAAAAACTACCAACAACGGCCAGTGTTTAGTGATTTTTCACTGGCAGCATACGAAATATACGGCGTAAATACCGTGACAATCTGCGGATGTTTCCTCTCCAGATCAAAACGGCGTGCATCACATGTTGTCTTCGAAGCCTGCAAGAAATTGCATTTTTGCCTTCGCGCCTTACGCCTTCATAAATGGCGGCTGTCCTGTTGTTTCGAGTACTCGCATCCATATATTGCCCTCCGGATTGACCTTTGATCCCGAGGTAACTGCTTGAAGGGGAAGGTGCACATATTCGTCCTTTATCAAACCTACGAGCATGCTTGTTTTTCCTGCCATACCCGCATGTACAGCATATTGACCGAGGGCGCCGCAATAAATGCTGTCGCTCGCATTGGCCGGCACGCTGCGAATCATATAACTGGGGTCTATATATTTGATGTTAATCTCTGAGCCTATCTTCTTCAAGTGCTTTTCTATCTCCGTTTTAAGGAACGTGCCGATGTCAAGCAGCCTTATATTTCCCGACGCGTCTTTCTCAATAGTTTCGTTGTCCAGACGTATGAGTTCCTGTCCAGCTCCTTCTGCCACAAGGATAACGCAATGTCCACTTTTCTTGAGACGATTCTCAAAAGCATTAAGGAAACCGTTTTCTCCCTGCAGGACGAATTCAACCTCGGGAATGAGCACAAAATTCACATCACCCTGAGCCAGAGCTGCACCGCAAGCTATGTGGCCGGACTGGCGCCCCATAATCTTGACCAGGCCAATCCCCATTGGTGCGCCCTTCGCCTCTGCATGGGCACACTCGATCGCTTTAACCGCCTCGGAAATGGCCGTATCAAATCCGAATGTTTTTTGAATAAGGTTAAGGTCGTTGTCGATAGTCTTTGGTATGCCTATTACACTTATGTTGAGGTTTCTCCTCCTTATCTCTTCTGTAAGGGATCCGGCGCCGCGCATGGTACCGTCCCCCCCTATGCAGAAAAGTATATCGACGTTCATGCGCTTCAGAGTATTTACCATCTCAGCCGAATCCTGCATGCCACGCGATGAAGACAGTATGCTTCCCCCGGACGTATGGATGTCTTTAACGATGTCCGGCGTCAGTTCTAATACCTCATGGCCGTATTTAGGTGTTAAGCCCTGGAACCCATATTTGATGCCTATGACGTTTTTCACTCCGTAACGGTGAAACAATTCCATGAAAATTGCCCTGATGACATCATTGATGCCGGGGCAGAGGCCACCACATGTGACAATGGCCGCCTTCGTCTGTGCAGGGTCAAAAAAAATCTTTTCCCGGGGACCTGCAACTTCAAGTGAGAGGGGGACGCCATCCGCAGTTGTCACATCTTTATAATGCTCAAGATAGATATTATGAAGAATGCGTTTGCTATCGGGAGTATAATAACTGACATTTACGGGCGACGGTATGGTTCTCTCTCCCAAGTCCTGAATTGTAAAATCTTTAAATCTATTATCCATCCCTGTCTCTCTCCTTCGATATAACTAAATTGGCAGCATTTATGCCGGATATTACTTCTCCTTGGAAACCAAGACCTGCAAGTAACATTCCCCCCGTCATAAACACATTACGGTAGGGAGTCTTATTGGATAGGCTTGATATTCCAAAGAATGAATCCGATTGTACTCGGTATTTATGGTTTACTAACTCCTGTGACTTTCTTGAGAGGTCAATAGACACACCGATATTGAGGAAATCTAGATTTTCCCTGAGAAAAGGAAGAAACTTTTCCAGCGCACAAAAAACAACTTGAGAAACTTCCTTAAGTTCGTCATTTGTTAATACGAGAGGACTCTCTTTCAAGAAAATAGTTGCACTTAAAGCCCTCTTGCCGGCTGGAGCTCGGTCTTTACAATCTCTGGAGCTTATCTCCACAAAAACAAGGTTATCATCCATGACGGGTCTATTCTCATCAATGACGATAGCAACGTAAATTGCCGTTTTTTCGGGGATGCATCTCTCGAGTATGCCCATGTGCAGGGAAAACGGATAGTATGCCGATTTCACCAACTTAAGCCTTCGCTCCATGCGCTTGAATTTCCTGTCATTGAGAAGAAGTAATCTGAGTTTCTCCCACTTTGTACTCGCGATAAGATATCGACCTCGAATTTGGGATAACTTATCGGGTATGGAAACATCGACATCTATTTCTCTGTTAATGTTAATTCTCATGATAGAACAATTCGTTATAAGATCACCTCCGGAAGACTCGAACGCAGATTTCAATAATCCCGAGAGTACTTCATTCCCTGCCACATTATGATAGAGTCCCTTCAGGAGTAATGACAGCGCATATGCGGACGAGAACGAAACGGGGCTCTTCTCGCTGCTGCTCCAGTTTGAAAGAATAGCGCTTTTTGCCTCGAATACCCGAGCCAATGAAGGATTTTTTGAAATCGCTTTAAATCTTTTTATAAATGATAATTTTTCTTTCAGAATTAAGGGTGAGCTTTTCAGAACAGAAATAAACTCATCAAAGTTCGTTGGCGATACAAACGGTTTTTCGGTGATCCTCTGCTCCATAAGATTACTGATCCTCAGAACAGACGCGTACAGTTTCCTAATCTCACTTTTCTGACCGGAAAATTCTCTTTCCATATCATTGAGAAACTCTTCCATGTCATTGAAGCAATCCAGCCTGTGATCGGAAAGGATGACTTGAAGACCAGGATTCAATAACTGCAGACCTGAACATTCTGTAACCGGAATGCCAAGATTTGCAAGAAGGCGTGAACATGTCTGTCCCGGGGCAAAGCCGGTCAAGGGTGTGGGGTCGATATTGAAAGTGTATCCATAATCCGAGTAAATATGTCTCGCATCACCTTCAGATAAGAGCACGGTCTTCCTGCCATGATGTGAAATTATGGCAGCCGTGACTAAGGAACTTAAATCATTACCGATGACAATAGTATCGTACATATCTTAATAAAACAATTTTGAAATCCCAGCAATGCCTGATGTCTATGCTCCCTGTTCCTAATCTATTTCTGAAGATAGATACAAGCCATAAGAACGGGTAAGTCAAAAGGCTGTCACGGGAGGATTATGTAGAGGTGTTTCTGGAATACGGTCACTGCCCTTTATTCTGACTTTTCTTCCGATCACTTCAATTCTGCCTTCCGCATAAAACTGAATGGCTTGAGAATATATCCTGTGCTCTTCCTTCAATATTCTGGCAGCGAGAGTCTCTTCGGTGTCATCATGATAGGCCGGAACTATCGCTTGAATAATAATGGGGCCAGAGTCTACCCCTTCGTCGGCAAAATGAACGGTACAACCCGAAAATCGTACGCCGTAGTCAGCAGCTCTCTTCTGAGCATGAATACCCGGGAAGGCGGGAAGGATCGCGGGGTGGATATTCATTATTTTCATGGGAAACGAATTCAGAAAAAGAGGGGTCAAGAGTCTCATGAAGCCGGCCATCACTACCAGATCAACAGAAAGCGAATTAAGGACATCTATCATCCTCCGGTCAAAATCTTCCCGGCTTTTAAAATCGGAATGCTTGATAATTACGGATGGAATATTATGTTTTTTAGCCCGCACGAGAGCATATGCGTCATCGTTATTGCTGATAACGACCTTAATTTCCCCGTCAAGGAGACCTTTCTCTATGTTGTCTATGATCGCCTGGAGATTGGACCCGCTCCCTGAGACGAGCACTCCCAATTTTATTTTTTGTTTCATACCGTTATATAAATGATACTGGTGGTTGGTCTTCGTCTTTCCGATCTATGAAACCGATGGCATATGCCTGCATTTCCAAATTTTCGAGTCGCTCCGTCACTTCAGTCGCTTCTTTTTCAGTAGTAACGACCATCATGCCTATGCCCATGTTAAAAACCCGGTACATTTCTGCATCATCAATGTTTCCCATTTTCTTGATAATCGTAAAAATCGGCGGTATATCCCAGCTGCCTCTGAGAATAACGGCGCGGCAGGTCTTAGGCAAGATGCGTGGTATATTGTCTACGAATCCGCCGCCGGTTATGTGAACTATTCCTTTGATACTGAAGTACTTGATCAGATTCAAGAGTGGTTTTACATAAATCTTTGTCGGACGGAGGAGTTCCATGCCTATGGAATGCGGGAGTTCGTCTAACTTATCGTCGACTCCGAGTCTCCCTTTTTCAAACAGAACCCTTCTGGCAAGAGAAAAGCCGTTACTATGGATGCCGTTGGATGCAATGCCGATTATTCTGTCCCCTACGTGGATTTCCGAGCCATCAATTATCTTTTCGGCCTCAACTACGCCAACGCAGAATCCGGCCAAGTCATAATCATCATCTTTATAAAATGCGGGCATTTCAGCTGTCTCTCCCCCAATAAGAGCGCAACCAGCCTCCTGGCAACCTTTAACAATACCTTCGATGATTTTAATATCTCTTTCCACATTGATCATGCCTGTAGAGATGTAGTCCAGAAAAAAAAGTGGCTCAGCTCCTTGGACTACGACATCGTTCACGGACATCGCAACAAGATCGATGCCGACAGTGTCGTGCTTTGTCATCATTTGGGCAATTTTTAGCTTTGTCCCCACGCCATCCGTGGACGAAACCAGAACGGGATTATTATATTTCCCTGCCTCCAGGCGAAATAGCCCCCCAAAACCGCCGATGGAACTCATTACTTCCTTGCGAAAAGTTGCCTTTGTAATGGTCCTGATCCTGTCGACGAAGAGATTGGCCTTGTCTATATCAACGCCTGCATCTTTATATAACATTTTCTCCTGCATATTATTTCCGGTGCCCCTCTGAGATGGGGATGACTTGTATCGTAGTTGCTCTCTAAAGTCAATTCTTTACTTGCGAAAAGATTGAATATCTGCTAACTGAATCCAATCCTTGTATTTGAAATCATTATATTAATATTCGACTTTAAAGACTTGATATCCGATGGAATCACTAATTGCAATACTTGAGAAGATCGAAGCTCCCTTACTATTCTCATCGCGAGAGTCATACAAACATCTGCACCTGATTAAGGACTTTGAAACTACAATGAGACGGTTCTTGGAACAACTGAAGAACATCTCGTTCATAAATACAGGTGGGGATGAAGCAGATACAAGATATAAAAATATGATTTCTGGTTTTGAAGAAACAATCGCCGGTTTTGACAGATTGCCGCTCGAGGATAAGAAGGAACGCATAGAGAAAGCGATGCTCGTTGTAAAGAAGTTAAGAGGGAGCGTGGCAGAAGCTTCGAGCGGAATTTCTTGCACGCGAGAAGATATAGAACAACAAAATCTAAAGACCAGTGAGATAAGTTTGGAAAAGTTGTCCTCCCCTCTGCGGTTCGTAAAAGGCGTGGGGCCTAAGATGGCGTCACTTCTTGAGAAAAAGGGTCTGAAAACAATTGCTGATTTACTTTATTTTGTGCCGCGAAGATACGAAGACAGGCGGATAGTAACGGATATTAAATCGGCCATTGTCGGCAACAGGGTGACAGTCATCGGCCATGTTGTGAGCGCTCTATACAGATCATATAGAAATAGAAAGGCATATGAAGTAACCATCGAAGATGGCAGTGGGCTTCTAACGGCAAAATGGTTCCGAGGCAATCCAACTTACTTAAGAAAAATTTTTAAGAAGGGCATGCGGGTCATAATGACCGGTGAAGTGAGTAGTTACCTTTCCAGTAAGGATATGGTGCACCCAGATTTTGAGGTTCTTGACGATGACGAAATCGGGGCAGATTTGATTAACTTCAAGAGAATCGTACCAGTTTATTCAGAGACAGAGGGCCTTCACCAGAAATATATAAGAAGGATTATGGCGCATGCCATCGAAAAATATTCACAATATCTATTAAGCCCCATACCTCACGAAATTTGTGAGAAACGCCACCTTCAAGATATTAAGAATGCTGTGCGCAGCATTCATTTTCCTGCAACTGATGAGCGAATCGAAGCATACAACGAAATGCGCTCGGATGCCCACCGAAGACTAATTTACGATGAATTTTTCTTTCTTCAGTTGGGTATGGCCTTAAAAAAGAAGGCCAACTCAATAGATGGGGGCATAACCTTTAAGACACGAGGTCGGAACCTTCATGAATTTTACAGGATTCTTCCCTTCACACTGACCGATGCGCAAAAGAGGGTCATTGTAGAGATCGAAGGTGACATGGAAAGACGCTCCAGCATGAATAGACTTCTCCAGGGTGACGTGGGGTGCGGCAAGACAGTTGTTTCCATGGCGGCTATGATCACTGCTTGCGAAAACGGCTATCAGGCGGCCATAATGGTGCCGACTGAGATCCTTGCTGGGCAACACTATAACCGCATAAAAGATTGGTCTCACAAGCTCGATTTGAAGGCTGTTTTACTGACTAGCGGTATGAAGAACACAGAAAGAGAGAAAATTTTTGACGGGATAAGAAAAGGATATACCGACATCATATGCGGAACTCACGCGTTGATCCAAAGGGATGTGACTTTCTGTAAACTGGGTTTGGTTGTTATCGACGAACAGCATCGTTTCGGAGTCGTGCAGAGGGCGTTGTTGAGACAGAAAGGTGTAAATCCGGATGTCTTGGTTATGACTGCCACTCCCATTCCGAGGACACTTGCCATGACCGTATATGGCGATTTGGATATTTCAATCATCGATGAATGTCCTCCCGGCAGAAAAGAGATTCGAACAAAGGTTTTCTTTGAGGAGGAACGCAACAGGGTATATGAAATCATGAGGACGGAACTCGGAAAGGGAAACCAGGTCTTTGTAGTCTATCCGTTGGTTGAAGAATCTGAAAACCTGGACCTCAGAGATGCGACTAAAATGGCCGATCATCTGCAAAAGAAAATATTCCCAGAGCATAAAGTGGGGCTGATTCACGGCCGTATGAAAGGAAGGGACAAGGATAAAACGATGACCGGTTTCCTAAGGAGAGATATAAACATCCTTGTTTCTACAACAGTCATAGAAGTGGGGATTGACATACCCCATGCATCACTAATAGTGATAGAACATGCGGAGAGATTTGGGCTTTCTCAATTGCATCAATTGAGGGGGAGAGTTGGGAGGAGTGATATTCCGTCATTCTGCATATTAATGTCGCACCGCAGAGGTTCAGATGATTCAATAAGAAGGCTACAGGTCATGGAAGAAACAAATGACGGTTTTAAAGTCGCTGAAGAAGATTTAGCCATTAGAGGGCCCGGTGAATTTATGGGAACTAGGCAGTCAGGGGTTCCCGATTTCCGTATTGCCCATATCCTCAGAGACGCACACATTCTCGTTGAGGCAAGAGCAGATGCTTTTGCATTCGCGAAGAACATTTCCAGCCTTGATGACGGCAAGTATGCATTGCTGAAAGAAGTCCTCCTACACAGATGGGGAAGTAGATTTGAGCTCGCAAAAACCGGTTAGGCAAGAGCTTAATTTGTTTTGACAAGTGTGTGTTAACTGTTATAGGAATGATGACAGTTGCTTACAAGGAACATGATCATACTTTCGATTGGGTTCGAATATACGAGAAATTTAAAACTTGATACGGGCGCGGCATTATGAAAACAATAACTATCGGCTTAATAGGTTTCGGCACGATAGGAACAGGGGTCGTAAAGCTGCTTCAAGACAACGGTGAGGTCATCGAAAATCGCCTCGGCGCGAGGCTCTTCTTAAAGAGGATTGCCGATCTTGATGTTACAACGCCAAGATTTGTTGCCGTAGATAAGGATCTATTGACTGCAGATGTAAAAGTCATCCTCGATGATCCTGAAATATCTATAGTCATAGAACTAATAGGTGGGTATGAACCTGCGCGTTCTTTCATCCTTGAGGCTATCCGGAAAAGAAAGCACGTAGTGACAGCCAATAAAGCCCTTTTAGCCACATACGGAAACGAAATATTCCAGGCTGCTGAGGCAAAACAGGTCGACATCGGCTTCGAAGCCAGTGTAGGCGGCACAATCCCCATCATTAAGACCTTGAAGGAAAGCTTGGCAGCAAACCGTATAAAATCGATTTTCGGCATTATCAACGGGACGGCTAATTATATATTGAGCAAAATGACAGATGAAAAGAAATCCTTCCAAGTTGTACTTAAGGAAGCGCAGAAGCTCGGATTTGCCGAAGCAGATCCGACATTCGACATCGAGGGTATTGATACGGCTCACAAACTTGCCATCACGTTATCTTTGGCATATGGCAAAAGGGTGAGGCTTGAGGACGTTCACAGAGAAGGCATATCAGGCATTAGCCAGCAGGACATTGAATTTGCCAGGGAGCTAGGGTATCGCATCAAGCTGCTCGCTATTGCTATCATGAGGGGCGACTGCATAGAAGCAAGGATTCATCCCACTATGATCCCTCTTAGCCATCTTCTGGCAAACGTCAATGGAAATTTCAATGCATTTCATATCGTCGGTGATGCGGCGGATTCAGTTTTTCTATATGGCCAAGGTGCAGGAATGATGCCCACAGCAAGCGCCGTAGTGGGTGATGTAATCGATATCTCACGCAATCTGCAGAGAGGCGTATCGGGGCGAGTACCAGCCCGTTCACTTAGAGAGAATGTCATCGATGACATCAAACTGATGCCATTTGAAGAAATCATTACAAACTACTATATTCGTTTTGCCGCACTTGATCGGCCAGGCGTTCTCTCGAGAATAGCCGGAATTCTCGGCGCGAATGACATAAGCATTGCCGCAGTTATACAACAGGGCAGACAAAAGGCAGGCCCTGTTCCTATCGTCATGACTACACATAAATCGAAGGAAGAATACGTTCAGAGAGCAATTACGGAAATAGATCAACTTGAAATTATTCATGGAAAAACGATATTGATAAGAATTGAGGACGAAAGGTTGTAATGCTTTCAAGGAGATGGCCTTTTTGACCTTATCTCATTAATCTATTTGAGGAGCAAATAAGCTGTAATGAAATATATCATCCTCCTCGGTGATGGTATGGCGGATTATCCTCTAAAGGAACTGGATGGTAAGACACCGCTGGAATACGCGCATACCCCATATATGGACAACGTGGTGAAAGAAGGAACATTGGGATTGATCGATACCATACCGGCTGGTCTATCTCCGGGTAGTGATGTAGCAATCATGAGCCTCCTTGGTTACGACCCTATAGAATGCTACACGGGTCGTGGACCTTTGGAAGCTGCCAACATGGGAGTTCAACTCGGAGCCGATGACTTGGCCTTCCGCTGCAATCTAGTGAGCCTTCGGGAAGATGAAGAATATATAATGGAAGACTTTGCATCCGGTCATATAACTACTGAAGAAGCAAAGATAATCATAAATGATATTAACGATGAGCTAGGTAGCACAAACTTTCAATTCTATCCTGGTGTGAGTTATAGACACCTCTTCGTTTGGAGGGATAGTAAGGCAATGCTTGAGACCACTCCGCCTCATGATATCACCGGCAATGCGGTCAAGGATTATCTGCCCCGCGGAGAGGGGAAAGAATATATAAGGGGGCTCATGAAGCGTTCGCAGGTTTTTTTGCGCGATCATCCTGTGAACCGGTTGCGTATCGCGGAAGGCAAAAAGCCTGCAAATTCGATATGGCTTTGGGGACAGGGGAGGGCACCGAAATTTGCCAAACTCACGGACAAGTATAGTTTGAACGGCGGCATGATATCGGCTGTTGACCTTCTGAATGGCATCGGTATTTACGCCGGCCTGAAAGTTATAGGCGTTGACGGTGCAACAGGTTATGTAGATACCAACTATATAGGAAAAGCGAGAACTGCTATCGACTTCCTAAGAAACGCTGATTTTGTATTCGTCCATGTTGAGGCCCCTGACGAAATGGGACACGAAGGAAATATAGCCGGGAAAATCAGAGCCATTGAAGATTTTGATGACAAAATCGTAGGCACCATTTTGAATGAGATTTATGGATTGTCTCCCTTCAGGCTGTTAGTCTTAAGTGATCATCCGACGCCCATTAGCCTGAGAACCCATTCTGGAGACCCCTCTCCTTTTGCGGTACTTTCTTCTGATCAAGACGAGAATTTACGAAACGAATTAACGTTCAGCGAAAAATCGGCCCTGCGAAATAGTGTAAAGGTCTCTCCCGGTTACCTTCTGATGGATCACTTCATAAAGAACTGGAAGGCATTCATTGAAGAGAAATCACGTTAATATACGTGTCATATACGCTGATACAGATGCCATGGGCATTGTATATCATACCAATTATATTATATGGTTCGAAATTGGGCGAACAGAACTGCTCCGAAGTGCGGGCATTGTCTATGCAAAGATGGAAGAACAGGGTTATAATTTGCCCTTGACTGAGGTGTATTGCAATTACCTTTTTCCAGCGAGATATGACCAAATCATCGTTGTCGAAACTGAATTGGAATATCTCAAGAGGGCGAGCATGAAGTTTGTCTACACGATCTGGGATGAAGACAGGGAAAAAGCCCTTGTCGAAGGATATACGATCCATGCCTGCACAAACAAGATGGGAAAGATAGTGAGGATTCCGGTCTTCATCCGTGAAAAAATCAATGAACAAATGCAAATAGAATTTCGATAGGAAATCCATATGGCAAGAAAAATCACAAAAAAGGAAATTGAAAAACCCGATTCCTTCCAGGCTGTGTTAAATAAGGTCGGTGCCTATATATCGTCTAATAAGTCAAAGATTTATCTGGTATCGGGAATTGCAATCCTGATAATCATAATATCTGCCGGCTGGTACTTATACAGGATGAATTATGAGGAGAAAGCGCAAAGGCTTTATGCGATAGCTCACATTACCGGCATGAAATCTGCCCGTCAGGGAGCTACACTTGATCAAAATAGTATAAAGATGTATAGCGACGTCATAACTCAATATCCGGGATCAAAGGCTGCCATGATGTCATATTATCAAATGGGAAATATGTACTACGACCTTGGGGATGTGGATGCTTCGATAAATGCATATACGGAGTTTCTCAAGGAAGTTCCGGATGGGAGCGAGCTGAAAATTTTAGCGTATAATAGCATAGGTTACTGTTACGAGAAGAAGGCCGACCTCCCGCGGGCCTTGGAGTCATTCGAGAATGCTGCAAATGCAAAATCAGGTAAAGGCTTTGAAGGGATGACCTACAGAAACATAGCAAGAATATACGAAGAGATGAATAACAAAGATAAGGCCTTGGAGTACTATCAAAAAGCCCTAAACAGTACTGCCGATCCGTCAATGGGACTTTTCTTGAAAAAGATAATATCAACCATCAACTGAAGATAAAGTTCACTTATGATTCAGGTGATCTTTTTTCTCTGATGTCGCAGGACAAATAGGTGTCTATGAAAGTATTGTTATCAGGAAATGAGAGCGTTGCAAGAGGTGCTTTCGAACACGGAGTCCGCTTTGTGGCTGGTTATCCGGGAACACCGAGCACTGAGATCGTCGAGAACTTTGCAAAGTATGATGGAGTCTATGCCGAATGGTCTCCCAATGAAAAGGTGGCCTTGGAGGTGGGCATAGGGGCTGCGTTGGCCGGTGCAAAGGCCATGGTTGTCATGAAGCATGTCGGCGTCAATGTGGCCGCGGATCCGTTGTTCACATTGAGCTATACGGGAACTAATGGAGCTCTTGTCATCATTACCGCAGATGACCCATCCTTGCACAGTTCTGAAAATGAGCAGGATAACCGAAATTATGCCAAATTTGCAAAGATACCTATGATTGAGCCTTCAGATAGTCAGGAGGCCAAAGATTACATCAAGATTGCCTTCGATTTGAGTGAAAGATTTGACACACCTGTTTTTTTCCGGACAACTACACGTGTTTCTCATTCAAAATCCGTTGTGTCTTTAGGTGACGTGTCACCTGTCAAGGATTGCACTGCAATGAAAATCAATGCAGCCAAATATGTCATGGTGCCTGCAAATGCGCGTGTCAGAAGAATAGAGGTGGAAAAAAGACTCTATAGGCTTAGAGAATTTGCTGAAACTTTTCCCGGAAATAAGATAGAAATCAATAATCCTGAAATCGGCATTATTACTGCCGGCATGCCTTATAATTATGCAAAAGATGCATTTCCCGATTTCTCATATTTGAAACTCGGCATGGTTTATCCGCTGCCTGACGGCCTTATCCGTAAATTCGCTGCAAAGGTTAGGAAAATCTATGTAGTTGAGGAGCTTGATCCCTTTATTGAGGAGCAGGTCAAGGCAATGGGTATCGATGTGATAGGAAAAGACGTCTTTCCATACACAAATGAATTTGATCCCGGCGTGATATATGCGGCCATTGAGAGTAAAAAGATTTCCAGGTCAATCATACCGGAAGTGACAATCCCGTCCAGGCCACCTAATCTTTGCCCAGGTTGTCCTCACAGAGGATTGTTCTATGTCCTGGGAAAACTAAAAACCTTTGTCGCTGGTGATATAGGCTGTTACACTCTATCTTTCATGAAGCCTCTCGAAAGTCTTCATGCATGTATCTGCATGGGAGCGAGTATTGGCATGGCACATGGCATGAGCAAAGCCTTAAAGGATAAAGGAAAAGGGAAGGTCGTCGGCGTTATTGGGGACTCCACATTTATTCATTCCGGCATCACACCGCTCTTGAATATGGCCTATAACAAAAGTAACGCCGTCATCGTCATTTGCGATAACAGGACAACGGCCATGACGGGCATGCAGGACCATCCGGCTACAGGATATACCCTGCAGGGGCAAAAAACAAAGGAGCTTGATTTTACGAAGCTGGCCTCGGCATTGGGGATAGATAGTGTTCGTGTAATAGATCCTTATGATATTGACATGACGCGAAGGGTGCTCAAAGAGGAATTGGCAAGGCCTGGTGCCTCCGTCATAATCTCAAAAAGAGCCTGCATATTGTTTAAGCGTGAGATGAAAGGTGTCCGAAAAGTATTCAATATTGATACGGATAAGTGTGTCGGTTGCAAGGCCTGCATCAGTCTTGGATGTCCGGCAATCTCATGGATAAAATTTAAGGATATAACAAGCCAGATAGTCAAGAGGAATGCAAAGAAACAGGAAGGTGTGGCATTCATTGATAGCGAACTTTGCACAGGCTGCACGCTATGTGAGCAGGTATGCAAGGTTGGCGCTGTGATTAAGGTGATATGATTTTATGAAAAGCAACGGCCAAATAAAGAGCATTCTCCTCGCCGGAGTTGGCGGCCAAGGTATACTCCGAGCAAGTGATATCTTATGTTACGTTCTGATGGAAGCCGGCATAGATGTCAAGAAAAGTGAGGTCCACGGGATGGCCCAGCGGGGCGGATGTGTAACCAGTCATGTGCGATACGGCAAGAAGGTCTACTCTCCTATTTCAAGAAAAGGAGACGTCGATATCCTCGTCTCATTTGAAAAATTGGAAACACTCCGTTATCTCGATTTTCTAGAGCCGGGAGGCTGCATTATCATGAATGAAAGGGAAATCTATCCCCCATCCGTGAACCTCGGTGACACCGCTTATCCTGACAACATTATTGAGATAGTAAAGAATATCTTTAAAGTTGTGAAGGTCATTAATGCAAATAATATTGCTCTAAAAGCGGGAGACGCGAGAACAGAGAATATGGCCCTCTTGGGAGTTTTATCATCTTATCTCCGTCAGTTAGATATATCGCTCTGGGAAAAGGTCATCCGCGCGTCCTTTCCCAAGAAAGTCATCGAAGCAAACCTCAAAGCCTTTCATATGGGACGCACAGCATAAGAAAGGAAGGCCTGAAATTCGTGGTTCCGTAGTTTACAACGCTTCCTTCTTTCACTTCTACTAAAATAGGAATCTATAAATCAATTTTTTATGAAATTGTCAGATCGCATACATACGCGGCTAATTGTCTGCGCACTAGCGATTACCGTTGTCTTGATCCCACCGGTGATGGTCGGGGCAATCGAGACTCACGTCATTGATGCTGAGAAGCAATTTTCTTTTGCAGAAACACTTTTTGCCGAAGGGGATTATTATAGGGCCATCAGCGAGTACAAGCGATTTGCTTTCTTTTTCCCCGAAAACAAGCTTGTTGAGACATGCCATTACAGAATCGGTGAAAGCTATTACAGAGCAAAGAGGTGGCAGGAAGCCCAAGGGGCATTCACTACTTTCATAACAAAATATCCCGCAAGCCCGATGATACCGGGAGCTCTGTACTTAAAGGGCATGACAGAAAAGCAACTGAGGCGATACATGGACGCACTCTCGAGCTTTGAAGGAGTGATCAAATCGAAATCTAATGAATTTGCCGATAAGGCTGTTTACCAAAGCGCCTTTGTCCATATGGAGATGGAGGAATGGCAGAAGGCCAGAGAAACATTGTCCCTTGTTCCTAAAGATAGCCGGCTATTTGGATCGGCAAGTTTCATAGCGTCAGAGCTTCTGCATATTGATGATCTGCCCAGCAAATCGCCTGCTATGGCAGGTACCCTTGCAGCGATTCTTCCCGGTGCGGGCCATCTTTACACAGACAGACCAACGGATGCGTTAGTAGCGTTTCTATTAAACGGCACATTCATATTCGGTGCCGTAGAGCTTTTTCGCCACGAGAATTACGTTGCCGGCGGGATAATGACGTTTTTCGAACTCGGCTGGTACACTGGCAACATTTATAGTGCTGTCAGCAGTGCCCACAAATACAACAAAAGAATGCGGGAAGACTTCATAGAGTATCTGAAAGAGATGGGCTCCATATCTCTTCAGCATGATAGTAATACCTCTTCAAATTACCTGGTGTTCAGCCTCAAATTCTAGTTATAAAGTTCTACTAATAATAGTATTTCATAGGTCTTGACGTTCGAGAGCGGTCCTTGACAATTCGAAGATAATGGGTAAATTACGCGGATAAACTGATAAATTTCTTTCATGTTTTTCAATGCATTACAGCAAGAAACAGAAAGGTAGCTTATGGCAGAAGACTATTACAAATTGTTAGGTCTGGATAAAAAAGCAACTACCGAAGACATAAAGAAGGCCTACAGAAAACTTGCTCTGAAGTGGCATCCTGACAGGAACCCCAATAACAAAGCAGCTGAAGAGAAATTCAAGAAGATAAGTGAGGCCTATGCTGTCCTCAGTGATCCCAAGAAAAAAGAAGAATATGACACTTTCGGTTCCGCCGACCAATTCAGGCAGAGATATACACAGGAAGATATTTTCCGAGGCTTCGATCTGAACGATATCCTGCGCAGCTTCGGTTTTGGCGATGCAGGCGGCGTAGGCAGCAGAAATTTCAGAACAAACAGGGGAGGGGGCTTCACATTTACGCAAGGCGGCTCATTCTCGGATATCTACGAAGGAGAGCGCCAGAGATTTTCACGGGCACCACAGAAAGGACAGGACTTCGAATATAACCTTTCAATAACATTAGAAGAATCAGTATTAGGCGCAGAAAAGAAGTTAGCCCTGCAAAAAGACGACAACGTAGAAGAGATCAGTTTCAAGATACCACCGGGCATAAATTCAGGAAAGAAACTTAGGTTAGCCGGCAAGGGAGCTCCTGGAATTGATGGAGGCATTAAGGGTGATCTCTACATAAATATCAGCATTCTCCCGCACCCGATTTTTGCGAGGGACGGGAATGACATCTACGTAGACAAGACAATTCATTTCTCACAAGCCGTCCTCGGAACGAGCATCGACGTTCCCACGATAGAAGGCACGGTGAAACGAATAAAGATACCACCCGGAACGCAGAACAATACGAAGATCAGAATGAAAGGCTTCGGCGTGCCACGATTGAAAGGCTCAGGAAAGGGCGATCAATATGTCAAAATAATCGTCGAGGTTCCTAAAAAGCTGACGGAGAGACAAATGGGGCTAGTGAGGCAACTTGCTGAGGAAGGCTTTTAGCGATTTCTGTTATCCGAGTTGTGTGTCTTATAAGATATATTATGTAAACTTACATTCACTCAGAATCAATTACATCTGCGACATCTACTAAATTAACTCTACTTCCCCGATTACGCCAAAATGCTCTGCTATCACAATCAAGATACCTAATACTCCCTCTATTTTGATGCCGTTTTCAAGGGCAGTCCGAATATCTTCTTTGCTTTTCACCAGATTTCCAATCGCCGTGGCAGCAGCATCTGCCATGGTTGATGATCTGGAGATGACACAGACTGCATCTGCCTTTCCAAAACTAAGTGAGTGTCCCACGGTTCCAGAAGACGTGCAAACACCAAGTGGCATCTGCACAGGTTTCAATAATAGACCGATCTTGTAGGTTAAGGGTGAATTCCCGGCGAACACTCCGACCCTCACCTCTTCCTGACTTTTTAAATAAATGTCGCCCCCGTTTTCGATGATAACATTCTGCGATATCTTAAGCAGGTCGTTAGCCACATATTCCGAAATCGCCCCTGCGACACTGGCCATTGGGCCTACATTGGCCGCAAACGATGCCTTGAGCATGTCCCTTACGATGGGAGGAGCGATATCATCATCATGTATAGGGGCCAGGGAAGTCAGAAAGTCCGGATGCTTGCTAATATACGACTCGATGAATCCACGATAGGCATAAACAGATTCAAGGGCTTTCTGAGAAAGGTCTGTATCACAGTGTATCAAAAGGTCTGTTTCACGTACACAGAGACGGAACGATGTAAGGCTATTCTGCCATACGCGGTTTCTGTAAGTCCTTTCTTGATAGCTCATGGTGAGATATATGGATGACAGGTCTTGTTGCTATATTTATTCTGTCTCAAGAGTCCTGTAGCTGAAACGGGTCGCTCCTACTCCAAGAAGGCTGTCTGCGTCTCCCTTCAATTTATCCGTCAGTTCGATCTGCAAATCTCTGCCCAAGTAAACAATAACTTCGCTATTACCATTGACGATACGGATAAAGCCGCACATTCCCCTGTGATTCTTTCCCTTGTGATTAATGAGTAATTTATGCAAAGACTCGATGTCTGCCGCAGATGTCCTTGAAACATCAACAGTGAAATGCACCACATCATAAGGCTGTTCGATCGCATCGCCGAGAGGGATAATTTCGGAGGCAATCACTTTGATCCCCTCCTCGCCTGCATCTATGCTTCCTTTAATTAATACCGGCTCTTCGGAGTGCACGATCCCAAATGCCTTATTGTACAGATCTGCAAAGCATATCACCGTAACCGAGCCTCTGAGATCCTCGATGGTTATATAGGCCATGACCTCCTTCTTTTTCGTAGTTACCTCTCGAATATTGCTGACTACACCGCCAAAAGCAACCGTGTCGCGATCTTTCCTATCATTGATGCTCGAACTGTCGACGTTGGCCACTATACTGAGTTTCTCGGAAAATCTGAGAAGCGGATGACCTGTGATATAGAATCCGAGGGTTTCCTTCTCATGAGCAAGTAATTCCTTATGATCCCATTCGGGTATGTCACAAAGAGCACATTCTTGCATGATATCGAGATGCGCAATTTTTTCACCTTCCATTTGGTCGAAGAAACTGGTCTGACCGCTCGACTTTTCCTTTTGGCGCCTCTGAGCCGCATCGATGATACCTTCATAGTATTCCATCAGCTGACTTCTTCTATAGCCAAGGGAATCAAACACACCACATTTGATCAGACTTTCAATCATCCTCTTATTGATTTTCCTAAGATCTGTGCGTGTGCAGAAATCGTCGAAAGTCGCGAATTTCCCCTCCTCTTCCCTTACAGATATAATCGATTCAATCGCACCCAATCCCACATTCTTGACGGCAGCGAGACCGAAACGGATGTGCTCGCCTATGACACTGAAATCGCTCTGAGATTCATTGATATCAGGAGGAAGCACATTTATACTCATATCTTTGCAACTGTTTATGTATTTGATAATCTTGTCTCTGTTGTCCTTTTCGCTTGTCAGCAGGGCTGCCATAAATTCAACGGGAAAATTTGCTTTCAGATAGGCGGTTTGGTAGGATATCATAGCGTAAGCGGTGCTGTGGGACTTGTTAAATCCGTATTCTGCAAAAGTCTCCATCTGCTGCCAGATTTTTCTGGCTTTTTTTTCGGGCACATTTCTGCGCCTTGCACCTTCGAGAAATTTAGGTTTCTCCTTCTCCATCTCCGATGTTTTTTTCTTACTCATAACTTTGCGCAGTATATCAGCTTCAGCCATAGTATAGCCGCCAATGACGCTCGCTATTTGCATTACCTGTTCCTGATATACGATGACACCATATGTCTCTTTCAATATTTCCTTCAACTCGGGGATTTCATAAGCAATCTTTGTCTTGCCCTGTTTGCGCGAAATGAATTCCGGAACCATATTCATAGGCCCAGGTCTGTAAAGAGCAATCAAGGCGATAATCTCCTCGATGCAGTCGGGTCTCATATTTACGAGGATATCCTTCATCCCGGCGCTTTCCAACTGAAATATGCCGTCCGCATTACCCTTCATCAATAATTGATAAGTTTTTTGATCATTGAGGGGAATTTTCTCGATATCGATTTCCTCCCCCCTGCCCTCCTTTATAAACTTGAGCGTGTTCTTAATCACTGTCAGGGTCTTCAGTCCTAGAAAATCAAATTTGGTAAGTCCCACTGTCTGAAGATCCATCATCGAGTATTGCGTCACAATTTCATCCTTTGGACTCTTGCATAGTGGCACCCGCTCGACGAGGGGCACATCGGATATTACAACACCCGCTGCATGGGTGGATGAATGTCGGTTCAAACCCTCAAGGGCTCTTGACAGGGACAGGAGTCTTCTCACTTTCTCATTTCCCTTCTCCTCTTCCTGAAGCCGCGGTTCCGTCTGGATAGCCATGTCGAGCGAAATGTTCAGGATATTGGGGATCAACTTTGCAATACTATCCACTTCACCGTAGGATATATTGAGTGCCCTCCCCACATCCCTGATGACTGCCTTTGCTTGCATTTTGCCGAATGTAATGATCTGCGCAACTTTATCGCTCCCATATTTCTCCGTTACGTACTTGATGATTTCATCGCGGCCGTCCTGACAAAAATCAATATCTATGTCAGGCATGCTGATGCGGTCAGGATTTAGGAATCTTTCGAAGAACAACCCATACCGTATAGGATCTATATTGGTAATACCTAATGCATAGGCAACAAGGCTTCCTGCGGCAGAACCTCTGCCGGGACCCACAGGGATATTTCTTTGCTTCGCATAATTCACAAAATCAGATACAATAAGAAAGTATCCAGCGAATCCCATGGACTTGATTATCTCCAGTTCTTCCTGCAAACGCTTCTCGTATTGCTCGCGTACGCCTTTGTTCTCTTCGCCCCTCATGATCACGGGCAGCAACTTCTCCAATCCCTTTTTCGCGAGTCCTGACAAATATTCGTCAAGTGATTCACTCGTACAGACCTCAAAATTTGGAAGACAAATACGGCCAAAATCAAAGGTCAAATTACATCTCTCCGCAATAGCTAACGTATTACTAACGGACTCCGGAATATCGTGAAATAGACGTCCCATGGCCTCTGCTGAACGGAAGTAAAACTGGTCTGTTTTGAATTTCATCCGGTCAGCATCATCCATGGTTTTACCTGTCTGTATACACAGGAGGACTTCGTGCGCCTCGGCATCTTCTCGATCGATATAGTGGCAGTCGTTCGTCGCCACAAGAGGAATCGAAAGTTCCCGACTCACTTCGATGAGACCGCTATTTACAACCTTTTGTTCAGGAAGACCGTTCTCCATGATCTCAAGATAGAAATTGCCGTCGCCAAATATTTTCCTGTAATCATCGGCAACCCCTCTTGCCGCTTCCTTGTTCCTTTTAAGCAGCAGGCTCGATATCTCTCCGTGCAGACACGCACTAAGTCCGATAAGGCCTTCGCTATGTTTTGCAAGGAGTTCCTTGTCTACGCGCGGCCGATAGTAAAATCCCTCCAAATAGGCTGCAGTAACGAGCCTCATGAGATTCTTGTACCCCTGCGCGTCTTTCACCAGAACGACCAAATGGTGAAAGCCCACTCCCGAAGCTTGTGCATTTTTGTCGAACCGGCTCTTGTGAGCAACGTACAGCTCGCAGCCGATAATAGGCTTAATGCCGTACTTCTGTGCATGCTGATAAAAGTCAATGGCGCCAAAAATATTGCCATGATCCGTCATGGCTACTGCCTGCATTTGGTATTCCTTTGCCTTCTTAAAAAGATTGTCGAGACGAATCGTACCATCGAGGAGACTGTACTGCGTATGAACATGCAGGTGAACAAAATTCGCAGGCATCATGTAATGTTTACCCCTTGATAAATTGAAATAGCAGGAAAAGTGGAATTACAAGTTGAGAATTCCGCAAGCGAGACAAAAGACCCCTGGGAAATTACGCGTATATGAAAATACGTTATACGCACCGCTTCAAATGGAGTTAATACTATGTCGTCTTTTACTCAATCCAGCCAGTAGTTTGGCGCTTCTTTGGTGATAATCACGTCGTGAACATGGCTTTCTCGAAGACCCGCAGATGTGATGCGTATAAATCTCGTCTTTTCTACGAGTTCCTTAATCGTTCTACAACCTACATAACCCATGCCAACCCTCAGTCCACCAACGAGCTGGCCTATGCTTGCAGATAAAGGTCCTCTGAACGGCACCCTGCCTTCTATGCCCTCTGGCACCGTTTTCAGACTGCTCTCTATATCATCCTGATAATATCTGTCCATGCTTCCCATCTTCATGGCCTCGAGGGAACCCATCCCTCTATACATCTTGTAACTTCTTCCCTGGAAAAGAATAGTCTCTCCAGGACTCTCTTCTGTCCCGGCAAACAGGCTACCTATCATCACCGTGTGGGCGCCCGCGGCAAGTGCCTTCACAACATCGCCAGAGTACTTGATGCCTCCGTCAGAAATGACTGGGATATTGTATTTCCTTGCCACCTTGGCTGCATCTCTTATGGCGCTCATCTGCGGGATGCCGACGCCAGCGATTATCCGCGTTGTGCATATCGATCCGGGACCAACCCCCACCTTGATTGCATCCACTCCGGCTCTTATCAGAGCTTCTGCTCCCTCACAGGTAGCCACATTTCCCGCAACCAGTTCACAGGCCGCAAAGTTTATTTTTGTATCTTTAATGGCATCCAAAACACCCGCAGAATGCCCATGCGAGGTATCTATGACAATTACATCGACACCTGCAGATAATAGGGCAGCTACTCGCGCTTCCCTGTCAAGGATGCCGACAGCGGCACCAACTCGCAGCCTGCCGCGCGAATCCTTGCACGAATTGGGATATCTCTTTATCTTCTCTATGTCCTTAATGGTAATCATGCCCTTTAAGTTATATGCGTCGTCCACGACGAGCAATTTTTCTATTCTGTGCTTATGGAGAAGTTTCTTTGACTCTTCCAAGCTTATATTTGATGAAACCGTAACGAGATTATCTTTCGTCATAACATTCGCAACTGGCTGATCGAGATTAGTTTCAAATCTGAGGTCCCTGTTTGTCAGGATTCCTACAAGCCTAAGATTTTTGACCACAGGAACACCGGATATCCTGTATTTGTTCATGAGTTCGAGTGCAGTGTAAACCTTCTGCTCAGGCTCGATTGTAATTGGATCTACAATCATGCCACTCTCCGATTTCTTTACTTTATCAACCTCGATTACCTGTTTTTCTATGCTCATATTGCGGTGGATGATCCCTATGCCTCCCTCCTGGGCAAGACAAATGGCGGTCCTGGATTCTGTGACTGTATCCATGGCAGCGCTCACAATTGGGATATTCAGCATAATGTTATTTGTGAGGAGGGTCGATGTTTCTGTATCCTTGGGAAGAATGCTCGATTCGCAGGGTACGAGAAGAAGGTCGTCAAATGTCAATGTCTCTTTTACGTGATCATCCAGCATAGTGCGTCTCCATATGTTCGATATCTATTTCACGCCGCAATTGTTATACAGAAATGTCTGCCGTTGAGCGAAATAAAATACTCATCTTCGCTGTCTCCACATTCTATGAATTCTGCAATTTGATAATAACTCGCCCTTGAAAAACGTGCAACAAAAGCGTTTTTCTTAACTGAACAATACAACACATTGTCCTTTGCCGCCCACAGAGAATCCGGATTAAGTCTCTCAATGCTCTGATCCGATAAGAGAAGGTTAATGTATTCTTCATTATCTGATTCGGCTGTACATTTATATATTGCTCTTACGACAAAGGGCGCGTCTTCCACGTCCAGATAGCAGCGGTCGTCTTCAAGCTCAATTAAATATCTGCCGGCTTCATCCCTCTTCAGATTTTGGTAGAAGAATTTTACGATTTCATCTCTGAAAATTTCATTGCCTTTATAATACCATACACCTTCGCTGTCTATTCTTATGTCACAAGGCGGGATATCCTTCTCCATAGTTGCGCAGCTCTTTCTTCAGAACGTCTTTCTGCTGTCTAGCAGCATCGTCACAGGGCCATCATTTACTGATTCTATTTTCATCATGGCTTGAAATTCACCAGTACTGACATGGTCAATTTTTCCGTGGGCTATACCGATGAAGTACTCATAGAGTTGTTTTGCCTCCTCGGGCTCCTCCGCCGAGATAAAAGACGGCCTGCGCCCCTTTCTACAATCCGCCAGTAATGTAAACTGAGATACGATAAGAATCTCTCCGGATATCTCGACAAGAGATAGATTCATCTTTCCCTGCGGATCTTCAAATATCCTTAAATGGATTATTTTTTCAAGGAGAAAATCCGCATCGCGATGACTATCTCCCCTTTCTATACCCAAAAAGACGAGGACTCCTTTTCCTATACTTGATATTATCTTTCCGTCGACAATGACTCTCGCCTTATCTACCCTTTGTACAACGCACCTCATATCCTCTAACTTCTCCGTTGTGCCGGCATGGTAGCAATATTCAATTAATGCTTCAAGTCTTTTCTCTGTAGCCACGGCGAAGAGACCAGATTATGTTGTCTTATATGTGATAAAATTGTATATGGAAAAAGAAATATGACTTCTCATAAGAAAAAGACCATCCTTCTCATCAATCCATGGATATACGATTTTGCCGCCTATGATTTATGGATAAAACCGTTGGGACTTCTCTATATGGGGGGACTATTTCGTAAGAATGGCTATAATGTTCATTTTATCGATTGCTTGAACGCCTGTCACCCCCAATTAATAGGGCATACTCGAATTAAGTCTCCGAAGAGGTATGTGACAGGCCACGGCAAATTTCCTCAGGAGAGAATTCCTAAACCGCAGTCTCTAAAGGAAATTAAGAGGAATTATAAAAGATACGGTATAACACCTGAAATTCTCGCTGATGAGCTTGGGTCATCTGGCAGCCCCGATTTGATTCTTGTCACCTCCATGATGACGTACTGGTACCCTGGTGTCTTTGAAGTTATAAAAATTACGAAACAAGCATTTCCGAGTGTCCCAATTGTTTTAGGCGGAATATATGCAACACTGTGCCCTGAGCACGCATTGAAATCAGGAGCCGACATAACGGTAGCGGGTGCAGGTGAAAAGCAGCTTTCTACGCTATTGCATGATTTTCTCGGTGATGAGCCATCTTACTTACCGGATCCGGATGATTTGGATTCATTGCCCTACCCTGCTTTGGATCTCCTGCCGCTCAAGGATCAGTTTCCCATCCTCGCTTCGCGGGGTTGTCCTTATAACTGCACCTATTGCGCCTCCAGGCTATTGACTGATAATTTCAGACAGAGGAACCCTGTAAAGGTAGTTGATGAGATTCAATTCTGGCATAGACATTTCGGCGTCAGTCAGTTTTCCTTTTACGATGATGCGCTCCTTGTGAACCCCGAAGAAATGGCAATTCCAATGCTTAAAGAAATAATCAACCGAAAGTTAATTTGTGAATTTCACTGTCCGAACGGCCTCCACATATCTCAAATTACGCCCGAGTTAAGCAAGCTAATGTATATGGCGGGTTTTGCCACCATACGTTTCGGCTTTGAATCATCCAATTCAACGACGCAGTTGACTACCGGGGGCAAAGTGAACAACGACCAACTGCAAGCTGCCGTCCGCTACCTCATACAAGCAGGGTATAAATCCGCGGATATCGGCATCTACCTTCTGTGCGGCTTACCAGGACAGGAGGCCGCAGAAGTGAGAGACAGCATACGCTACGTGCAATCCCAGAGGGCAACACCGATCATTGCGGAATATTCTCCCATCCCAGGAACGGCACTGTGGAAATCGGCAGTGAACGGATCACATTTTGACCTCGAAGGAGAACCTCTCTTTCATAACAACTCATTGCTTCCTTGCAGCAGTGAAAAATTAACACCTGAGATGTATAATGACTTAAAGACGATGACAAGAGGGCACTGATATTTGACATTGTTTCGCGTTTAAAATCATGTTAGTCATAACTCATTATGAAGACAGGGGCCAAGATGAGAATCTGTTTATTCGTGTTAATTTACGTGGTTGTGTTAATGCATACCAACCTTTATGCCGACTGTATCAAGGGTAATTGTAAGAATGGCGAAGGCACCTATGAACATATCGATGGCTCGGTCTATGAGGGTCAGCATAAGGACGGCAAACGCGAGGGTCAGGGAACTTACACCTACGCCGATGGTACAAAGTATGTTGGCCAATTTAAGGACGGCAATTTTGACGGACGCGGAGTCTATACAGTCCCCAACGGTGAAAAGTATGAAGGTGAGTTCAAAAACGGCAAACGTGATGGAACAGGGATCTATTTCTATGCCGACGGCTCTAAATATGAAGGGCAATTCAAAGATGATAAGAGCAGCGGAACTGGAGTACTGCTTTCTGCCGACGGCACTAAGTACATCGGTCAATTTCAAGACAATTTACTTAACGGCCAAGGTGTTATAATTCTCCCGGACGGAAGAAAAATAGAAGGCCAATTCAGGAACCACAAGCTCGACGATATGGGCACTCTGACATATCCGGATGGAAGGAAAGAAAAAGTAGTGCAGACGGGCACAAATACCTTTAAGATTGTTTTGGGGAAATGAAAATACAATAGCAGGATATTTCATTTGTCTTTCAATGGGGGAAATGCATTGATATGGGGTTGCGCACGCAGTGGTGGAAGGATGTCCTGATAGCATTCTTATCGCTATTTTTCTTGGCGTTCGGCGTCAACGCCCTAATAAGCGCATATAGCACAAAGAATCCTCTCGAGTTCATCATGTATTTTTTTTCATCAAGCCTGGTAATTCTGATCAGTATGGTAGGAGTCATTTACCCCGTCTTTCGCATACGAGACATACTGAAACCAAAAAAGATGGATGAACATGATATATAGGTCCATAGGGATATTGATGCATATCTTTGCATCTGTCCTTCTGATTATCAGCATGCCCTCCCTCGGATTTCCATACGAAATGGGAAGCAGGGTTTTGTCCTATACCCTAAAAAATCGCTTGAAAATTCTCATGGTGGAAAGACACTTGAGCCCGACAGTTTCTTTTTATATCAGACATCGGGTCGGTGCCGTCGATGAAGTCGACGGCAGAACCGGCACGGCTCACCTCTTGGAACACATGCTGTTCAAAGGAACAAGAACGATCGGTGCAAAGAACTATCATGAAGAAGAAAAAATTCTCAAGTTGATTGCCAGAACCGGCAAAGAACTCGATCTTGAGAAGATGAAAGGGGAAAATGCGAGTAAGAGCCGCGTCCAGACATTATCCGAACGGATGGAGATATTGGAAAAACAACATAAGAAATTGTTTGTGGAAAATGAAATTGACAGACTCTACGTGGAAAACGGCGGAGATAATGTGAATGCGTCCACTGGACAAGATCTTACAACATATAATGTCAGCCTTCCTTCTAATAAAATCGAACTCTGGGCAAGGATCGAGGCGGATCGGATGACAGAGCCCGTATTTCGTGAATTCTATTCTGAACGCAATGTTGTGATGGAAGAACGCAAGATGAGGATCGAATCAGAACCTAACGGCCAGTTATACGAGCAGTTTCTGGCCACAGCATTCATTGCCCATCCATACAGACGACCAATCCTCGGCTGGCCTTCGGATATGCGGTTTTTGAGTCTCGAATACACTGAAGTCTTTTTCAAAAGATACCACGCTCCGAATAATACGGTAATTGCGGTTGTGGGCGATATTGATCCCGCAAAAACACTTGCAATCATCAAAAAATATTTTGGCGCCATACCCAGCCGTCATATAGAACTCTCGCCTATTACAGAAGAGCCTCCTCAAAAGGGTGAACGGCGCACAGACATTGTCTCAGATGCAAATCCTCAGATGATCATAGGCTATCACAAACCGGCCCTGCCGCACTTCGATGACTATGTGTTTGATGTAATAGAATGTATTCTTTCCAAAGGAAGGACATCGAGATTTCATCGAGTGCTTGTAACGGAAAAGGCCCTTGCAGAGAGCGTTCACGCAGTCAACGGTGTGCCGGGAGCGAAATATGATAACCTCTTTGCAATATTTGCGAAGCCCCGTCATCCATATACCAATGCCACCATCGAGCAGGCTATCTATCAAGAAATCGAAAAACTAAAAATAGAACCTGTTACCAAGAGAGAATTACAAAAGGCTAAGAATCAAATCAATGCTGATTTCATAAGAAGTCTTAATTCGAACATTGAACTGGCAAATGTGCTCTCCTATTTTGAGGCAATAACCGGCAGTTACCAATACATAACGGATCATGTCAAAGTGATCGACCAGGTGACATCCGAGGATATCATGCGTGTGGTGAAAAAATATCTCACACCTGATAACAGGACTGTAGTGAAGCTCGTCTCTAAGAATTAGACGTATGAATAATTTATTTGCTCGTGTCACCTTGATGTTTCTTTTGCCTATTTGCATATTGTGTGGCACTATTACTTATGCAGCGGAACACGCCCAAGTCCCCCTCCCAAAACCCGAGCAGCTTAAATATCACCCGATCCATTTCGCACTGCCGCGGGCAGAAAGGGTTCTTTTAGATAACGGTATTATCCTTTACGTATTTGAGGATAGCGAACTTCCGCTCCTGAACATATCAGCAGTCATCAGGACCGGCTCAAATTATGACCCCGTAGGAAAGGAGGGTCTCGCTGAGATTTCAGGCGTGGTTATGAGGACAGGCGGAACTGAAGCCCTCTCTGGCAACGCCGTTGATGAGGCCTTAGATTTCTTTGCCGGTTCACTTTATATCTCGATGAACCGCGATTACGGATCCATCAGCCTTTCCATTCTCAAGAGGGATTTAGACGAAGGGCTGAATATCTTTTCTCAGATAATAACAAAGCCCGCCTTTGAAGAGAATAAATTAAAGCTGGCGACAGATTTAAAGATCGAAGAGCTCAGGAGAATAGCTGATGATCCCAAGAAGCTGGCTTTCAGGGAATTCACACGTGTTCTTTTCGGGAATAATCCCGCAGGGAGATTTCCATCACCATCATCCTTCAATAACATCAAGAGAGATGACCTGATAGAGTTTCACAGAAGATTCTTTTTCCCGGAGAACATAATGATATCCGTCACCGGAGATATTTCGAAGGAAGAGGCCATTGCGAAAATTAAGCAATATCTCGGATCCTGGAATGTATCCAAAAATAATTATGTTATTCCTCCCGTGCCCGCTAAGCAAAAGGGACATATTTATTTTCTGTCCAAGGACATTCCTCAGTCAATAGTCATCTGCGCCAATTTTGCTCCCGGCAAAAAGGAGACAGACGCATACCCCTTTGAGGTCCTCAATTTTATACTTGGCAGCGGAGGTTTCAAGTCTCGAATTTTTCAGGAAATAAGAAATAGCCGGGGACTCGCATACAGCACGGGAAGTTTTTATACGAAGAGGAGTGAATATGGTGTATTCGGCGCCTATGCAATAGCAGAATCGGATTCGACAGCCAAAGTGCTTTCACTGCTGCGCTCCATCGTAGAGGATGCAAGGATGAAGTCCATTGACAAAAAAGAGCTTGAATGGGCGACAAAGTCTATCATTAATAACTTTATTTTTTCATTCCAGTCTGCAGACCAGATTGCTCATCAACAATTGCTGATAGAATATGATAAACTTCCTCTCGATTATCTTGCGACGTACAGAGCGAAGATAGGCAGAGTTCAGCCGGAAGACCTGAAAAGAGTGGCTATGAAATATCTATCGCCGGATGAAACCGTCACCTTCATTTTGGGAAATGAAGAGGTTTATAATCAGGTCATTACCAGTGTCGGAAATATTTCACGGATTGAAGATCGGCGGTGAGCTCTATGACTCCTTTCGAAAGAATTATCAGACGGATTGACTCCTACAAGGATGCCATGATCAAATTACAGGTTGATCTGACTGCCATCTCCGCTCTTTCCCCTGATAACGGTGGCGATGGCGAATTTAATAAAGCCCAATTCATTCTCAAATATCTCACTGCCATGAATTTTCCCAATGTTCTACAAATCAACGCACCGGATAGCAGGACGTCTTCGGGTATCCGTCCCAATCTTGTCATCACCATACCCGGCATTAATCCCTCGAAAACCGTCTGGGTTATGACACATATGGATGTGGTTGCTCCCGGCGAGCTGGAATTCTGGGATGAAGATCCCTTCAAGTGCTATGTAAAGGACGGTAAGCTCTATGGGAGGGGCACGGAGGATAATCAGCAGGACATGGTGTCATCCATATTTGCAGCCAAGGCCTTGCTTGATGAAGGCATTAAACCGGAATCTTCAATAGGCTTGGCATTCGTTGCCGATGAAGAAACAGCAAGCCGTTTCGGTTTATCATTCATCTTAAAAAGTATAGAGAATCCTTTCCGTAAAACGGACATTATAGTGATTCCCGATTCTGGAAATGAAAATGGAACGATGATCGAGATAGCAGAGAAAAGTATCTTGTGGCTGCGTTTCAAAACGATCGGCAAACAGTGTCATGCCAGCATGCCCGGCTTGGGGAGAAACTCTTTCCACGCGGCATCTCATCTCGTAGTCTTGCTTGACAGCCTTCATCAAATTTTCGCCGCTTCTGATCCTTTTTACGAGCCCCAGACCAGCACCTTTCAACCGACAAAGAAAGAAGCAAATATTCCCAACATCAACACCATTCCGGGAGACGACGTCTTTTATATGGACAGTAGAGTCCTGCCTCAATATCGATTGTCCCATGTACTTCATGAAATAAGGGGGATTGCCACCGAGATCGAAAAACAATTTGATGTATCCATAGAGATCACGACCGTTCAGGAAACTCAGGCGCCACCTCCAACACCGCATGACGCCCCTGTCGTTACAGCCCTTAAGAAAGCCATCAGCTGCGTTTATGATGTTGAAGCAACTCCCCAAGGAATAGGTGCCGGAACTATCGCTGCAATATTTCGTGAAAATGGCTACCCTGCTGCAGTATGGTCAAAGATGCAGCACACAGCTCATCAACCCAACGAAAACTGTCTCATTTCGAATATGCTGGGTAATGCCAAAGTGTACGCTAACCTGTTTCTGCAAGAGCAATAAATGTCGAGATCAAAACTGATTGCAATAGGAAACATCGCGTGATAACATAAACTGTTTTTTTCGCATAGTTGAGAAGAAGTACTCAACATTATTAAGTGATTTGTGACGAGGTAGCCTATTTCATTGAAGCAAACGGCCGACTTCACCTGGGTTAAAAAGATAAGTTTTACAAACAATGATCTCCTGAGAAGTCTCCTCGGTGAACACGACAGGAACATAAAGCTCATTGAAAAAATTGAGCCCGTGAAGATAAGTGTGCGCGGCAATATCCTATCGATTGCGGGGGAACAGCTCGCCGTAGACCTTGTCCATAATCTTATTCTTCAACTCCATGCATTACTGGAAAAAGGATATCCGATATATCCCCCAGATATCGACTATGCACATAGGATTCTTTCCAGTAGCGGCTCAACAAATCTCGAAAAGATATTCCTTGATACGGTCTTCATCTCTTCAAAAAAACGCTCAATTACTCCCAAAAGCATCGCCCAAAAAATATACATTGATCTGATCAGAAGCTACGATATTGTCTTTGCGATTGGTCCTGCGGGAACAGGCAAAACATACCTCGCCATGGCCATGGCTGTCTCTGCGCTTCTTGATAAGAAGGTTAATAGGATTGTGCTTGCAAGGCCTGCCGTCGAAGCAGGCGAAAGACTCGGTTTCCTTCCCGGAGATCTTGCAGAAAAGGTTAACCCGTACCTTAGGCCGCTCTATGATGCTCTTTTTGACATGATTGATTTTGACAAGGCGTCTGCCCTCATCCATAAGGGGGTCATCGAAGTCGCTCCTCTCGCATTCATGCGGGGGAGGACATTGAATGACTCTTTTGTCATCCTCGATGAAGCGCAAAACACCACCTCTGAACAGATGAAGATGTTCTTGACAAGGCTGGGATTCGGATCAAAAGCCGTCATTACAGGTGACATAACGCAGATAGATCTACCGTATGATAAGATATCTGGCCTCGTAGAGGCGGAAACGATTCTTAAGAAAGTAAGAGATATCAAGTTTGTCCATTTTTCCGAGATCGATGTGGTCAGACATCCCCTCGTCCAGGACGTGATACGGGCGTACAACCATTTGGATCGAGGAAAGAGGAAGAACAGAAAACAATTGTCTTCATGATACCAGAATATCTCAAGCTATCCACGATCGAACAAACCATAAAGAAGCTATTTAAACAAAGAAGGCTAATACCTGACTTTGCAAAAGGAATAGCATTCCAAAGATGGGCCTCCGCTATATTTTTAAGTGCGATTCTTTCCCTTCTGTTGACACCGCAACTTCACTTTTCATATCCTCAGTATAAGTCCGGATCCATAGCTGTCAGAGATGTGCGGGCGGATCATGATTTTCTTGTTGAAGATAAGGCATCTTCTGAACAGAAGAAGATGGAAGCAATAAGACAGATCCCTTCTGTCTATGATTATGACAGCGATACCCCTCGCCATTTAAAGACAATCATCGCTAAAGCATTTGCGGCTGCAGAACAAGAACCGGCCTCGAGCGATGATGCAATGGCGAATGCGCAGGCCATTCCCAGGCAAACAAGGGACATCTTTGAGAATTCATTAGGAATCTCTCTCACCGATGATGAATTTAGTACTCTTAAAAAATACCGATTTGCCCCTTATATAGCGGAAGCAATTTCCAGGATTGTCACAAGAACCTACAATTCTCGATTAATAACCAACCAAGTCTTTACTAAGCAGGATCTGGAAAATGGAATAGTCATCAGGGATATCAAGAGTCAAAAAGAAAGAACTGAACAAAATCTCAAATCTATCCGTAACATTAGCACCATAGACATACCATCAACGGGAAGGGTAAGTGATGTCATTGGAGGACATGGCAGAGAGGATTTGAGGCGATGCGTCATTTCTCTAACCCGAAAGCTGGTCCAGCCAAATTTAGTTTTTAACAGGAATGCATCGGAAATAAAAAAACAAAATCATCTCGATGAGCTTAAGCCTGTATTTTTCCAGGTTCTGAAGGATGAAATCCTAATTCGCGAAGGGCAGAAGATAACTCCTCTCGATCAGGACAAACTGGAAGCCTTTGTAATCTTCAAAGGTGAAAAGTATTTCCCCAACCTTTCCGTCCTTTTTGGCATATTCCTCTTGATTTTATCACTTGCGATCGTACTATTTCATCTGTCGAAAAGATGGACCACCCCCGAGGGGAAGATTTCTGATACAGTTTTTTTGAGCTTCACGCTGGTTTTTCAAATAGTCATGATAAAGACCGGTATTTTCATATCTGAAGCCATCAACAGGGCTTTGCCGCTTTTCTCCGCAGAGGCCTGCTTTTATGCCATCCCATTTGCCGCGGGTGCCATGCTGGTAGGAGTTCTCATCAATCGAAACTTAGCACTGATCTTTTCTATTTTTTCGTCATGCCTGGCAGCGTTTCTGTTCGATGGCAAAATTACTATAATGCTTTTTTCTTTCCTCGGTAGTGTAGCGGCGTCCTATCAAACAGAATGCTGCAAACAGCGGTCGTCATTTTTAAAGGTCGGTTTCTTACTGGGGCTTTTAAATTGCGCCTCAATTGTCTCGCTCTGTCTCCTCTCTCCGTTATGCACTATCATTTCGACCAATACCCTTATAATGCTCGCTATGGGATTGCTGGGCGGTATTGTTTCCGGAATCATCGTTGCAGGAATCACACCCCTTTTTGAAACTTTTTTTGATTATTCAACGGACATAAAACTCTTGGAGCTTGCCAACCTCAATCAGCCCATTTTCCAGAGAATGATTCTAGAAGTGCCGGGAACATATCACCATAGCATCATCGTTGCTTCGCTCGCGGAAGCTGCTGCTGAGGCCATAGGCGCAAATCCTCTTCTAGCAAGGGTCAGCGCTTATTATCACGACATTGGGAAGACTAAGAAGCCACAGTATTTCATAGAAAACCAGCGTAACGGAGAGAATAGACATGACAGGCTATCACCGAAAATGAGCAGCCTTATTATCACTTCCCATGTTAAGGACGGCTGTGAACTTGCCTGTAAAGCTAAGCTTGGAACGCAAATTACCAATATCATCAGAGAACATCACGGCACAAGCCTCGTTTCGTACTTTTATGAGAAGGCGAAGCGGGACAAGGATGCATCCATCAGATCTCTGCCCGAAAGCGATTTTCGTTATGCCGGACCAAAACCCCAGAGCAAAGAGGCCGGATTAGTGCTCCTTGCAGATGTTGTGGAAGCCTCATCAAGGGCATTATCTGCTCCGACACCGGCAAGAATCACGAGCCTCGTTCGCGAAAGAATTGAAAAAGTATTTATGGATGGCCAGCTCGCTGAATGCGAAATTACCCTTCACGATCTGCACAAAATAGCAGAAAACTTTACGCGGATTCTAAACGGTATCTTCCATCAAAGAATTGACTACCCCGATCCCGTCATACGGGAATTTAATGGCAACAAGAAAACAAACCATGCCAATCGTAATAGAAAACAGGCAGAAGCAGATAAGAATTGACCGGCGCAGCGTACGAAGGACAATGAGCACAATCATGAAGTATCTCAATTGCGGCGATAAGGCAGTTAGTCTGCTCTTTGTCGATGACAAGGAAATACGGGAAATTAATAGACGTTATTTAAGCAGGAATTATCCCACAAATGTCATATCCTTCTCTCTCACTGAGGGCGAATTCGGAAATATCAATCCCAACATCTTGGGCGACATTGTAATTTCTGCGGAAACAGCCCTCAGGGATGCCGAGAAATCTGATATAACGTTAAATGACGAGTTAGCATTCCTTATGATTCACGGCATTCTTCATCTTCTTGATTACAATCATGAGAATGCCAGTCAGGTTAAAACTCAAACAATGAAGAAAAAGGAACGGGAGCTATTCTTCATGCTGAAAGGTTACGAGATTCAATAACAGTAACATCATTTCAGGATTATGACCTGACCCGGATGTATATTATCTTCGCTCGCTAATTTATTCATTTCAAGGATTTTATGCAGACTGACTCCATTCTTTTTCGCAATTTTACCAAGGTTGTCCCCATCTCTCACCGTGTATGTTTTCCCGCCATCGTTAGACGCCACTTCTTTGTTTCTCTTGGTGGGTTTTTTATGCATTTCTTTGTCTGGCTCGTTGCTCTGTTGCTTTTCTCCGTTCTTGTTATTTACCAGGATCACCTGGCCACCTTTGAGGGTTTTGCGCTTTTTGAATTTGTTTAACCTTCTAATTTCATCGACAGTCATATCGAATCGCTTTGCGACAGAAGCCAATGTATCACCTTTTTTCGCTCTGTATTTGATCGTTTCCCCGCTTGCCTGGATGTCATCCTTGTCTGATTGCTGAGTTGATTTAGCCTTCGCATAACCATTGCCGTGAACGGGTATGATCAAACGCTGGCCCGCTTTCAGCCTTTTTCTACTGGATACGCTATTATATGCCATTATCGCACTTACAGGTGTTCTGTATTTACGCGCAATCATTACGACTGTCTCTCCCCGTTTCACCTTGTAGCGCACAAATACCTCACGCGGCTTTTCGCATTTCGGAACTTCATCCATGATCTTAGCAGTTTTTTCAGCCATTCCCGGAGGCACCTTGAGATCATATTCTTTATCAGGCGTAATACCTTGCCTTAGCTCCGAATTCAATGTAGTAATTGTCTCCTCCGGAGTTCCAAGGTGGCTTGCGATATCCTGCAGCCGCATTGATTTAACTGTTTTCACCGTTTCATAACGGTAGGTATTTTGCCTTTCAAGACTCTCTTTAAAGTCAAAATCGTACTTCTTGGGATTCTTTATTATTTGCAGAGTCGCCAGGAAGCGGGGTACGTAACGCGCCGTCTCATAAGGAAGTTGACGGTAAAGATCCCAGAATCTGTCGAAATAATTGATGTGCTGCCTCGATATGACCTTCAAAACCCTGCCTTCTCCACAATTGTATGCTGCCAAAACTGTAAGCCAGTCGCCAAACATGCCGTGCAGTTCCTTCAGGTAGTCAATGGCTGCCCTCGTCGATTTTTCCACATCCAATCTTTCATCAAGCCATTCGTCGCGGTTAAGGCCGTATTTATATCCCGTGGAAGGAATGAACTGCCAGAGACCGAGGGCGCGCGCGCGTGACAAGGCGTGAATTTTAAATCCGCTTTCAACCAGGGGGAGCCATGCGAGTTCCTCAGGCAACCCTGCATTTTTCAACTCTTTCAAGATTATAGGCCGATACAATTCAGAACGCTCGAGCGACTGGATAAAAAAATCTTTTTCTACTGTTTGAAAAAGTTTGATTTCCTTCTCCACATCCGAATTGACGACATGCGGTATTTCACTATGCTTACCGCTTGTCGTAGTGTGCATAGATGAGTAGATAGCAAGTATCTGTTTCGATATAAGGAGGCGTATGTCATCCTTCTGGCGAGCTATATCAGGCTCGCCATTCGTGTCAAGAAGTAGCGCATAAGCCTGATCGAGTAAGTCTAAGGCATTCTCGAGATCCCCCTTGACCCAGTATTCCCGCGATTCGTCAAGGAGTTCAAGCGCCTCTTCCATTATGTCCCTGCCCTTCTCTCTTTCTTGTTCGTTCACTACTCCATTCGCAGGAAACACTTGTTTGGGCGACGGGGATACCTTGCTTGTGTCCTTGTCCTTTAGGAAGGGTTCTTCTCCGGTATTCATCTGTCCGCAGGCATTACTGATTGGAAATATCTGGAAGAGAAGCAAACATATGAAAATAAATGGCAGGAGAAATCGGCTTTCTCTCGACATCTGAATGAACTCCTTTCCCTTAGTATACGACTATCGACCTTAGCATCAGAAGGTGCACGATGTGAATTGTCTATATCATATTCCGCTGGTTCATTATAGTTTTAATTCAACAAATATGCCTCAATGAAATCATCTATGTCGCCGTCCAATACTCTATTCACATTGCCGACCTCAAGATTTGTTCGGTGATCCTTGACCAATTTATAGGGGTGAAGGATGTAGGATCTTATCTGACTGCCCCAGGCGATGTCTTTTTTCGCTTTATTCAGTTCGTCTATCTTCTTTTTCTGTTCCTGAAGCTGCATTTCGTAAAGACGAGACTTCAAAAACTTCATTGCCATCGCTTTGTTCTTGTGCTGCGAACGTTCATTCTGGCATTGCACCACTATCCCCGTCGGTAGGTGCGTGATCCTGACGGCAGAATCTGTCTTGTTGACATGCTGTCCTCCCGCGCCCGTGGCGCGATAGGTATCTATGCGAAGATCATTTTCATCGATTTCCACGACTATCTCGTCGTCAACTTCAGGATAGACAAAAACGGACGCAAATGACGTATGCCGGCGCGCTCCGGAATCAAAAGGCGATATTCGCACAAGCCTGTGTATGCCGATTTCCGCCTTGGTATAGCCGTACGCGTAGTCTCCTTCAATAGTCATGGAAACGCTCTTTAGACCCGCTTCATCACCGGGCTGATAATCGATAATGGTAGTCGAATAACCTTTCCGTTCCGCCCATCGCAAATACATGCGCAACAGCATCTCCGCCCAGTCCTGAGCCTCGGTTCCGCCTGCACCCGCATGTATTGTCATTATGGAATTCATTGCATCCTGCGGAGAACCTAACATAAGTTTCAATTCTGCGTCTCTTACGGATGCTTTCAACCTGTCTATGTCTTTTTCGATCTCTGCTGCAGTTTGATTATCACTTTCTTCACGTGCCAGATCGAGCAGAATCTCGATGTCGTCGATGCTGTCCTTTAACCTCTTCCAGTTATGGACAATCATTTCGAGCTTATTCTTGTCCTTCAGGACTTCACGTGCCTTATCCTGTTCATTCCAGAAATTCTCGCTGAGTGATGCTTTTTCGAGCTCTTGGATTTGCTTTTGCTTTGTTGTGATGTCAAAGACACTCTCCGAGATGATCTATTTTCCCTTTCAATTCCAGCATGCTTTCATTTGTACCTGTAAGCGTCAACATTTCTCCTCCTCAAACTCATTATTATGCAACAGATCAAGGTTGTCATGCAGATTAAAACAAAAAAGTCCCCGTATGCCGAATAGAATGTTTTATTGTTAATAAATTTTACTGTATTTATCAAGGCAGTTCTTTCAAACAATTCAGTCTGTGCTACGATTCTTCCTGTTGGATCGATTATAGCACTGATTCCAGTATTTGCGCTTCTCGCTATATAAAGTCGATTTTCCACTGCCCTGAATATAGTCATGGAAAGATGTTGATATGGCGCAGATGTCCTTCCAAACCATGCGTCATTCGTTATATTCACAAGCAAATCAGCACCCATTCTTTTATACGCTCTGCTCGCCTCGGGAAATATCCCCTCATAACAGATCAGAACACCAAGCTTATGACCGTCCATGGTCAGAGGCTTATATCCTTCGCCTGAATCAAAATCCCCTACGCCCACAACCAGTTTATTGATAAAGGGAAACATCTTTCTCAATGGAACATATTCACCATAGGGAACAAGATGCACCTTGTCGTAACGCCCAAGGATCCTTCCTTCCGGTGATAATAAAAAAGCACTGTTTAAGAGGGATATACAAGTGGCATCCCCACTGCAGTTTCTCTGATAGCTGGGACTTCCAAAAAGGAGCCAGTCCTCCGAGACGCGGGCCACATCCAAAATTTCGTTTTGCATCTTGCTCGCATCCTGAAAGAAGAACGGTGCTGCAGTCTCCGGCCACACGGTCAGTCCCGGCACTGATGAACTCTTCATTAATGAGAGACTCCTATACACACTGACTGTATCATTCTGAAAGTCAGGATTCCATTTAACACTTTGATCTATATTCCCCTGAATCACGTCAGTATTCATCCCATCCGCTGCCTGAGAAACCGCCTCTATTTGGCCCGTGCGGATGTAACCGTAACTATAGATGCCGAGAATGACTATGCTGCACAAGGCGATTTCCCCCATTACCCGCCTGCCTCGGAATCTCTCTTTGAGGGCATCGTAAATAACCACATTTACGAGGATGATAACGAATGTGATTCCGTATGTACCGGTGATATCAACCGCTTGGATCAGATGCCTATTAAGATATTGAGAATAAGCCAAGTTCTCCCAGGGAAATCCCGTCAACAAATGGGACTTCGCATATTCCAGACAGGTCCATAAAACAGGCACTGCGATAATCCCGGGCATGCCTTTCCCTAAGAAGTATACAACACCCGCTGCAAATAGGGCAACGTATATGCTCAAGTACGCTGCCACAAGCACCATGAGAAAGATGCCTACGGAATATGAGAGATGTCCGTAATTGACAACGACAAACGTAATCCAATAAATGATGCCTATATTGAACGTAAGGCCTGCCACGAAACCTGCGAGCAAGGCATCCCGGATATCGTGAATATCCCCGAGTCCAAAAAAAAGGGGAATCAAGGCCACCCAAGCCATTATCCCCGAACCGTGTTTGGGAAAAGAAAGAAAGAGAAGGATTCCCGAAGCAACACTCAAAAATAATATTTTTCTATTTATCTTCGAGCTTTGCGTTCTCAATTCTCATCACTGTCCCTTCCCTCTGTGCCTGAGATTCATCCAACTTTTTTAACTTGACCTTTTTTACGCTTCGCTCGTCCGCTGACTCAATTATCATTTCCAGATTATCGACATGAATAATCTCTCCGGTCACGGGAATCTTTCTCAGCAAGTTAAGTATGAATCCACCGAGGGTCTCAAATTTTCCCTCTGGAAACTTCATCCCCAAGTAATCTTCAATAGCCCCGATTTCCACCCTTCCGTCAATTAAGGTATAGCCATCGTTTAACTCCACGATATTGCCTTTTTTCGCGTCATGTTCGTCGAGTATTTCTCCAACAATTTCCTCAATCAGGTCTTCAAGAGTGACGAGGCCGGAGGTCCCGCCATACTCATCTATGACGATGGCCATGTGGTATTTCTTCTGCTTCAATTCATGGAGAAGATGATGTGTATTTTTTGTTTCGGGAATATAATATGGCTTTCGCAAGCTCGACAGGATATCCATTTCCGCTACAGGCTTTGACCAAAACTTTAAAAGGTCTTTAACATTCAAGATGCCTACAATGTTATCAACACTTTCAGCATACACGGGCATCCTCGTGTGTCCAAATTTAATTGTAAGCTCAAGAATCTCTTCGATAGTAGCATCGCTTCTGATAGCTATCATTTCCGTTCTCGGAATCATCACCTCTCTGACGACGGTGTCCCGGAATTCAAGGATGCTTTGAATCATCTCCCCGGACTGTTGATCAATCAGCCCCTTCTCTTCTCCGGCGTCTATTATGGACTGGATTTCCTCCTCCAGTCTCGCCTGGTCATCGGGAGAAAAAAAATTCCTGATTTTTGCGATGATTTTATTGCCCAAAATAACCGAATCCCCGCTATTAGAAGCCCCTCATATATTCCGGTCTGAGAGATTTTACATCGTTTTTCCTGATCATGTTATATATCGTAATTACTGTTTTCTCTTTTTCTGATGGCAACCTTGCCTTTATGGGAAGATAATTTGAGGCATGATTCGAAGTCAAGTAACAGCCGCTGAAATCGGACTTCTCGATAATACCGGCCAGTTCTCTCAGCAAATCAAACTTATCGGGCAGCGTAAAATTTCCCGATTCATATTCCGAATACAATGGTGTCCCAGGCATGAGCATAAGTGTCAAGACACTTGCATATTCTGGATCTATATCAGTTAGGACGCTTGCCGTATCATTCACATGTTCAGTATTCTGTCTCCTACCTCCGAGGCCAAGTATAACAGTCACAGATAACTTGATACCGGCTTCTTTGACTCGACGCCCGGCGTCGATCATCTGGGCAGCTGTCACTCCCTTCCGTATCGTCTTTAATAATTCATCGCTTCCGGTTTCGATGCCGAGATACACTATTCCGAGACCGAGCTCTCTTAAATGAATCAGTTCGTCAACGGTTTTTCTCAAGATGCTCTTGGCATTGGCATATGTCCCCACCCGCTGCACACCCTTGATATGTGTGCGAATCAGGCCCAATATCTGGACAAGCCTTTCCTGCGGCATGATGAGGGCGTCGCCATCACAAAGAAACACCTTATCGATTGAGCGCCAGCGGCCTGCTTCCAGGATATCTTCCAAGATTTCATCGTATGATTTTATCCTGAATTTCTTTTTTTTGTAAGCAGGGCAAAAGCTGCACTTGTTGTGGGAGCAGCCAACCGTTACTTGCAACAATAAGCTATTGGCCTCACTCGGTGGCCTTATTATATCTCCTTCGTATTTCACATCGTCCTCTTCTCATGCATTTGAAAATTTCTTTGTGAGCAGAAACAAAAAAGGAGTCAACCTAATGGTCAACCCCTCTTTATTTTTGGCGGGGCCGATGGGACTTGAACCCACGCCCTCCGGCGTGACAGGCCGGCGTTATAACCATCTTAACTACGACCCCAAAATGACATAATTATTTTAACTCTCAAAACTTTCTTGCTCGTTTTCTTAATGCGCAATAATTAATGTATAGGTTAACAACTATTTTTTCATTGGTAGGCGGAACAGGACTCGAACCTGTGACTTCCACGGTGTAAGCGTGGCGCTCTCCCTGCTGAGCTACCCGCCCCTGGTATTTTTCCTAACAACTGTATCTCCTGTTGTCAAGAAATAATTAGTTCAGTTTTTCGTTTGCGTTCAAGTGTTCGAGAGGATGAATCACCTCTGTCATCTCAATAGACGGCAGTCTCACTGATGCCTCTTCCTCACGTTCCTCATGCCTTTGCAATTCGTCGTCCGCAACGAAGGCAACCTTCATAACCTCATCCATGTGATCCACAAAGATAATTTCCAGGGCCTTCAAAACATTAGTCGGCACATCTGCCAGATCTTTTTCGTTATCCTTGGGTATAATTACTGTCTTCAAATTTGCGCGATGCGCTGCAAGCAGCTTTTCTTTCAGTCCACCTATAGGTAATACCCTACCCCTGAGCGTAATTTCCCCGGTCATGGCCAAATCTCCGCGAACTTTCCTTTTCATGAATGCCGAGGCAATGGAAGTGGCTACGGCTATCCCCGCGGACGGTCCGTCCTTGGGTATGGCGCCTTCGGGCACATGCACATGCACATCCGTCTCCTTGTAAAAATTCTCATCAAGACCGAATTTATCCGCCCTCGCCCGGACGTATGTCAAGGCTGCCTGCACGGATTCCTGCATTACGTCGCCCAGTTTACCAGTCATCACCATCTTTCCGGTTCCCTTCATCAGGGAAGATTCTATGGTGAGGAGTTCGCCACCGACTTCAGTCCAAGCCAGGCCTATAGACAAGCCGATTTCGTCTTTGCCTTCGGTTTCTCCATGCCTGAATTTCGGTACACCAAGATATTTGGGCATCGATTTTGAACTGATCTTGACTTTACGGCCTGCGCCATTGGTCGCTATTTCCCTGGCAACCTTTCTGCAAACTGAGGCAATTTCCCTCTCCAGATTGCGGACGCCCGCCTCCCTCGTATATTGTCTGATGATGGTCAGCAAGGCACCGTCGGAGAATGCTATGCTGTCCTTCGTGAGGCCGTTAGCCTCCATCTCTTTCGCAATGAGAAATTTAATTGCGATGTTCAACTTTTCCGGTTCTGTATATCCGGCGAGGCGAATCACCTCCATCCTATCTTGTAAAGCAGGCGGTATTGTTTGCAGAATATTAGCCGTAGTAATAAACATCACATCAGACAGATCATAGTCCACCTCAAGATAATTATCATTGAAAGCATTATTCTGTTCCGGGTCAAGAACCTCCAGCAGCGCCGCAGATGGGTCCCCCCTGAAATCGGAACTGAGTTTGTCCACTTCATCAAGACAGAATACAGGATTATTCGATCCCGCCTTCTTCATCAGCTGTATTATCTTGCCGGGCAGTGCCCCTATATACGTTCGCCTATGCCCCCTGATCTCCGCTTCATCCCTGACACCACCAAGTGAAAGTCTGACAAATTTCCTGTTTGTTGCGCGAGCCACTGATTTTGCTACGGAAGTTTTTCCGACTCCTGGAGGGCCAACAAAACAAAGTATGGGGCCTTTATTCTTCTTCACAAGAGATTGAACGGCCAAGTATTCTAAAATCCGCTCCTTCACTTGTTTTAAACCGTAGTGATCTTCCTCCAAGATTATCTCGGATTCCTTGAGTGTATGTTTATTTTCCGTCTTCTCGGCCCAAGGCATATCCAAGAGCCAGTCAATGTAATTCCTCACAACCGTCGCCTCAGCAGACATGGGAGCCATCATCTGCAGTTTCTTAATCTCATGCCTGACCTTCTTATGTGCTTCTTCCGATAATTTCTTTTGTTTTAGCCTTTTTTCGAGTTCCGTTATTTCATTCCGGAAGTCATCCTTCTCTCCCATTTCCTTCTGAATGGCCCGCATCTGCTCGTTGAGATAATAGTCTTTCTGGGTCTTCTCCATTTGCTTCTTGACCCGTCGCTTTATCTTTTCTTCAACTTCCATTATCTCGATCTCTCCGAGCATCAGCTCGTAGACTGCTTCAAGTCTTTCGTTGACATCAAATATCTCCAATAGTTTTTGCTTTTCCTCAAGTTTGAGGCTTATATGAGATGCAACAACATCCGCCAATTTCGAAGGATTGTCAATGGAGGCAATTGTGCTGACCATCTCCATATGCACTTTTTTGCCGAGCTTTGCGTAGTTCTCAAAAGATTCCCGGATGTTTCTCGTTAGAGCTTCAGACTTTACCTGATTTCTATCATCCAGATCCTCGACTTCCTCAACATTTACCAAGAAAAAATCATCATTTGCCAGATACTCTCTAATTATTCCCCGCTTCTTCCCTTCCACCAGCACCTTCACCGTGCCGTCCGGAAGCCTTAAGAGCTGGATGATGACCCCTATGGCACCCACCTTATGAATGTCGCTTTCCGTTGGTTCATCTTTTTGGGCATTCTTCTGCGCCACCATGAATATGCCTTTTTCGCTCTTCATTGCAGATTCAAGTGCGGCAATGGATCGCTCTCTGCCTACAAATAGCGGCACAATCATATGCGGAAATACGACGACATCTCTCAACGGCAATAGGGGCATTGTCATGGCAGCACGATCGTTTTCCCTGTTCTTCAAAAAATCAAACATATCTCTATTTCCCATATATAAGTCTCTTTCATGCAGTCTCGGATTTTGTTTCAAAAATCAATATTGGTTTTTCCTTGTTCATGACGACGTCCTCCGTAATTACACACTCTCTAACATCATTCCTAGAAGGCAAGTCATACATGATATCAAGCATCGTATTCTCCAAAATGGACCTCAATCCCCGTGCCCCTGACTTCCTTTCAACAGATAATTTAGCTATGGCTCGTAGGGCTCCGTCAGTAAATTTCAGTTTAACGTTTTCGAGATCAAATAATACTTTGTATTGTTTGGTAATTGCATCTTTCGGTTCTATTAATATCTTTACCAATTCCTCCTGATCCAATTCATTGAGTGTGGCAACTACCGGCAAACGTCCAATAAATTCTGGAATCATGCCGAATTTAAGAAGGTCTTCCGGCTGTACTTCCGATAAGATATTGCCTATCTTCTTATGTCTTTTGCTCTTGACATTAGCGCCAAACCCCATGGTTGACGCACTGAGCCTCTTCGAAATGATGTCTTCAAGATCATTAAAGGCTCCACCGCAGATAAATAATATGTTCGTCGTGTCAACTTGGATAAATTCCTGCTGTGGATGCTTTCTGCCCCCTTTTGGCGGAACATTCGCCAGCGTGCCCTCTATTATCTTCAGGAGGGCCTGCTGTACTCCCTCTCCCGATACATCCCTTGTAATAGATGGATTTCCCGATTTCTTTGCGATCTTGTCAATTTCATCTATGTATACAATGCCTTTAGAAGCCCTTTCGACGTCGTAATCGGCATTCTGGAGAAGACTGAGGATGATGTTTTCCACATCTTCTCCCACATACCCTGCCTCTGTCAGGGTTGTTGCATCGGCGATGGTAAATGGAACATTGAGAAGCTTCGCCAGGGTCTTCGCAAGAAGCGTCTTCCCCGATCCCGTAGGACCAATCAATAAAATATTGCTTTTCTGTATTTCCACCCCGTCCAAGTCCACACTTGAGAATAATCTGCGGTAGTGATTGTAAACAGCAACAGAAAGAACCCTCTTGGGCCTTTCCTGGCCTATTACATACTGATCGAGGAATTTCTTTATATTTCGGGGCTCCGGTATGCCCTTCTGAAATTCCTCACTAATTGTCGGCTCGCACTCCTCTTCAACTATGCATCGGCAAAGCTCGATGCATTCATCGCATATATATGCAGCGGGCCCGGCAACCAGCTTTCTTACCTCGTTCTGATTCTTGCCGCAAAACGAACAGAATAAGATGCCTTGACCGCCCTGACTATCCTTGCTTTTTCTCACCATTCGCGATACCTCTTTCTCAGCTCGGGACCTGCCTCTTTACGATGATCTCATCGATGATACCATACTCTTTTGCCTGTTCACACGTCATGTAATAATCTCTCTCTGTATCCATCTGTATCTTTGAAAGAGGTTGATTCGTCAGACCTGCCAGAATTACATTCAATTCTTCTTTCATACGCAGGATCTCACGCGCCTGTATATCTATATCGGTTGCCTGACCATAAAATCCACCAAGCGGCTGATGGATCAATATCCTCGAATGCGGAAGGGCCGTTCTTCTACCCTTCTCACCGGCTGCAAGAAGCAGTGCCGTCATACTTGCTGCCTGACCCATGCAAACCGTGCAGACGGAAGGTCTTATATATCGCATGGTGTCGTATATAGCCATTCCCGAACTTACATTGCCTCCTGGCGAATTCAAATAAAAAAATATTTCCTTGTCGGGATCGTCAGATTCGAGATATAGCATCTGAGCAATAATCAGATTTGCGACATCATCATCAATAGTCGTACCCAAAAAAATTATCCTATCCTTCAGGAGCCTTGAATAAATATCAAAGGCTCTTTCGCCTCTCCCATCTTGTTCGATTACCATCGGAATTAAGGGCATTTCTTCGCCTTCCTTAATCTATTTCTTAACTATCTCGACCTTCGCCTTGTCTTCTATAAATGCAAACACCTTTGTGTTCAAAATTTCGCTTCTTATGTCATCAATCATATTACCCGATTGCAGAGATTCTTTTAACGAATCATAAGTCTGTCCTCGCAATTGAGCCAGTTCTCTTATCTTTTCTTCAATTTCTCCCTCAGATACTGAAATAGCTTCCTTCTCGCCTATATTTTTCAAAAGAAGTATAGTTCTTACTATTTTTGAGGCTTCATCTTTATAAAGATCGTGGAGCTCCTTATATCGTTCGGCTGTATCATCGCGCTTCAGACCGCGCATGGCCAGTCTTTTCTGCGTGTCGTCGATCATATACGCTATCTGACGATTCACGAATGCCTGCGGTACCTCAAACTTATTACATTCAAGGAGTTTTTCTATTATGAGACTCTTAAAAATCGAATTTCCCCTGTTTACATTTTCTTCATCAAGTGTCTTCCTGATATCCTTCTTCAAATCGTCCAAACTTTCATACTTGTCAAAATTATTAATGAACTTATCATCTATCTCGGGGAGTTTCTTCTCTTTAATATTCTTTAATGTTACTGAAAATACAATCTCTTCCCCCGCTAAATTTTTCGCATGATAATCATCGGGTGATTTAATTGTTATTTGTGCTGTCTTGTTCTTCTCCATACCGATGAGCTGTTCCTCGAATCCAGGCATAAATCTCTTGGACCCGACTTCCAGCAGATAATTTTCCGCCTTCATCTCCTTGACGGGCTTTCCTTGGATGAACCCCTCGAAATCAATGACGACAAAATCGCCTTCCGATACCCCCCTTTCGACCTCTATCTCTTCCATCGTGCTGAACATGTCCCGGATTTCCTCAAGTCTTGCTTCGACATCAGAATCCTTAACTTCACGCTTCTCTTTCTCAAGCTCAAGGCCAATATAGCCTGTCGGATCAATGACTGGTTCCACTTCAACGATGGCAGTAAAAGTAAAATTCCTGTCCGCTTCTATGCCCTTCTGATCTATGTCCGGTTGTGCAATTGCATTGATTTTATTATCTTTTAAAGCTTCCCAATAATACTTATTTACCAGATTCGATATGGCTTCGTCTTCTGCATGCTCTTTATACAGGGACTCGAGAATACCTCTTGGCACTTTTCCCTGTCGAAAGCCTTTAATCTTGGCTTTCTTAGCCACGTCTTTGTAGACTGTGTCTAATTCTTTCTTGACCTCTAACCATGAAATATCAAACAGTAATTTCTTTTTTATCGGACTGACATCTTCGACTTTTACGGCCATTATACTTTCTGACACAACCTTTTTTTGACTCCTTGATATTTTTGCAGATACTGCCGAATCTGGTGCGAGAGAGGGGATTTGAACCCCTATCCGCTGAGGCGGGCTGGATCCTAAGTCCAGTGCGTCTGCCAGTTCCGCCACTCTCGCTCACTGACTATATATTCATTCAATCCGGGATTGTCAACGGCTATTATTTACTGGATCTTTTCCCTCGATTTGCACAAAGAACCCCTATAAGTCATTACCGTCCTTCTTGCGCAATTTCTGAATCGTTTGTTGATTTTTACATAAGGTGATTGAGGTTTGATGCGAATTCCCAAATCCTATTATGGGTCTGCTTAATTTTGAAAAGGCACATGCATCTATAAAAGGATTATGTCAGTTCCTTGATAACGAATGTGCCTAACGTTTCTTCACAAGCTATGAGTACATCAACAAAGAAAGCGATATGAAACTTTCAAATCTCACACAGTCAAAAAAGTTATATAATCCCGTGAATATGGTAAAGTCCTATAGGCTTACATTGCATGAAAATAGCCGTTTGATGCTTTAATTCCTCCCATCTCTCTAATCTATGGTCATTAAAGATTGCCATCTTTGCCACTCTGTTTTCGTTGGCAGGCCGTTCTTCTTCAAAAAATTAATGATATCAGGTTCATTAAAACGGAGGTAAGGGTTGACTCTAAGCTCATCTGTCAATCGAGAAAAAACATGATCCAGCTTATAATTTTTTAAAAATGTTTCAATATAATCGTTGTCCGGTTCAAGTCTCCTTGCAAAGGACATCGCTTCCCGCACATAATCGTGGCCCGCATAGATGAGGGTGCTTCCAGGCAGGGACATAATCTTCTTTATGGACTGATAGAAGCCTTTCAAATCGCCTGAGAAGCAATTACCAATAGTACCATTGAAAAGAGTGTCTCCCGTAATCAAGGCGTTATCACCATGAAAACAGAGGGAATCTGCAGTATGTCCAGGGGTGTGATAGATTCTGATTTTCTCTCTTTCCAATTCGATTTCTCTGCCATATATCTCTTCAGGCCGCAAGAGTCGGGCATCTGATTGCTTAAGGAGGGCCACGTTGCCACTCGTATGATCCACATGTCCGTGTGTATTCGTAACGAAAAGCAGATTTAGACGATGGCTCTCGATAAAAGTCAAAATCTCGTCAAATGCTCCGCCATCAACGGCAATGGCGTATTTCTCCCCGTATAAAAGATAACCTAAGTTATCAAGATGATATCGAAATTGTTTTACTTGCAGCATGGATAGGGTGGGATGAGTTTAAAAAAACGATTCTAAGGAAACCTCTTGCCAATTATAAACCTTAATTTAAATCACTTTCAGTCGTTAAAGTTTTTTTATCTGAAAGATGATTATTATAAATGGTCGGGGCGAGACGAATCGAACCGCTGGCCTTTCTCTCCAACTTCTTAAGAATATTAACATATATTTTTCAAAAAAGCAATTTAGTGATTGTTTATTAAATGAGTACCGGTGGCGGCCAAAGTCGGCCACGTGTTTCTACGCTATAGATCAGGGTTTCCAAAAACCTGATGCTGAACTGATACCCCTCACCTTTATTCCTTGAATTCAAACTATCTTTAGCCTCAAAGATTGTAAGCCAAGAATCACTTTATGAATTATTGCCGGTGTTTGGATATAGATGTCAACTTGCAAATCAAGTAGTTGAAACTGATGGTTAGGGCAGTTCATTAAAATTCGATCAAGGAACATCCCTGCTTTTTTGCAATAGTTTTCCTCTTCCCTTGCGGATTAATTCCCCACTCTAAGAAGTGAATCAATGCGCCATCGGGAAACTCAATGTTTTCAAAAAAAATTACCCCGTAAAAATGAGACTCTGAAGGCGCTTCAGCGGGATTTTGATTTCAATGTACTTATTATCTTTTCAAAATCTGAAACAGGTTACTGTAATCGTCTGTCCAGACATTAATATCCGGTCTTGAAGAAAGGTCCTCCGCGGCATCGCCAATTTTGGGAATTTCAAAGAACTTTTCATCTGAAGTTATGAGCACCCAATCGGAGCCGAAAATATGATTTTCATCCGCCTCTTTCTCGTCTATCTCATCGTCAATCAGTCCGCAATTTTTATGAAGTTCTCCGCAAAGTCTTTCAACCACGGGGGCAATGTCAAGGTGCTTGTTGGAAATATGCACCGCAAGGACACCGCCGAGCTTCAAGTGCTTAAAATACAGCTCGAATGCCTGCTTGGTAAGAAGATGCACCGGAATTGAGTCACCGGAAAATGCGTCAACCGCAAGCACGTCGAATTGCTGCGGCGATTCCCGTTCCAGTGATAATCGCCCGTCTCCGAGAACGACATCAACTTTTCCTTCCGCCTCGGAGAGGTAATAAAAGTAACGCCTGGCAATATCTTCAACCGAAGAGTTGATTTCGTAAAAACGAACCTCATCTCTTTTTCGCGCGTATGAGGCGATGGAGCCCGCCCCCAAGCCTATCACCCCGATTTTTACCGGCCCTGATTTTTGCATTTGCAGTATCGCACGTCCTACACCCGATGTAGCGGAATAATATGTCAGGGGTTTCTTGCGCTTTTCTGGAGACATGAACTGCGCTCCGTGGTTTATGGCGCCGTGAAGAAGACTGCGGTACTCGTCCTCAGTGCCCGCATCATATTCCCTTACACGCAAAGTGCCGTAAAAGTTTCTGACATTAAGCAGCGAATAACCGGCATAATCACGAATGTGTTTTATCCCAGCGACACAAACGCCTGCGACAAGGAGTCCGCACAATACAGCGGCGAGTCTCGATTTCCTGAAATTTAATATAAACAGGAGGCTGGAGCAAAGAACAAGTCCGGCAATCAGTTCAAAGTAGCCGGTAAAAATATTAGGCGCCAGGATTCCGACAGTCACACCACCCAAAGCGCCCCCCAATGAAAGCTGAAGGTAAAAAGATGTCAAATAATGCGGGGAAGGTTTCCGGTTAGCAAGCTCTCCATGACAGAACATGCAACAGAGAAAAAGCCCCGCGCAATAGCACGGAATGACGATTCTAAGATTTGTGCCCGCCTCCCAGTACACGAGGCCGTATGACATGAAACCGATAGCCGCAATAAGAAGCCAGACATACAGCTTTCTGCTGTACCAGCCGCTCCACTCAAAGCATAGAATAAAAGACAAGAGATATAAACTCAGCGGCAGAATCCACAAGAAGGGAATTGATGCTATATTCTGGGTTAGGTGATTAGTGACTGAGAGCAGCAGCACGGAAGCACAGGACGAAAGGCCTAGCCAAAGAAACTTTTCCCTGAAAGCTATTACGCGGGTTTTCGCGTCGCCCATTACAGACAGGTCTGCGGCCTGTGAAGCAGTTTCTTCTTTTGTCTTTATGTTGGTTATGCACAAGATAAGGCAGACCCCAACGAATACCGTATACAGGGTAGACCACCCTGTCGATTGATGCCTCAGTATTACGAGTGGCTCGATTAAGAACGGATAGGCAAGTAGCCCTAAAAGTGACGCAAAGTTTGAGAGGGCAAAAAGCCTGTACGGCAGAATCGACTTGTGGGATTTCGCATACCACGCCTGAATGAGAGGGGTGGTGGTGGAAAGCAGAAAATACGGGAGGCCGACCGAAGCCGAAAGCAGTCCGAGAATGAGCAAAATTGGTTCTTCCCCTCCTGCCGGTTTCCAGCTTATACCCGGTGTCACAGGGAGAAAGATTAAGCTTATCAAAAGCAGAGCGGAATGAATCATGGTCTGATATTTTGATCCAAGCCTGTTAATCAACAGGTGGGCGTATACATATCCGCTCAGCAGCACGACCTGAAAAAAAACCATACAGGTAATCCAAAGCGCCGCAGAGCCACCAAACCACGGAAGTATCATTTTCGCGATCATCGGCTGGATTTGGAACAAAAGAAATGCGCTGAGGAAAATCGTTATAGAATACTTAAGCACGCCATTTACAGACATTTATAACGGTCTCTTTTCTTTCTAAAATTTATATCACAGCGTAGTGGAGAAATGCTATGCCGGATTTGTGGTAGAAAATATAATTGCATTTTACGGGCGGATTAAAATCTCCGTATATTTAACAGAGCATCGGCAAAGAGGCAAAATTAAAAATATGATCGCCCCTTTTTGCATGCGGTTGTTTGTTGTAGCTTTTTCGTATAATTAGAATTTATTTATGCCTGCGGTGAGATTAAACAAGGGTACATGACAAAGAAATTAGAAAGATGATCTTATGCCGTTCGTTTGTTGTTTGAAAGAACTGGCTTTATCCAGGAAAGCAAAAGGGGCTCATGATTTCTCAGAACCCCTTTTGAATAATTTCTGCGAAGACAAGATTAAAGCAAGTTATTTGCCCGTGGACGGCTCCGGTGCAGGCTTCGGTGCTTCCCTCTCTTTCTTCCACGCTGCCTTCCTCTTTTTCTTCTTTTCCTTCTTTGCCTTCTTCTTCTCTTCCATCTTCTTCTTATCCTTGTCCGTAAGCTTCGGCGCTGGCCCTTGCATTTCCGTATTACCCGCTGGTGCCGGTGGGGGAGCCTGAGCCTGAGCGAAGCAGAGGACTGTCACAGAGAGTGCAAACAGAATAGCGATAAATACCGTAATTAGTTTCTTCATTCGATTCACCTCCCTTCATTCAGTTTTCCATTAATTGAGCAAGGAATATACCACAATGAAAATAAATAAAAATAGGCAGTAATAATAATGAGATATAAAAATGCCACTATGGCATATGCCTCCTTTATTGAGGAAGTATTTCCCTTTCTTTGGGGAATAATTCCCTAACCAAGAAATAAGTTATCGGGGCAGGATTCCACCATCCCGAACCAGGCGGACAAAGTTCAGTATCCTGATGACATCGCCCTGTGGTCCGCGGCCGTGCAGAAAATCAGAAGCATTGCCTGCCTTTGGGTCACTGCGTTGCGCCCCGGCACCGTGGACGTCAGAAAACTGGTAGTCACCCTCATCGCCCGCTAGTCTGCCTGTGCGCGGCGGTCCGTCTTGGCCAGAGCCACCACGTCCGAAACCACCAGGGCGACCAGGTCGCCCACCCGCTAGGGCACGGAACGACATGCAGCCGCCTGCGCGGCCGAACGCTATGTACATTGCATTACCACCACCCATGAATCCACCGTGCGTCGTGCTTGACCAGTAGAATGGGTAGTCGGGTTGACCGTCCTCGTTGCTGATCTGGGTGCAGTTGAAAAGCGGATCAATTGCAGCCGAATCGGTTGTATCGGGGGACCGAGTGTAGTCAACGATGCTCTGTAATTCATTGACGCTCGGCATCCGCTAGTCCATACAACCTTTCACGCGGTAATAATTTATGGACATCATATCAAGAATTATAATATTATAACTTAATACGTCGACTAATATCCAACTGCATAGCAGCTTCAATCTCGTAAAAGCACGAGGAGGTCATATGAACAGCAATGATCCCTTCAGGATCGAGAAGGATGGCCATATAGCATGGCTGATTCTGAACCGTCCCGAAAAGAGAAACACGATGGGATTTCCATTCTACGAAGGATTGATGCGCCATTTTAATGCCTTTGACAGAGATCCCGATGTGCGCGTGGTGGTGATCCGGGCCGAGGGAAAGAGTTTTACGGCCGGTACGGATCTGGAGGACCTAGGTAGCCTATACAAACAGATGACGGCCAGTGAGCGCGAAGACCTGCGCCTGAAGATTCTGCAGGCCCAGCAAGGGATAAACGGCATCGAAAAATGCCGGAAACCGGTTATAGCTGCGGTACACGGCCATTGTTTGGGTGGAGGGGTCGATCTACTCTGTGCCTGTGACATCCGGATTGCTACAGCGGATGCCGTTTTCGGCATCCGGGAGGTTCGCGTGGCCTTTATCGCCGACGTCGGAACCCTGCAGCGCCTTCCACATATCATCGGAGATGGATGGTTCCGGGAACTCGCCTTGACTGGACGTGATTTCAATGCCGAGGAGGCCCTGAAAATAGGATTCATTACCAGGATCTGCAGGGATCAGGACGAACTCCTTGCGGAGGCGAAAAAGATCGCCCAGCAGATCGCATCCTGTTCACCCCTAGCAGTACAGGGAACCAAGGACGTCATCCTCTACAGCCGGGATAAGGGGGTTTACCCCGGACTGGAGTATGTGGCACAGAAAAATTCCGCCCTGATCCCGTCGGAGGACATGCTGGAGGCGTTGGCAGCCTTTATGGAAAAGAGATTACCCGTTTTCAAGTGAAAGTAGCCACCCCGTTCGCAAGAGTAGACTTTGCCCCATCCCAGCTAGATGTTTTTTTCGGAGAATCCGGGTATTGCTATCGCATATTTCAATTCGTAATCAACAAACATTTGGCGCGATGATTTTGCATAAGTGTAGGTGTTTTTTTAACTCTCGGCACCAAGAATCGAGTCCACTGCATTAAACAATTAATTAACAAAATCATCTTTGTTCTGATTTGAAAGGAAACAATAAAATGAACGGCCGTTTCTTACTAATAGCCTTATTTGTTTTTATTGCCGCCGGTTGTGGCTATAATATGGTGCGTGACGAGGAAAAGTTTCAGGCAACCGGCCAGTACGGGGAGTTGGCTAAACTCGGAGAATCCAAGACGGCCCATTCTGGAAAGCTTTCAACAACGGACCTTTATCCCCTTTGCCTCTCTTATTCCAAATTAAAGAATTACAGCAAATTGTTTCCGTGCATCGACAATCTTGAGGACAATATCCGGAAAGGGGATGACGCAGTTGATGTGGCGAGAGACAATGCCTTCCTTCGTTTTGCCGGCATTGTGTCTTCACCTTTTCTTGGCGGCACAGAAGCATTGAAGCCTAACGTCACCCCATATCCGAATATATGGCGGGCGCAGGCGTACATTGAACTAGGCGAATACAACAAAGCAATTGAAGAAGCCAAAAAGGGCTACGACCGAATTCCAGCTGGGCTCCCCCCTCAGATCAAAACCGAACTCAGAATTTACGCCCTTTACACATTATCTCTGGCCTATGCGTTAAACAAAGACGAGGATCATGCTGGACAGTACTTGAAAGAACTTGAAAATTTACCGATTCCGTTCGTTGGAAGCGCTATGACTGCGCCGGAAAAACAGAATGCAATAGCAAAAGTCTGCATTGCACTTAAACAATATGATAAGGCATTGGAGCATCTTAAAGATAATTGGGGTGCTTTCAGATCTCTTACCAATGTGCTCACTGGCGCCAGCTTTGAAGGACAAAGTATTTACGTATTCACCGAGCTCCCTCAGAAATTCATGCTTAACAAGTGCCTTCATGAAACCGGAAAGATAGAAGAAGCGAAGGCAGGCTATGATGCACTTTTGAAGTTGCCACAAACCCAAGACAATGGAGAAATCCTCTGGATGATTCTTTTTGACCGTGGCCGTATATCCGAGTCTGAAGGAGCTCTTAAAGAAGCAACTACTTACTATCGCCAAGCAATAGACATCATCGAACAACAGCGCTCGACCATCAACACAGAAGCCAGCAAGATCGGCTTTGTGGGTGACAAGCAGGCCGTATACCGCTACTTGATTGCCGCCCTGTTCACCGATAGACAATATTCATCCGCCTTTGAGTACATAGAGCGATCAAAATCACGGGCACTCGTGGATACGCTTGCCACAAAAAAGGACTTTGCGGTTCAGACCGGCAATGAGAAGCAGATACGAGAGCTTCTGGCCATGACAGATAAAAGTGAACAGGAAGCGCTCGTTCAGGACTTCCATGCAAAAAAGGACAATACACGCAGCCTGATTGTCAAAACAAAAGAACAGCTCCAGCAGCAGGCGTCGGAGCTTGCCTCTCTTGTCAGCGTGACCTCCGTGTCCGTTGCTGAAATTCAAAGACTTATCCCGCCAGATGAGACACTTGTCGAGTACTACTATACTGAAAAAGACCTGTATGCATTCGTCTTAACATCACAGGGCCTGTCCGCCATTCGCCTCGAAAGCGGAAACCTTACGGAGGAGATTAAAGCCTTCCGCCAGTCCCTCGATAATGTTTCGTCAGCTTCTTATGAAATGTTGTCACGACAGCTTTTCAATAAGCTCATAAAGCCGGTAGAAATTTCACTATCCACTCGCAAGCTGATCATAGTCCCACATGGTGCATTGCACTATCTCCCTTTCTATGCCCTCCATGACGGAAAAGACTACCTCATTGAACGATACAGTATCCGCATGCTTCCCAGCGCCAGCATCATCAATTATTTGCAAAGGAAGAAAGCAACGAAGGTGGGAGATATTCTTGCATTTGGGAACCCCGATCTCGGAGACCCCAAATATGATCTTGTCTATGCCCAGAACGAGGCCATAGCCGTATCGAAAACAAGACCGCGCTCGAAAGTTTTTTTGCGAAAGGAAGCGACGGAAACGGCTTTAATAAAGTATGGCGCCGGGTTTAGCTACATCCATTTTGCAACCCATGGAGAATTTGATGCAGACAAGCCTTTAAATTCTGCCCTCCTGCTCGCGATGGATACTCAAAGTGATGGTAAACTTACTGTCGATAAACTCTACTCCATGAAACTGGATGCCGATCTTATTACCTTGAGCGCCTGCGAAACAGGATTGAGCAAGATCGCCAATGGCGACGATCTGGTCGGGCTGACAAGGGGATTCCTTTATGCCGGTTCCAGTTCAATTGTAGCCAGCCTCTGGAAGGTGGATGATCTTGCTACAGCACAACTAATGACCCGTTTCTACAGGGAAATGGAAGGCACCGATAAGCGTGAAGCCTTGAGAACAGCGCAGTTGGAGACTAAGAAGAAATACCCCCATCCTTATTATTGGGCCTCGTTTCAGCTAACGGGAAATGCGAAGTAAATGAAACATTTTCCTCTCCGTACTGAGCGCTAGTTAAGGTTCGTACGTTGATTAGGCATTTGTTTATTCCTTGTGTTTGCCCTTCAAGGTTAATCTTTGCCCGCTGGTTTCAATCGAAAATCACCAACATATCTTGTGCTATCTTCATAATTAATATATAAAATGCCATGTTATAATTTATAACTATAAATAAAAATGGTCATACTAAATCATAGCGCCCAGATTCGCTTAAAGGGGATGATGGGACGAAAAACCCAAACCAGTTGTAGACGAAACATGCAGTCGAAGGGGGTATCATGCCTGAAGAAATTGAAGTTCCAATCGAAAAGTTACACGAATCCATTCAGGAGGAAGTGGAAAAAGCCAGAGAAAAGTGGGTATTCTTAGTGGCTCTAAGTACGGCCATCCTAGCCGTATTTGCCGCCTTATGTTCACTAATGGCAGGCCATCATGCAAATGAAGCACTAATTGAGCAGATCCAAGCCTCTGATAAATGGGCATATTACCAGGCAAAGGGAATCAAAGCCACGCTTCTCGAAAGCAAGATTGAAACACTCCATGCATTAAGTAAGCAGACCTCTGCAAAAGACGAAGAAAAGGTTGCGAGTTTAAAAAAAGAACAGAGAGAAATTGAAGAGCAAGCGAAAGAAAAGGAAGTTTCTTCTTCTATTCATCTCTCGGCACACAACATACTGGCAAAGGCCGTCACAGTCTTTCAAATCGCAATTGCAGTTTCAGCGATATCTGTTTTGACCAGAAGAAAATGGCTCTGGTATGGTAGCGGCGTTCTCGGACTGATTGGTCTCATATTTCTGCTGCAAGAATTGCTTTAAGCAAGTTCGTCGTACTGCCCGCTATCTTCCATGTACAAAATGAAACTGGCCTGGCTACTGAGATAAATCGCCATCCCAATATAATTCGTTGGCCGAGGGTTCAGATTCCTCACGGCCCACCAGAAAAATCAAGGCCTTTGAGAATTTACCCCTAAAGCCCCTTTTTTCATTTCCTGCCAAAATAAGCCTCTTATGTATCCACTACTTCCTGAAGCCAGTAAAATGTGGCCCATGATGAATATACTCGATTTCAACCAGTTATCGATGAGGTCATTTCCCTGATGAGTATGATATGGTTAATCTGTCTTTGTGAATGCCAGGGACAACGTATACGAGGTCGCCATATCGCGGCACCGGCGGTAAACGGAGTAAACAAACATCAACCTGTAGCGTCAAGAGAAACCGGCCCATTCAACTCAAAGCATAGCTGATTATTTTATTCCCCCGTTTAACTGACGTTTTAAGGTGAAAAGGTTCATGGCCGAATTAAGGCTTATGTTCCCAGAATTCACATAGATACTGGATGTACGTCTTTTCAACCACAGTCTGGATTATATTACCACTCTCGAGAGCGTCATTCCTGTTCTTTATCTATTGCACGCAAACCCATTAAGTGGATTCCACCTAATATTTCTTCTGACAAAGGAATTGAATGGTAAAGTTTTATCCAATCAGTGACGATAACAGAAAAAGGAATTGAGATACGTGTGCGTATTTCTTTCGTAGGATAAAGATGGAGATTTTAGAATAACCATAGTGACGAGTTGTTTACTGAAATTAACTTCTATATTTCGATTATTAATATAGTTTATTCACCAAATATTGCTCATTGATAAAATAAAAATTCAGGTAGTCACTTATTACTCATAACTACCTGAATTGACAGTTCAATGGTCGGGGCGAGAGGATTTGAACCTCCGACCCTCTGAACCCCATTCAGATACGCTACCAAGCTGCGCCACGCCCCGACATTTAGTGAATTGCATTCTCACTACCACCATGCCATGACCCTGTCAAGGACAATGAAAATGAAAAACCTTTGATTGGGCAAATTACATAAAGTTCTTGAATTCGAGATTCTCTTGTAGTACGCTAAAACCGTTTACTCGGGTGTATTGCAATTTGCATTATATTGACATAGCAAAAGATAAGGTTACTATGAAGCTTTTTGCCCTAGTGTCACTATTCATCGTTGTAAGTGTCGCTTCTCCGGCCTTCGCGGATATATATAAGTTCGAAGATGCACAGGGCGTAATCCATCTGACGAACGTCCCTACTGAAAATGGCGTCAAATATGTTCTCATCATGCGTGAAAAGCGCATCCTTCTTGATAAGAAATTAGGAGACAATATGTCGCAATATGATGACTTGATTATCAAGGCATCAGAAAAACATAAAATAGAGCCTGCCCTGATTAAAGCAATCATAAAAGCGGAATCGAATTTCAACCATCGGGCAATATCTCCAAAAGGGGCCAGGGGACTGATGCAATTGATGCCGGCAACCGCCTCGTCATTGCAAGTGCAGGACTCCTTCCATCCTGAAAACAATATCGAAGGCGGCGTGAAATACCTGCGGTATCTCTTAAATTATTTCAATGGGAATCTTCCTTTAGCTCTGGCTGCTTATAATGCAGGCGAGAATGCAGTAATCAGGCACAGGGGCATACCTCCCTATCGCGAAACAAAAGTATATATACAGAGAGTCCTCGGTTATCTCGATAAATTCAGATTATAAAACTCCATCTCTTTATTCTTCGGTATCATACATGCAGAAGCAGCTCTTGAGCTTTTGGAATTTCTTGTCTTTGATGCCGTGAATCTTCATCAGAGACTCAACCCTCTGAAATCTTCACGACTTCTTTCTGAATAGATAATCTACCATTCAGTCTTTTCGCCGACACCGTTAATTAGCATATGGTCTCATTTAGGCCGGCTCTATTAATGCCAATCGGAATGCTGAGAACCAGCCTTTATTTGCATTGTTCATTTGCTCGATTCTTAAGCGGCCATTCTATTCGATGACAACCCTCTCGCTGTGGAAAACTGCTCACTAAGCGCTTCTGGTCAAGTGATTGGCTATTTCTGATGCCGGCAGCCCTCAAGAAATCATAGACTCTTGCTTTCTAGGATTAATAAAAGATACCGTTAAAGCCCAAAGTGCCGCTGATCCTGACAATTACAGGGCCAAAATTCTTATCGTCAAACGGGATATTGCTTATTTAAAACGGGAATAATGAAGAGAAATAGAAAATCGCAAAACAAATTGCCGCAATAATAACGATGAGAATGGCTGCCTCACGTTGTCCTTCGGTGCTCGGCACGTTCACCTATTAAATTCTGTGCCATCGTAAAACGTGCATTGGTGGCGTTTTCTTCTATATTAGCAAGAACTCATCTCTTATCCAAATCGAATGCATCATGCAATGCAGAAACGGCAAGCTCCGTGTATTTCGCATGTATGACGCATGAAATCTTGATCTCAGAAGTACTGATCATCAATATATTCACTCCCTCCTTGGCTAAGGATGAGAACATCTTTGCGGCTACACCCGAATGACTGATCATCCCTACACCGATGATGGATATTTTGGAAACGTCCGCATCTATCTCTACTCTGTCTGCACCTATTTCTATCCCAACTTTTTCAACCAGTTCGTGCGCCTTCTTTATATCCTTACGCGAGACAGTGAATGTCAAATCCGTGTAACCCTCCAGGCTCGCGTTCTGTATTATCATGTCGACCATGATATTATGCTGCGCAAGCGGGGTAAACAGCCGGGCTGCAATACCAGGCCTGTCAGGAACCCGAACCACCGTAATTTTTGCTTGATCACGGTCATAAGTTACCCCACAGACTACTTCCCTTTCCATCTCCACATCCTCCTTCGTCACCAGTGTGCCCCCTTCATCAGTAAATGATGACTTTACGTAGACTGGTACCTCGTGTTTCTTTGCGAGTTCCACAGAACGAGGTTGAAGTACCTTAGCCCCCGCCCTTGCCATCTCAAGCATTTCATCATAGGAGATCCTGCTCAACCTCTTCGCTTTTCTGCATACGCTGGGGTCCGCGGTATAAACACCGTCTACATCGGTGTAAATATCGCATACATCCGCTTTCAGAGCCGCTGCCAAGGCAACAGCACTCGTATCCGAACCGCCTCTCCCGAGGGTTGTAATGTTGCCATCCTTATCTACACCCTGAAAGCCAGCCACAACAACAATCGTTCCTTTCTTGAGTTCCTTGCATATCTTCTTTGTATCTATACGAAAGATTCTTGCCTTTGTATAGGATTTGTCAGTGACAATTTTTACCTGATGCCCTAGTAAGGATTTGGCGCGGAAGCCCATTCTGTTCAGAATTAGGGAGAGAAGAGTTACCGTCAACTGCTCCCCTGTGGAGACAAGGGCGTCATACTCCCTTCCATCAGGTTCGTCAGCGACCTCATGAGCAAGTTGTATAAGCCTGTCCGTCTCACCAGCCATGGCTGAAAGTACTACAACAATGTCATTTCCTGCTTCTTTTGATTTCAATACACGCCTGGCCACATTCTCCATCTTGCCAATATCTGCAACTGAAGTACCTCCGTATTTTTGCACGACAAGGGCCATCCCCTAAGAACCTCCATTCCCCAATTCTTCTGAAATTATGGCTATTTTTTTCTCTTGTCCGGATATGATTATATCACGCTCATTTTCATCAGCGTAGTTTATCAAGACAAACAAGGTTTCATCGGGCAGAAAGCCTGTCATTTTATCAGCCCATTCAACAACACTCACGCCTTGTCCAAAAAGATACTCTTCATATCCCATGTCATCCATCTCTGAGGCTCCCGACAATCGGTATAGATCAAAATGATACAGCATCATTCTTCCTTGGTATTCATTTATCAATGTGAACGACGGACTCGTTATCTGATACTCATCCGGCACGCCGAGACCTCTGGCGATACCCTGAGTAATGCAGGTCTTTCCCGCGCCTAATTCGCCAACCAGGGCAACGATATCCTTCTCAATGAGATTCCGTCCAATAATTTCACCTATAAGAAAAGTTTCCTGAGGGCTTCGAGACGTGACCATCAGCTTGGCAGTACGCTCATTCATGGCATTTTCAACACTTGATATAATTGTCCTCTTGGGGCTTAAATCCATTCTTTATCCCACCCTGTCATGAGCATATCGCTTCTCGACAAGTTCCAGTCCGCGATGACTCCCCTCACCTCTCAAGAACTACAATTGCGTGTGCATGCTCCCTCGTATGCGTCATACTAACGTGGATCGTCTTCACACCGAGATTATCGAGGATATTTCCCATTTCTTCATTCATTTTCAGAACCGGATCCCCCAGTTCATTGTTGCTCACTTCAATTTCTCTTAATTTAACCCCCAGACTCAGTCCGATACCCAGGGATTTCAGGAAAGATTCCTTTGCTGCAAATCTTGCGGCAAAATGTATGGCTGGAAATGCCTTATTCTTGCAATATTCGATTTCGTCATCCGCATAAACCCTGTGTAGGAAGCGGTCTCCCCATTTTTTGAGAATTCTTTCAATCCTCGAAACTTCCACAAGATCTGTCCCTATTCCATGAATCATGTTCAAATGCTTATCCGGTATACCTGTAATCTTAAGTTCCGGCTTTACGCCCTGAGAATCGCATCGGCCATGGCAGCCACCCTTTTCATTGTCTTTACGTCATGTACCCGCAATACATTTGTCCCATTCATGATGGCGGCTGTAACAGCAGCGGCAGTTCCCTCAAGGCGCTCCGTCGGTCCGCCGCCGGTTATTTTGCCTATGAAGGCCTTCCTCGAAGGCCCCGCCACAATGGGTCTTCCAAGGACCTTGAACTCTGATAGATATTTTAGCAGCCTAATTGAATCTTCCCCGGTTTTGCCAAAGCCTATGCCAGGATCGATCATGATATTTTCCGCGGATATTCCAGCAATTCCGGCCGCTTCCATTTTACTTTCGAGGAAGTCAATGATGTCTCCCCTTAAAGATCTATACGACAAATCCCCTTTCTGCATGTCTTTGGGGGTTCCACGCATGTGCATCAGGATAATTGCCGCACCTGTATCTGCGACCGCATTAGCCATGTGTTGATCAATCGTCATGGCGCTTATGTCGTTGACGATATCAGCTCCGTTATCCACAGCAAGTCTCGCCACCTCCGCCTTTGTCGTATCAATTGAAATCGGAATCCTGCAACACCTCTCCAACCCCTTTATCACAGGAATTACCCTCGCAATTTCTTCCTCAAGCGGAATCGGCGCCGCACCGGGCCGTGAAGATTCTCCTCCAACATCTATGATGTCTGCACCCTCTTCCATCATTTTCAGACCATATTCGACTGCATCGCCCGTGTCTTTGAAAAGGCCGCCGTCAGAAAATGAGTCGGGGGTTACATTAAGTATTCCCATGATCTCCGTCTTCTCTCCCAGGACAATTTCCCTTCTGCATGTCTTGAGGATAAAAAGATCTTTGGAAACATTCGCAAGCAGTTCTTTGATCGCTTTTGATATGTTGCTTAATCCTAATGGCTGAATTGAAATCTTATCGGATAAACGCTGTATCTGCTTTGCCGTGCCCATGATAATGCAGTCCGTTTCCTCAATGCTGCATGATACTGAAGAACGTGAAACGGCAGCATCACCGCCTACGGAAAGCATTTCTTGTTTTATAATATTCGCTATGTTACATTTGATACCTTCAAGTAATAGATTATAATGAACCATCTTAGGCAACATTGCCTCAATGCCGTATGGATCGCAATCGATCTTTCTCAAGACCTCAAGAAACTCATATGACGACTTTAGATGAAGACATCTGGGGCGACACTTATCTGTCATTGCATAAGAAATTTAGAGAAGGTGGCTTTAATGGCTTGTCTAATAGTTCTCTCTTGGAATCGTATTTCCGCTTTCTGCCACATCCTCCTTCTTCGTTTGTATGATTTCGTCGAGTTCCGTAGTATTCAAAACCTCCTTTTCCAGAAGCGCCGATGCAATCCTGTTCAATATATCGATGTGATCTGATAACAGTTTCTTTGCTTTTTCATAACTCTCCGATACCAAGTGTGTAACTTCCTCATCAATCCTTTGGGCTGTCTTCTCGCTGTAGTCTTTGTGTGTGGCAAACTCACGACCAAGAAATATTTGTTCTTCTTTCTTTCCGTAACTCAGCGGCCCCATTTCGTCGCTCATGCCCCATTCACATACCATTTTTCTTGCAAGGTTCGTGGCCCTCTCAATATCGTTTCCGGAACCGGTGGTAAATTCATTCAATATCAACTCCTCCGCTGCCCTGCCCCCCAAAAGAATGGTTATATTGTTCAAGAGATACTGTTTGGGATAGGTATGTTTTTCATCCACGGGCAATTGCTGTGTAAGGCCCAGCGCCATGCCCCTCGGGATTATTGTAACTTTATGGATAGGATCACTTCCCGGCAAGAGTCTCGCCACCAAGGCATGACCTGATTCGTGGTAAGCAGTGTTTTTCCTCTCTTCAATGCTTATCACCATGCTTTTTCTTTCCGCACCCATCATGACCTTATCTTTGGCAAACTCGAAGTCACTCATATGTACCTTATCTTTACCGTATCTGGCAGCATAAAGAACTGACTCATTTACAAGATTTTCTATATCTGCACCGGAAAACCCGGGTGTGCCTCTCGCTATAACTGCAAAATCAATATCCTCCGCCAGTGGCGTCTTTTTGGTATGCACCTCGAGGATCTTTTCCCTGCCTTTGACATCGGGAAGAGGAACGACTACCTGGCGGTCAAACCTGCCGGGTCTCAGAAGTGCAGGATCAAGCACATCAGGCCGGTTTGTTGCGGAAACGAGAATTACTCCTTCATTTGATTCAAACCCGTCCATTTCCACGAGAAGCTGGTTCAAGGTCTGTTCCCTCTCATCGTGTCCCCCTCCCAGACCAGCACCCCTATGCCTTCCTACCGCGTCGATTTCATCTATAAAGATAATACATGGGGCATTTTTTTTACCCTGGTCGAATAGGTCCCTTACACGCGATGCCCCCACGCCGACGAACATCTCGACAAAATCGGATCCGCTTATGCTGAGAAAAGGCACCTCTGCCTCGCCGGCAATTGCTCTCGCAAGCAGTGTTTTCCCCGTACCCGGCTGGCCGACGAGAAGAAGTCCTTTGGGGATTCTTCCGCCTAGCCGGGTAAACTTTTTGGGATCCCTTAGAAACTCAATAACTTCCTCCAGCTCGGCTTTAGCCTCGTCTATGCCTGCCACATCGGCAAAGGTCACTTTTTTCGATTTATCAGTAACGAGACGAGCCTTGCTCTTGCCGAATGCCATTGCCTTGCCTCCGCCGGCCTGCATCTGACGCATGAAGAATATCCATACGCCTATGAGTAAAAGCATTGGTACCCAAGAAATTAGGACATTCATATACCAGGGGGACTCTTCTGCAGGCTTTGATGCAATCCGTACACCTTTGTCCTTCAGGATCTGAAGCAGCCCTGCATCTTTCGGTGCATATGTCTTAAAATTCTTGCCGTCGTTGAGCTTGCCAGAGATACTCTCACCCTGTATCGTCACCTCGACGATCTGCCCCTTTTCTGCGTAGCTCACAAAATCGCTATAGATGATATTTTCCTGTGCACTCTTCGGCTGATTGAAAAGATGGTAGAGCAACACGAAAACCAGACTGATAAAAAGCCAGAGCGCTATGTTTTTTTGCAATGAATTCAATATTACCTCCCTGTGGCCTCCTGCACGTGCGAGAACGACAGCAAAAAACTGTTTCGAAGTTATTGATCTACAATTACATTAACATGGGTATTATTTCAAACAAATTCTACTTTGAGGATCTGTCTTGTTTTTTCTGTTATTTTGACGCGTTCATTAAGTAGCAACCCTGCAATCCAGATCACTGCCTCCTGATCCAGTACGAGGGGAATTTTTTTTCTACGACGGAGAGGAATCTTTCCGTCAATGAAGACAGACTTTATTTTTTTCATTCCTTTCATGCCGAGCGGCTGCATTCTGTCACCCGGTCTGACAGTTCTTATGACCAGGGGCGGAGATATCCTGTCATAGTCCATGAAAACGGCATTTCGGGCGTTTGTTTTGACATCAACCTGACCTTGTACAAACTCAAATATCATTCTCTTTCCCAACTCCACAATTTTTAAAATGCCCGGAGGAGTAACCTCGTAATAGAGATCATTGCATCTATTTCTCAAAATTTCTTCTTCAATTTCCCTCCTGGAAATTACAACAGTATCGTATTCACGCCTCACCTCTATATTACAGGGCAGGTTCACACAAATACCCGGGCGATCAGAACGGAACAACCCGAGAGCGGCTTTTATGTGGGTAAATCCAATGCCCTTACCATGCGGGCTTAACCTTTCTAACAGATGTTTCATAATCCTTCTCTGAATACCTTCGTGATATTCTAAGAAGTCAGAAATACAAATCACAAACTCACTGTCAGCCGGCGTCACACCCCATGAAGTCAGTACTTTAGCGGTTACCATTCCCATATAGTCATTTTCCACACGCATGATCTCAGCCATGCTTTTGATGCTTTCGTCCAATTTAGGATTATATCCTGCCTTCAGATCAGGTATCAATGTATGCCTTATCCTGTTTCGCAGGTAACTCTGATTTGCATTCGACGCGTCGGTAATAAACGGTAATCCATGGCGTTCGAGAAAATATATTATTTCATCCCTCGTCACACCAAGAAGAGGCCTGATATACGTTGAATCTCTGACGGGCAGCATGCCCTTCAGTCCAGTTGAACCGCTTCCCCGCAAAAAATTCATCAGCACAGTCTCAGTCTGGTCATTCATGTGATGCCCCAGGGCAATCTTTCGTGCACCGTGTTTTTTGGCAACATCATTTAGGAAATTGTATCTCACTTCTCGGCTCGTATCTTCTATGCCTTTACCAGATTCCCTCCTTAGCGATGCAATATCGAGAGATTTGCTCTCAAATGTAAACCCCATGTCTGCAGCCATTTTGCGTACGAATCTCTCTTCGGACGGAGCGTCTTCTCTGAGTCCATGATTGAGATGAGCCACAATTAGAGTGAGCCTATATTCGTAGGAAAGCATCTCCAACGCTTTCAGCAGGGCTACAGAATCAGATCCCCCTGAGACGGCCACAACAACCTTTTCTCCCGGGTCGAGGAGATGATTCTCTTCTATGGCTTCTTTAACTTTTCTAATCATGCTTAATAGATATAGCGCAAATATTACTCAAATATCTTAATCAGTTCTCGGAGTCCTTCACAAGCATAATCGGGATCAAGGGCAAGGAGAGTATCTCTGCGTGTAAGACCGTTCAAGAGGGCACAACTCAATACACCCGTATTCTTTGCGAGCATTATGTCGTTCACACCATCGCCTATCACAACTGTGTCATTATAGATAGCATGAGCCCTTTCAAGAAGAGGAATAAACAAGCGAGGGTCCGGCTTCTTGTATGCTGTACTGTCAGCCCCGATAATCTCTTCGAAGTATTTTGAAATGCCTAGAGCGTCTGTCATCTTGAGCGTAAAATATGTCCGCTTATTCGTGATAATAACCTTTTTCTTCTCGCGGAAGTGTTCGAGTACTTCGATTACGGAATCGCAGAGACATGTCGTATCGAGCATGTGCCTTGCATAGTAATCGAAAAAAACACCCATCGCCGGATCGAACAGATATTGAAAATCCTTGCCGAGGGCCCTCTCTATCATTTTACTGACACCATCCCCCACAAAACTGAGAATCTCCTCCTGACTTTTCTCTGGTATATCCATGTTCTTGAGGGTGTAATTGACGGACGCGACGATGTCCCCTCCGGAGTTGACGAGGGTCCCGTCCAAGTCAAATATCATGAGTTCAATATGTTTCATCCTGCACGGCTCCATAATTCTTTAAGAGCTCTTATATATGACAGATCAGGCAATTACAAGATGACAATAACTCTGCCTGCACCACAAATTTGCTATATTGACTGCTTGAAGCTGTTTATGCTAATGACTACCTGTCCGCTTGGATCCGCAACGGATGGACCGAGACGGAATGGTCAGGTAAGAATGTTTTTGTCTTAAGGCCGTCCGGGGTTTATCTGGAAGGCCTTTTTTCATTTTATAGACTCTTAATTATGAATACTCAAGAAATAACAGGTGACGCAGTCGCCATCCTGGGCCTCGGTAAGGTGGGTACGGCAATCGGCTTTCTTCTCCGCAAAGCGGGATACAGGATAGTCGCCGTTGCCAGCAGATCGGAGGCATCTCTAAATCGGGGCATAGTCTATACAGGCGGCAGACCGTATCTCAATTTTTCTGAGGCCGCTCTTAAGGCCAATTGTATAATTATTACAACATCGGACGACGCTATCGCGCAGGTATGCGAAAAGGTGTCGAATGAAGGAGGCATAAGACACGGCGCCAAGGTTATCCATATGAGCGGAGCGGGCCGTCTTGATCTTCTTCAATCTGCACAGGATGCCGGAGCTCATATCGCGTGCATACATCCGCTGCAGTCCTTCGCCGATGTAGATGGCGCTATCAAGAACATTCCCAACAGCACATTCGGAATTACCTCGGTAGATGAAATCAGGGAATGGTCTGTACAAATGGTCAAGGATTTGGGCGGCATGCCATTCTTCATTTCCGATGCTGACAAACCCCTTTACCATGCAGCTGCCTGTATAGCCTCAAATTATTTGACGACCCTTATATATATAGTCGAGGAAATTTATCAATCACTCGGTTTGTCCCAAGAGGACACCATTAAGGCCGTCTGGCCCCTTGTTATGGGCACCATCTCCAATATCGAGACAAAGGGCACGGTTCAAGCGCTGACGGGCCCAGTAGCACGCGGAGATGCAGGCACCGTAAGAAGACACACAGAGGCCTTGCGACGGAAGCTGCCTGCCCTCTTGCAGGCATATAGCGCACTTGGCATCTTAACTTGCGACCTTGGGCTGAAGAAGAAAACATTGTCTTTCGAAACTGCCCTGCTAATTAAAGAACTACTAAAGTGAGGTAATGAAATGAGCAAGCAGACGAGCACAAATAGAATCACCACTGCAGTGATTCGCGACATGAAGAAAAAGAATGAAAAAATATGCATGTTGACGGCTTATGACTATCCCACGGCTCTCATAGTGGACGAAGCAGGTATTGATGTCGTCCTCGTCGGAGATTCGTTGGGCATGGTCATGTTAGGCTATGACAGCACCCTGCCCGTTACTATCGAAGAAATGATTCATCACACAAAGGCAGTGTCTCGCGCTGTCAAGCATGCCATGGTAGTGGGAGATATGCCCTTTATGTCCTACCAGGTATCTCCTGAGCATGCGCTTTATAACGCCGGCCGTTTTCTTCAAGAAGCGGGCGCCCAGGGGGTAAAATTGGAAGGAGGCAGAGAGGTGGCTGAAATCACCAGAAGGATGACTATAGCGGGAATCCCTGTCATGGCACATCTAGGCCTGACGCCGCAATCCGTTCATCAATTTGGGGGATACAAAGTGCAAGGCAAAGAGGAACAGGCAGCCAAGAGAATCGTTGAAGATGCAAAAATCCTTGAAGAAGCTGGGGCATTTTCGATCGTATTGGAATGTGTGCCGGCAGCACTGGCAAAGACGGTAACGCACTCACTTACAATTCCCACGATCGGAATAGGCGCTGGCGTTGACTGTGATGGTCAGGTGCTGGTACTCCATGATATGGTGGGACTATTTGACAAATTCATACCAAAATTTGTCAAGACATATGCACATCTCAATGTGCAGATGAAAGAGGCCGTCAACCAATACATAGATGAAGTGAAAAGAGGCGTCTATCCCGAAAAGAAGCACTCATTCTGACGCCGTGCTGTTTGCGTTGCGGCAGACTTGCGGATTCCGCGACATTATCGTTTCTGCTCCAGTACCTTGCGAATGGTCTTAGCATGCTTGCCAATGACAAAAGGCTTCATGACAAACTCCTTAATCCCCATTTCTTTGGCTTGCTTTTCATTTATGAGTTCGCTGAATCCTGTGCACAGTATAATCGGAATATCAGGCCGGATGGCCATTAGTTGCCTTACCAACTCTATGCCAGTCATGCCAGGCATGGTTACATCGGTGATGATCAGGTCAAATGCATCAGGCTTGGCGCGAAAGGTTTCCAGGGCTTCCAGACTGTTCGTTTTGATGGTTACGCTGTAACCAAGCGACTCCAGCATTCCTTTCCCCAGATCAACAAGTGGTTTTTCATCGTCAACGAACAAAATTCTCTCACTCCCCGTAGGTAGCATTTCCGTCACCATAGCTTCCGGTGCAATCTCCTGCTCAATCCTTGGAAAAAAAGCATGAAAAGTAGTCCCTTTGCCAATTTCACTATGAACAGTAATCATCCCTCCATGTCTTTTCACAATGCCCTGCACGACGGCAAGCCCCATCCCCGTTCCCTCGCCCGGCCCTTTGGTAGTAAAGTATGGATCGAATATCCGTTCTAATATCGACGGATCCACTCCATGGCCGGTATCACCCACGGTGAGTCTCACATAAGGCCCAGGCTTCATATCAGGATGCCGGGAAACAAGATACGCGTCGGCCTTGACATTCGACAAACTCACGCTCAGTATGCCACCCTTATCCCGCATTGCATGAGCTGCATTGGTGCAGAGGTTCATCAACACCTGATGGATCTGAGTCGGATCTGCCAGAATTACCCTTTTTTCAGGTGAAATTGCGATATCCTGACGAATCTCAATGGTGCTCGGTAACGAAGAGCGCAAGAGCTTGAGCGCCTCTTTGATGGTAGGTACTATATCTATAACTTTTCGTTCCTGATCGGACTGATGGCTGAAGGTAAGGATCTGGTTAACGAGATCTCTTGCCCTATAACCGGCCTTGAGTACCTGCTCCAGGTCACGTCGCACCTGTGCCGTCCCTTCGGGGATTTTGTAAAGAGCCATCTCAGTGTAACCGATAATAGCCATAAGGATGTTGTTAAAGTCATGGGCTATGCCGCCAGCCAACGTACCTATGGCCTCCATCTTATGCGACTGGCGGAGTTCCCTCTCAAGTCTCACCTCACGCGTGATATCACGGTGGATGCTCACATAGTTAATTATATTGCCGGCGCTGTCCAGCACGGGTGAAGACGTAACCTCCGTTTCGTAGAAAGAACCATCCTTCCTTCTGTTCAACAGATGCCCTGCCCATACTTCGCCGCGCGCAAGGGTATCCCGTATATTCTTATGAAAGGCCATGTCATGATTATCACTTTTGAGAAGCCGGCTATGCTTGCCGATGAGTTCGCTCTTGCTGTAGCCGGTCATGCGCTCTACAGCCGGGTTGACGTATTGGATTACCCAATCTTTATTAGTTACTATAAGACCTTCTGCTGTCTGCTCAATGGCCGTGACCAAGTGCATACGCTCTTCTTCAGCCCGTTTTCGCTCCGTTATGTCCGTGATGGTCCCGACGTAGCCGCTTATTTCTCCCGCGTCGTTGAACTCGGCAGTAGCTTGGCCGAGCACCCATGTCGAGGAGCCGTCTGGTCGATGAAATTGATATTCGAGATTAAACGGACGATTTTCCTGGAAGCTTCTGTACCAGTTTCTTCTGACGCTCTCCCTCTCTCCGAAACTAATTGCCTCTGCCCAATTCTTTCCTAGCGCCATTTCCATTGGCAAGCCTGCAATTTCACACCAGCGATCATTCACGTAAATAAAGTCGCCTTGAGCATCAGTCCGAAAGATACCGACAGGCGATACCTGTGCCAGGGTATGAAATAGTTTTTCGCTCCTCTTTAACTCTTCATTTGCCATAACCAATTCGGCGGTTCTCGCTTTTACTTGCTCTTCCATGTCATTATGTGCCGTCTTCAGTGCGCTCTGAACGGCTTTTTGGGAATTGATCAAATACTGGGTAAATGTGCCGTAGGTAACAATCAGACTTGCTATTAAGAGACGCACGAAAACGATACCCGAAAGCAATGAATCAAAAAACCAATATATTAGCACGGCAGCAATGGATATTATAATCAATCCATTATTTTCAATTTCTTTGCGAGTTTGACTTCTTTTCATGTGGCGTATCCTCGGGCATGACTATCTATCGGCAAAAGTTACATGACATATCCAACGGGTTTCTTCCCCGCCTAAAATTAGGGAGATATTTTTTCCGTATTTCAGCTTAAATCTATGACACTGTGTACCGTAGATTACCACGTCTGTCTATGATTACAAAAGATATTTGCCTTTTAATATACGGAGGTGAAAACTTTTCAAAGATGCATATGCATGGCTTGACTCTATCCGTGATTTCAATTCCTGCATATCGCAACGTATGCTCCATCAGTTTCTATAAACTGTGATTTTGGCCTTGTCCTTCAATTTTTTTAGAATTGCCTCAAAGGTCTCCTGCTGCTTCTGCTGCATGAGAAAGGTCGAGATATTTCCTTTCATCCTGTCATCAAGGGCAAGCGCCTGGGGAGCATAACGCTCCAGCACCTGAATTATGTGGAAACCATATTCAGTCTCCACGACAGGCCCTATGGCATTGACCTCCTGCGAGAATGCAGCATCTTCAAATTGCTTGACCATCTCGCCGCGCCTGAATACACCAAGATCTCCGCCGGTTTCCTTGCTCGGACAGTCAGAATTCTTTTTCGCTATTTCTGCAAAATTCGCTCCTGCCAGCAACTGTCTTCTTAAGTCCTCCGCCTTGGCCTTCTTTTCCGCCTTGATCTTATCATCGTCTCCCGCCGCCTTTGCTATGAGGATATGTCTGACATGAACAGCCTCAGGCATCTTGAATTTGTCTTTGTTCTTTTGATAGAATTGATTTATTTCCTTATCCGTCGGTTTGGATTTAGCCGACGCCTGCATCATAACGAGTTTACTGATTTTAATCTTGAATCGCAGATCTTCCTGCATCTGTTCCTTGGTGATCTTATTCTTCTTCATGATATCATCAATAGTCATGCCTTTAGGAAGGTCATTCTTCACCTGATCTTCAGCTTCTTTGACCTCAGCATTACTCGCGGTGATGTTCAGTCTTCTCATCTCGTTTGTCAGGAGTGTCTTTACAGTAAACTCACTGAGGACCTGCCTTCTCGCATTCTCCTTAGCCTGCTGAAGACGGTCTGCAGGCATCTGCTTCTTCATTGCAGACAGTATTCTCTTAATTTCTGTCTCAACTTGGCCCTGGGTAAGCTTTGAGCCGTCTACATCTATAACGACAGCAGATCCTCCTGTTGGTGCAGCTCCGTGCGAAGGAGGGTTTGCAGAAACGGTGTCCTCTGGCGGCGGCGCCTCCGGCTTTTGAAGCTCAGATTGTGTGCTCGCCTGTTTTTCATCTTTCGATCCGCAACCACCCAGTGTAAGTATGACGAGGCAGAAAAGCAGAACCAAGGTGCGGATACATTTTTTATTTATCATCACTAATCCCCCACTATAGAATAAAATTATCTGCATTTGAACTTTTCAACTCCACCCCACCGTCTGAAACTCCATTCTTTACATGAACATAATTCACGCAAAAACCGGCTGACGCTTCCAGGAAGCAGATAACTTTGCTAATAATATCCCCTTATTGAGACAAATGCACGTTTTATTTCATCAGAGCGTTTGTGATCTCTGCAGCTTTCGCGTAATCATCGCCGTTTATCCAATGAATCGTAGTGCCTTTTTTCTCCATGCGCCTGAACCATGTTTCCTGCCTCTTCGCAAATTGATGAATGCGTGTATTCAGTTTTTGAAACATCTCGCCATAGGTTGTCACGCCTCTGAGATAGAGTCCAATATAACGGTATTCAAGACCGAAAAAGTCGAGTTTTTCCCATCCTATACCGGACCGATGAAGCTTTTCCACTTCTTCGATCATGCCGGTCTGCAACCTCTTATGGAGTCGATCTGTAATCCTCTCGCGTAATACGGAACGTTCCCAGCGGAGACCGATAACCAAAGCGACCATCGAGGTAGAATGAGCTTCATGATATTTATAAGTATTTGTGAACTCCATGATTTCTATGGCGCGCACCAAGCGTTTTCGATCCAAGAGATCCGTTGTATTGTGGACCGCAGACTTAAGCTCACTAAGCCGATTTCTCAATTCCTTCATCCCCTTTTTTTCGAGTTCATGCCTTAAGGAGGGATTTTCTGGAACCTGCAATAACCTGTACCCCGTTATTGCCGCTTCAATATACAGACCCGTTCCACCGACCATGACAGGAACTATGCCTCTTGACGAAATGTCAGTGAAGACACGTGAAAAGTTCGTCTGATAATCGAAGACGCTGAATTCATAGTCCGGATCTACAATATCTATGAGATGGTAGGGAACAGCAAATCCATCGACGACATATTCTCCGAGATCTTTGCCTGTTCCTATGTCCATACCACGGTAAACCTGCCGCGAGTCTGCCGATATTATCTCCGAACTCCTATCCCTTGCCAGGCGGGCAGCCAATCGCGTCTTGCCCGAAGCCGTAGGCCCCAATATGACAATCAAATTGAAAGCCGGTTTCCCCATAACCCATAGCCTGCAAATATACTTCTCTCGTGTACGTATTACATTGACACGAATTTGAAGTATGCAAAATTTTTTTATATTACTACACGGTTAAGAATGCAAAGATTTACAGACCCATTTAACAAAAGACTTGACCTTGCTATGCGTTGCGAGTCTTCTCTCCCTCTATTATCTGAGATTGAATGCATCCAGGTATGATTTAAATTTGATATTCCGCTGATTATGACTCGTTGCCGGTTTCATCCAAGGTGATAAAGTGCTTCGATAGTCACAGCCTACGCTTCAATGAAAACATCATACTCGCGTATGTCACAATCTCCGCACTACTGGACACGATTCATGATCACAAGTCAGAGAAGCACGGCCTATCCTTGCGCATGGCATGCCACGTAGTGTCTGCCGCCCCTGTCTATCAATCCCGGCTTGTCCTTCTCGCAGATCTCAAACCTCGCGGGGCACCGGGGATAAAACGGACATCTTCCGGAACCATCGGTCCCACTTGTGGCTTCTGCCTCCCGTATCAAATGCTGCTTTTTTCTTCCGGGATCAGACGTCGGCACTGCTGATAGAAGTTCCATAGTGTATGGATGCAGAGGATGCTCATAGAGTTCGCGGTTGTCCGCAAGTTCGACTATTTTACCGAAATGCATCACCGCAATCCTGTCGCTCACATGTCTTACCACACTGAGATCGTGCGAAATAAAAATGTATGTCAAATTAAACTCTTTCTGCAGATCCTTGAGAAGGTTCAAGATCTGAGCTTGAATCGATACGTCCAGTGCGGAAACCGGCTCATCGGCAACGATCAATTGCGGTTTGAGAATAATGGCCCTGGCGATACCTATACGCTGCCTCTGACCGCCGCTAAATTCGTGAGGATACCTATCCTTCTGTTCACTTGTCAACCCGACGAGATCCATGATCCGGGCGACCTCAAGAGATCTTCCTTCTCGATCATATACATGATTGATGAGTAGTGGTTCCCCGATGGTGCTCCCCGCCGTTCTGCGGGGATTCAGAGATGCATATGGATCTTGAAATATAATCTGCACCTTCTTGCGGTAGGCTTTAAGATCTTTGCCGGCTAATTTGGAGATGTCTTCACCTTCAAAAAGGATCCTACCTTCCGTAGGCAGATCGAGCCTTATAATCAGTCGTGCGAGTGTGGATTTCCCGCAACCGCTCTCGCCAACAAGCCCGAGAGTTTCACCGCTGTATATTTGCAGGGACACCATGTCAACAGCCTTGACGGAGGCCCGTTCTTTCGCGATGAATCCGGCCCGGGCGTTATAGTATTTTTTTATTCCCTGAATATCGACCAGAACCATCGTCATTTCTTTCCAAAAAGCCAGCAGTGTACTCTGTGCCTCGGCATATATTCCTTCAATTGCGGCTCCTCCTCCCTGCAAATTTGCATCGTATGGGCACATCTGCCTTGAAAAGTGCATCCTTGAGGAAGATTATGAAGGCTCGGAACAGCTCCAGGTATCACTTTCAGGTATGCATCACGTCCCCAAGGGGCGTCAATTTTCGGGATGGATTCCATGAGACCCACTGTATACGGGTGGAGCGGTTTCGAGAAGAGGTTCTCCACAGAGGCGTATTCAACAATCTGTCCGGTATACATTACGGCCACGTGCTCGGCCGCTTCTGCTATCACACCAAGATCATGGGTAATCAGAATCACCGATGTTCCTATATCTTGTTTCAGCTTTCCTATCAGTTCCAGAATCTGGGCCTGGATGGTCACATCGAGGGCCGTTGTCGGTTCATCTGCAAGCATAAGCTTGGGACCGCAGCATAACGCCATGGCTATCATAACCCTCTGACGCATGCCGCCACTCATCTGATGGGGGTAATTCCTGATGACTGTCTCGGGTGAAGGCATCCCCACAAGCGAGAGCATTTCCATGGCACGGTCCATGGCTTCTTTCCGTCCAAGTCCCAAATGGAGCTTTATAATCTCTGTGATCTGATCGCCAACACGCAAGACAGGATTCAGAGATGTCATCGGCTCCTGGAAAACCATAGAGATATCCTTGCCCCTGATCATGCGCATCTCTGCGCTATCAATCTTTAGGAGATCCACTCCCTTGAAGAAGACACTGCCAGAGACGATCTTGCCGGGCGGACTTGGTATCAAACGCATAATAGACAGGGCAAGTACCGTTTTTCCGCAACCGGACTCGCCAACGACCCCCAGTGTATCCCCTTCATCGATAGCAAGGTCGACACGATCAACAGCTTTTATTACGCCTAAGTCTGTATTGAAATGGGTACTGAGGTTTTTGATTTCAAGAAGCATCCCCATGGGTCGTCAACTCTTGCTCCGTTTCTGCCAGCCCTTCAGGAATTGCACCATCAAGCGGACACCAACACCGGACGCCCCTTTGGGGATATAAGGTTTGTCCTTCGTAAGCCATGCCGGACCTGCTATATCTAAATGCACCCACGGATATTTCCCTACAAACTTGCTCAAAAATGCAGCGGCTGTAATTGCCCCGCCGGGTCTTCCGCCGTGATTCTTGTAATCCGCAACATCGCTCTTTATCATTTCATGGTATTCCTCCCACAGAGGGAGCTCCCAGACCTTCTCGTCTGTGGCATCTGCCGCATCCTGGATCTTACGCTTCAGGCCATCATCCGTGCCCATCATTCCCGTCACTTGATCGCCCAAGGCAATAACGCAGGCAGCAGTTAATGTGGCAAGATCAATAATAGCCGCGGGCTTGAATCTTCCGGCATACGTAAGAGCGTCGGCCAAAATCAGACGGCCCTCTGCGTCCGTGCTTAAGACTTCGATAGTCTGACCAGACAATGATTTCAGAATATCGCCCGGTTTATACGCCCTCCCGCCAGGCAGGTTTTCTGTAGCAGGTATCAGTCCAACAGCATTGACTTTGAGACTCAAGTCAGCCGCTGCCATTATGGCGCCCATGACCGCTGCACCCCCTGCCATGTCGGATTTCATCTCATCCATCTTCTCCGATGGTTTTATTGATATGCCTCCACTATCGAAGGTCAATCCTTTACCGACAAGAGCCACAGGCGGATCAGACTTATTTCCTCCCCTGTACTCGAGGATGATGAACTTAGCCGGCTCCTCGCTTCCCCTCGCAACGCCCAAAAAGGCGCTCATGCCGATCTTATTCATCTCCTTCTCATCAAGGACCCTTAGTTTAACATTTTTTTTCCTAGCGATCTTACGCGCTTCACGAGCCATATCCTGCGGCGTCATTTCATTTCCCGGAGCGGAGACCATATCCCTTGCGAAGGATACAGCCCACGAGATAGTCTCTGCCTCCTTTGCTGCAGCTCTTATAATATTATATGCCCTCTTTTTTTCTTCTACTATTGCAAATTCTTTCACCACTCGTATCTTATCCCTGTCGATCGTCTTAAAGGGCGTATATTGATAAAGCCCGAGGGAGGCACCCTCCACAACAGCTCGGGCTATCACATCGAGTGGTTTATTGAGGAATATGAAGTCCAGTGACGTGGAAAACTTTTTAATCTTCAGTGACCTTACGCACTGCGCCGCCGTCGCGAAGGCACTTCTCAATTTATCCATCGTAAAATCTACTTTTTTACCGACACCTACGAGGACAATACGCTTTGCAGGTATGATTCCCCCTGTATATGTCACGGATACCTGAAGATGCCTGCCTTCAAAATCGCCCGCACCGGTTATCTCCTTTATCAATCCGCCGCTCTTCTTATCAAGAAGCCGCACTTTACCCCGCAGTTCTCCTCCACCTTCAAAGCACGGTACAATCACCGCCTCTGTTCTGAACTCAGTAATCTCTCCTGTCTTAACAACAATTTTCATTTCGCCTCCTGATTACGGAAAATTAGCCGTTCACACGGTGGAAATTTCCTGACTGAAAAACTCCATTCAATCTTATTTGCCAGGACGAATCCCCATTATACGCGAAGAAATAGCGTGTGCCGCTAACACGCCGCTCGCCGCTGCCTGCAATAAGCCCCTCGTGATTCCGGCTCCGTCGCCGATGGCAAAAAGGTTTCTCACTCTTGTTTCCATTTCCGGCGATACTTCAATCCGATTTGAATAAAATTTAACCTCCACACCATACAGCAGTGTGTGCCTAGAAAAAACTCCCGGAGCCAGTTTATCAAGAGCCTGAAGCATCTCGATGATGCTCTGCAAATGACGATAAGGAAATACGAAACTCAGGTCACCTGGGGTAGCCTTAAGGAGTGTCGGTCTTGTTACGCAGTGGTCAATGCGCTCTCGCGTGGATCTCCTGCCAGCAAGTAGATCTCCCAGCCTCTGAATTATCGCCCCACCGCCCAAGAGGTTTGCCAATCTCGCAATGTAGCGACCGTATGCGATGGGATCACGAAAAGGTTCCGTAAAGGTACTACTTACGAGAATAGCAAAATTGCTGTTGTCACTCTTCCGCCTGGCATAGCTGTGACCATTTACAGTAGTGATACCCTCGCTTTCCTCAATTACGACCTCGCCGTAAGGATTCATGCAAAAGGTGCGAACCTTGTCGTCAAACGTCTTCGAGTAGAAAATCAGCTTGGGTTCATAGGTGACATCCGTAATTCTTTTGAGAATCGTCGCCGGCAGCTCTACACGGACACCAATGTCCACGGGACTCGTCATTGTCGTAAGTCCCAATACATCTGCCTCTCCCTTCATCCAATTGGCACCCACTCTGCCAGGTGCAGCAACGACAAAATCACTCTTGATCACCTCACCACCGGTGAGTTGCACGCCTCTGATTATTCCCTCTTCTGCAAGCAATGATTGCACTTGGCTGCACGTCCTGACTTCGACTTTACCGTCAAGGGCTTTTCTCATGTTATTTAAAATGCGCTTGCAGTTTTCCGTACCTATATGACGAATAACAGTAGGAATGAATTCGAGGTCCGCAGAACGGGCTTGATCCGCAATTTCTTCGACTGACATCGCTGAATCACCGAAGATGCGGTCCGGTGCACCATATTTGACAAAAATTCCGTCTGTGCTATGCAGAAGCTCTATTAATGTGTTCTTGTCAAGAAACTGGGACAAGTATCCGCCAACCTCCGTAGAGATGTTGAGTTTACCATCGCTGAAGGCACCCGCTCCACCCCAGCCGCAGAGCACGTCTCTTACAGCAGCCCGCTCACGTTTCTCGAGGTCGTTACCCTGATCAAGGAGGATGACGCCATCCATGCTTTTTTCCGCAAGAGTCAGCGCCGTAAATATGCCCGCCGGACCGCAACCGATTATTATAACCCGGTAGTTCATATATCTAAATACCAGCCTCCTCTTTACATATTTTATTCATGGAGAATGTCATATTTTATCCCTTAAATCAAGTTCCCTGCACAATGGCTAAATCATGCCACGACAAATCACGCTTTCACAAGACGAAAAAATAGTGTATACGTTTTTACACTATCTTTGATAAAGTCAAATCATAAATAATCGAGGCACTGATGAAGAAACGAATACTGGTCACAGGGCGTCTCCCCCGAGATATCATGATGGGTCTGTCAAAGGAATATGAGGCGGACATAAATATTGAAGACACGCCCCTCGACAGGCAAAACTTTCTTGATAGAATAGAGGACAAAGATGGCCTTCTTTCCATGATAACTGATACTCTCGATGAGGATACACTTGGCAGGGCAAGTCGTCTAAAAATGATCGCTCAATTTGGCGTCGGCTACAATAACATAGACGTAATAGCAGCTACGAAGCGGGGAATACTTGTCTCAAATACACCCGGTGTGCTTACAGATGCGACTGCAGAACTCGCCTTTGCACTGATCCTGGCCATTTCCCGGAGGCTGGTGGAAGGCGACCGGATGACGAGGGAAGGACGTTTCCGATACTGGGCGCCTATGCTTTTTTTGGGTCATGAAGTTACGGGCAAGACACTCGGAATCATCGGTATGGGAAAAATCGGCAAGGCTGTGGCGCAAAGGGCCAAGTGTTTCAAGATGTCCATCCTGTATCATAACCGCAGCAGGATCGGCATATCTGAGGAAAAAGAACTCATGGCGAAGTATGTGGATATGAAAACATTGCTTTCACAATCCGATTTCATATCCCTTCACGTTCCTCTCACGAACGAGACGAAACATCTTATAGGCAGCCAAGAATTGTCTTTGATGAAGCCTACGGCTTATCTGATTAATACATCGAGAGGTCCCGTTGCAGATGAAAAGGCCCTGCTTCAGGCGCTGAAAAAAAAGAAGATAGGCGGTGCGGGACTGGATGTCTATGAAAATGAACCTGCCCTAACGCCAGGTTTGTCAGAACTGGATAATGTTATCCTGCTCCCACACGTAGGGAGCGGCACACTGGAAACGCGTTACAGGATGGCCAACATGGCAGTTGAAAATCTCATCGCCGGCCTGAGCGGTAAAGTCCCTCCGAACCTCGTCAATTCCGACGTTCTATCGCATTGATATTTGTGAATGTCGGCATTTCTTAAGGTGCTCCGTCATACTTGGTTAACATCTTTGCAACTTTAACTCTTTCTTAAGCAACAGCTATATCACCCTCACCCTTTCTCCAAAAACCTGCCATATCTCCGGCATATGTTCATCCTGCATCTTTACGCGATTGCCAGCAAACTCCACGGCATCTCCACCCACCTTGACCTGCCCCCAGGACATTTACCATATTCACTATTTGAGTTCCGCCATCTTTATCTTCCTTAGTGCAGCCATGAGCCTTGTGCCCTAGAACCCTTAACTACGGACACATTCTTTTTCTCCCTCATAGACGATCCAGAAGAAACCGCCGCTCTCCGCCCGCCAGATGACCAAAGTGGATGGATCATCATCGAACCACTAGGCCTTCGAGGCGAAAAAGAGTATTTCCTAGTCATTCAGGTCGGATAGAATACCTGGATACTTGAGAAATTGAGAGGATTACATCTTCTTCTCAGTTTTTCACGGTATGTGCATGAGCTGGTGTAAAATTCAGATGAGTTTCCAACCCGCAAGATGCAGCATTTTGATGCCCAGGCAGTTCTGGAGTTCAATCGTTAGCGGGTAAGGCGACAAGAAATTCTGCGGCAGGTAAACGTGGATTTTGTTGATAATCTGAACCTTATAGTCGGTGATATTTTTCGGCTTGCCCAGTCGCACGGAGGGGCCAAAATTGATTCGCCCTCAACACAGACTGATTGGACCGGCGTTAAAAAGGTAAAGGGCCCCGCTTTTCTTTAAGAGGTAGTCACGGGCTTTGTCGGAAACTTGAATCATAATTTTTTAATAGTGAAGGGAGGATCGTAAGATCCTCCCTTCTTTAGAAATAACTGCCTTTGAAATTATTAAGGTCGCGCATCGGGTGGGGCATCGGCAGGGATCAACGGACAGTAAACAACTTCACGGTCGACATTCATGCCGATTGGCTTCTCAGTCTTGAGCAGCTTTATCTGGATTCGGATGTTTTCCACAATGATGATGACCACTAGGATGATAATCCCGATGCTCAGCCAGGCGTTCAGCATCTGATTTTTTGCCAGGTAGGTCTGGCAATTCATGATCCCGGCGGCAAAAGTGGTGACCGTGACAAAAACGCAGGGAACAAAGGTGACCAGCGCATAGATTTTCTTCAGTGAGATCCTTAAAATGACGGTCGTTCCAATGGCAAGGGCCAAGGACGCCAGAACCTGGTTCGTGGCGCCGAACATCGGCCAGATGGAGCTGATATCGCCCGTGTAGAGCATATAACCCCAGCAGAAGGAGACGATAGCACTGGTCGCAATGGAACCGGGGATCCAGTCTTTCCTGCCGAACGGTTTATAGACATAGCCGAGGATATCCTGAAGAATATAGCGGGCCACTCTGGTTCCGGCATCGATGGTCGTCAGGATGAACAGCGCCTCAAACATGATGATGAACTGGAACCAGTACTTCATCGTATGCCGGAGGCCCTCACCGATGTTGGCAAAGATATGGGCCATACCGACGGCAAGCGAGATGGCGCCTCCCGGACGATGAGAGACATCCAGTCCGACCAATTGATTGAGGATGGGCAGATCAACGACGTCCATTTGCAATTTCGCAAATACGGCTGCAGAGGTATTGATGCAAAAATAGTCGTTCGGATTGAGGCAGACGGCGGAGATAAGAGCCATTACGGCGACAAAAGCTTCGGTTAGCATGGCGCCATAGCCTATCGCTTTGATTTCCGTTTCATGTTCGATCATCTTCGGGGTGGTGCCGGAGCCGATGAGGGCATGGAACCCCGAAATGGCGCCACAGGCAATGGTAATAAACACATAGGGCCACCAGGGACCGGGGATGATGGGTCCGCCGCCGCCCATGAACTGCGTGGTGAAGGGCATCTTGAGCGACGGATTCACGAATAACATCCCGATCGCCAAGGCGCCGATGACGCCGATCTTCATGAAGGTGCTAAGATAGTCCCGAGGGGCAAGCAGGAGCCAGACGGGAATAGCCGCGGCGAGGAAACCGTAAAGGGGTAATAGGACGGACACCTGTGTCCTACTGAATGTAAACCAGCTGGCAATACTGGAGTCTGCAATGTAAGGCCCCAGGAAGACGGCTGCGCAGACCAGGATAAACCCGGCGATGGATCCGGAAACGATTGCTCCTGGTTTGATCTTGAACATGTAAATGCCGACGCACATTGCGATAGGGATCGTCATGGCAATAGAGAAGGTGCCCCAGGGGTTGTTGAACAGGGCGTTGACTACGGCAACACCCAGGCCGGCGAGGGCGACGATGATGATGAAGAGAATAACGACCGCGGTGACGCCGCCCGTGAGCTTACTGACGTCTTTTTCGGCGATGACCGACAGAGACTGTCCCTGGTGGCGGAAGGATGCAAAAAGAATGATCATATCATGGATACAGCCGGCAAAGACGCTGCCCAGCAGGATCCAGAAAAAACCGGGGCCCCAGCCCCATTGGGCGGCCAGAACCGGTCCGATCAAAGGTCCCGCTCCCGCGATGGCAGCAAAATGATGGCCGAAGACGACCCACTTATTGGTGGGAACGAAATTCTGGCCGTCATTACAGGAGATGGACGGTGCGATATTGCGATCATCCAGCATCATCACCTTGGCCGCGATAAACGCCGCGTAATAACGATAAGCCAAAGCAAAAACGCATAAAGCGCCAATCATTAAATACAATGAGCTCATGAAATTTACCTCCTTCCACCTATATTTTCTATAAAAACATATCGGGCGGGATTTTACCTAGAATCATTTCCAACGGATTTTCAGTTCCCGCTTTATTTGTCTTTTCGGGGTGAAACGATGCCCTTTATGTAACGTTTGGGCACATAATGCCGTCCCGCCAATACTTATAATACCTCATATGAACTGGACACTCTGGTTCATCCAAGGCTAAACATATACATAACTGAAAGTAAATCTAGTCCCATAAGAAATGAAAGTCAATTATTTTTTCTTCAAGTGCTTGAAACGCGTTTTTTCCTTGAACTGTGGTTATTCCGATTTGCAAGCGGTTACTTATAGTGCGCTCCGCTGAATGTTTATCAGAGGGACGGCGACCGCCGCCGCCACCCATCGTTTCTTGGGATAGTTCAATTTTTTCGGTTGCAAGCGCGATGCCTATGATGCTTATCTTACATACTGCGATGCCGTAAGGCACAGAATCATTTCTTGTCAGAGGGATTACCAATTCATACACAAGATCGCCTTTTGTGTATCCGAGGCCGTATTGCAGGCCATAGTCGGTGGAATTTTCCGCGGCTATATAGTTGTGCTCGTTGTGTTAGGGACCGGTGATTTAAATCTCTCCTTGGGCGACTTCACGAAATATGTATGTTATCATATCCGGAGCTTCGCATCTATTACGGTCTCATTCAAACATCGATGATCCGCCCGATCCTTGCCCACTGGCGCGGAAATGCATGCCATAAAATTTTTTATTGACGCCTTCACCATGAAAATATGCAGTCAATCCCGCTACCAATATCTGTCTTTGGATAGCCTGGTTAAGAGCTAATAACAATAAACATAATATTTTTTCATCATTCAACAAACCGACTGTGATGTTCCTGTTGTGAATGGCATGTTGGGCATTTTCCCATTTGGCGCTGCCGTCGATACCCCAATAATCATGATACGGTCATACTATGTGCCGTAGATTTATTCCATTCCGCAACCGATATAAAGAGCCCATGGAGATAATGATAATCACGGCAAAGAGGAAGAATTTATCTTGACTTCTCATTTTGTGTTCCTTATCCGTCGATCCCCTTTCATCTCTACTGTCAACTCCTTCCGGCTCCCAAAAACGGATCATTTTTTTCTTGGTAGGATCTCGATCCAATACTCATCCGGATCATTTATGAAGTAGATTCCCATGTCCTTGTTTTCGTAGCAGATACAGCCCATTTTTTTATGGAGGGCATGGGCACTTGCAAAATCATCAACCGTGAAGGCCAGGTGAAATTCATTATCGCCCAGATTGTAAGGCTCCTGTCTATCTTTGAGCCAGGTCAACTCGAGTTCGTGCGACGTCCGACCGTCGCCGAGAAAGACGAGGATGAAGCTTCCATCCGGTGCTTTCTTCCTTCTTACTTCCGTCAGTTGTAACGCCTCCCGGTAAAAGGAGAGGCTTTTTTCCAAATTGAGTACGTTGAAATTATTGTGTGCGAAAGTGAATTGCATAAACTTGCGTCCTTGTATTGGAACTTTTTATGATTTACGCACCCACAATATGGCTTTGTGAAATTTGGCCTCGTTGCAGCGCCTGCCCCTCGCAACATAAGTGCCGGAGCAGTTTGAGACTACAATACAACCACTCAGATTATCAAGTCAATTATGTTTTTGCGTGATATTTCTTGAAATGCTTGGAACGCATTTTTCCAGCAGGTTTTTCCTTGACATCAGGATTTTTTGTATGCATTATATTTGCAACCTACAGGATGCAGTGTTTGTCGGTTGTGAGCACTTTTTTTAATCAGATCTAAACAGTTTCGGCGGAGGTGACAAGATGCCACAGGGTGATCAAACCGGTTCTGCCGTTGAGGAATTCAAGATCGGCGGCAAGGTTAAATATCTTCGTGAAAAAAAATATTTTACCCTGCAGGATCTAGCCGCAAAGACAGGACTTTCCAAAGCGATACTGGCTGAAATTGAGGCGGATGAGGTCATGCCACCCGTGGCCACCCTGCTCAAACTGGCTAAAGGGCTCAATGTGGGCATGTCCTATTTCTTCAAGGACGAAGCACCGGCGGAACAGATCTCCATCACCCGGACAGGAGAACGGGTCCAGGTCAAGCGCCGGCCTCACCATCGGGAAGGCGAAGTCGATTACATCTATGAATCCCTCGAAGCCAGGATGCCCGGCAAGCATATGGAGCCGCTTCTGGTTTACTTTGTCCCCATGGAAACAGCCGACATGGTCTTCACCAGCCACGAGGGAGAAGAATTTTTGTTTCTCCTTGAAGGAAAGCTCGAATTTCGCACTAATGACCGAGTCGAAACCCTTTCCGCCGGGGATGCGCTTTATTTTGATTCTTCCCTAAATCACAGTTCTCGTTCTCTAACCGATGTGCCGGCAAGGGCCATCGTGTGTGTTTGGAGCAAGACCTGAAAAGGGGTACGCGATGATTGAAATCCGTTTTCACGGGCGGGGCGGTCAAGGTACGGTGGTGGCCACTATTTTGCTGGCCAAAGCCTTTTTCCAGGCGGGCTATCAGGTGCAGAGCTTCCCTTTTTTCGGGGTGGAACGACGGGGCGCGCCGGTCGAAGCCTATGTCCGCTTGGACAAAAACAAGATCCTGCTCAGAACCAACGTCACCACACCGGATCACGTGGCAGTTCAGGACCAGACCCTTCTGAACAGTATCAACGTTACCCGGGGCCTCAAGCCCAACGGATGGATCCTGATAAACAGTCCATCGATGCCTGCTGATCTGAAACCCTTTGCCGGCTTTCAACTTGCCCATGTGGATGCCAACCGGATCGCACTGAATCACAAGCTGGGAACACGGACCCATCCCATCGTTAATACCACCATGATAGGCGCTTTTGCCCGGATGCTGGAGATGCCCCCCCTGGAGGCCATTGCGGCCGCCATTCTTGAAGACATCCAGGTCGCGGCGCAGAGAAATATCGATGCGGCCAACGAGGCGTACGACGCGGTCAGTCTGATGGGCCGGATCGGATAAAACATCAGGGAATCTAAAATGAACCAGGCAAAAAATCCCAATTCTTTATTTATGCCCCGCACTTATCTCACCACGGAGAGCAATAAGACGGGATCGTGGCGGTTTCTGTGCCCCCGGTATGATGAGAAGACCTCACCCTGCAGCGCCACCTGTCCGGCAGGAGAAGATATCGCCCGGATCGAAATGTTGACGACCCAGGGACTTTTCAAGGAGGCCTGGGAAACGATCCTCAGGGAAAATCCATTCCCATCCGTCTGCGGGCGCGTCTGCTTTCATCCCTGTGAAGGCCAGTGCAACCGGCGAGAGTTCGATACGGCCGTTGCCATTCACAGTCTCGAGCGGTTTCTTGCGGATACAGCTATCCGGTACGGGATCAAACCGGATGTGGAAAAAAGGTCATCGCAGAAGCAGAAAATTGCCGTGATTGGTGCCGGTCCTGCGGGACTCTCGGCTGCATGGTTCCTTTCCATGCTAGGCTATAACTGCCATGTTTTTGAGGCTTCAACGGAAGCGGGTGGGGTACTGCGCTGGGGGATTCCCCTGTATCGCCTCCCTCTGAACGCGCTCCGCCACGATATTCATCAGATTGAAACCCGTGGCATCACAATCTATACTGGAAAACCGGTGAGTCCTGATGTTCTGGAGATTATGAAGAAAGACTATGATGCCATTTTCATCGGCTGTGGTCACCGCCGGGGAATGTCCATGAATGTGCCCGGCGAAGACCTGAAAGAGGTCAGTGAGGGGCTGGATCTCCTCCGGAAGCTCCGGGAGGGTGAGATGCCTTCTTGCCCGGGTGTATCAGCCATCATCGGCGGCGGCAACACGGCCATCGACGTGAGCCGCAGCGTCGTGCGTCTGGGCGGAAAAGCCTTGCTGCTCTACCGGCGGCGCCGTCAGGATATGCCCGCTCTGGAACTGGAAGTGGAAATGGCCTTGGAGGAAGGTGTGGAACTTCAGGAACTCGTTGCTCCAGCAGCGGTTACCCGCGAAGGAGATCAGGTCGTACTCACCCTGCAGGAGATGAAAATTGCCGGTGAAGAGGGGGGGCGGGGGCGGGTGGTCCCCGACGAGGGGAAAACCCGGAAAGTCCGGATTGACCGGATCTTCAAGGCAATCGGCGCTCAAGCCGATGAACCCTGGTATCAACCTCCGGCAGGTGCATCGGGTCTGCTGAGATTAAGTCATACCGTTCTCGTCCGCGGTAATCTGGGCCCCGTGATGATCTTTGGGGGAGATTTGACTAACGAAACAAAGAGTGTGGTCCATGCCGTCGCATCGGGCAAACAGGCGGCCATGGCGTTGGATACACTTTTTCAGGAGGGGCTCGAAGCAATTGTACCGAAGCTGGAAACCTGCCGCGTCGGTGAAGGTCCGTCCCTGTCCATGGAGATCTATATGGGCGGGGAACGGCGGCTCCGGAACCCCCACGTAGTTCGTTACGAGGAAATCAACACGGATTATTTCGGGTTCATTCCGCGGGTGACAGAGCCGCGGCTGCTAAAGGAAGAACGGGTTCAATCCTTTGAAGAAATCGATTTGAAGATTTCCGCCAATCTAGCGATGAGAGAGTCGGAACGCTGTTTCAACTGCGGTCTGTGTAACCAGTGTGACAACTGCTTCATCTTTTGCCCGGACACTTCCGTGATCCGGGACAAGGATCATCAGGGACGGCATATCAATTATGACTATTGCAAGGGATGCGGCCTGTGCGTGGTGGAATGCCCCCGTAACGCCATGTCCCTGGAGGAGGAGAAGTCATGAAACGGGTCCTGGAAGGAAGCCATGCGGTCGCGGAAGCAGTAAGACTGGCGAAGGTTCAGGTGATTTCCGCCTATCCCATCACACCGCAAACCCATATTGTGGAGATCCTGTCGGAATACTGCACGAAAGGCATGCTGAAGGCCAAGTTCCTGCGCGTGGAAAGCGAACATTCCTGTATGGCCGCGCTGATCGGCGCCGAAAGTACGGGGGTGCGAGCCTTTACGGCCACTTCCGGACAGGGATTAACCCTCATGCATGAGCTGCTCCACTGGGCCTCCGGCGCCCGGCTTCCCATCGTCATGGCCGAGGTCAACCGGGCTCTCGCGCCGGGATGGAACATCTGGGTCGATCAGACCGACAGCCTGGCCCAGCGCGACACTGGCTGGATACAGATATACTGCGAAGACGGCCAGGAAGTTCTCGACTCGACTCTCCAAGCCTTCCGCCTGGCCGAAGCGGTCAATCTCCCGGTCATGATCATTCTCGATGCCTTTTATCTGTCCCATACCTATGAACCGGTGGATGTGCCCAGCCAGGAGGAAGTAGACCAGTTTCTGCCACCCTTCGTGCCGAAATTCCAACTGGATACAGCTCATCCCTGCGGCTTCGGCCCCCTGGTACCTCCAAGCGATTACATGGAAATGCGCTATGATATCGCGATGTCTATGGAGAGAGCCCTAGAACGTTTCGATGAGATTGATACGGCATTTGCCGCACAGTTTAACCGTCGTTATGGTCCGGTACAGGCGATTGAATGCGAGGACGCCGACATTGTCTTTATCACGACGGGAACAGTGACGAGCACCTGCCGCCTGGTACTCCAAGACCTGAGAGCCAAGGGAGAAAAAGTGGGCATTCTGAAGCTGAGATTATTCCGGCCTTTCCCCGTTGAACAGATCCGCGAAAGACTTAAGTCGGCAAAGAAGGTGGCCGTTGTCGATCGGAATTTCTCATTCGGGGCCAGCGGGATCTTTACGCAGGAAGTGCGGGCTGCCCTGTGTAATATGTCAGATCATCCCACCGTTTTCGGCTTCGTGGCGGGCATCGGCGGCCGGGATATCACGCCTGAACTTCTTGAGATGATTTACTGGCAGACAAAAAACAGCGATGTCCCCAAGAAGGAAAGCGTCTGGATGGGCTTGCGGGAGGTGAAAAATGCCGACTGAGATTATGGATCGAGAATTTGTCTATTCCGGGCATGTGGGTTGCCCCGGCTGCGGTGCGACGATAGCCATGCGTTTCGTGCTCAAGGCCCTGGGAGAAAAGACCATAATGGTCCTGCCAGCCTGCTGCTGGTCGGTGATCACCGGACCTTATCCCCTATCGGCACTGAAGATCCCCGTGATCCATGCGGCCTTTGAAACAGGCGGCGCCACAGCAAGTGGGGTCCGGGCCGCCCTAGACATGCAGGGCGATACGGATACCACCGTGCTCACTTGGGCCGGCGACGGCGGGACTTTTGATATCGGCTTCCAAGCTTTGAGCGGCGCCGTGGAACGCAACGAAAATTTCCTCTATGTCTGCTACGACAATGAAGCCTATATGAATACCGGTATCCAACGCAGTTCCTCCACACCCTACGGTGCATGGACGACGACTACCACCGGTCAGGACTGGAAAAAATTGCGGAAGAAAAAAATCGTGGAAGTCCTGGTGGCCCACCGGATTCCCTATGTAGCGACAGCCAGTATTGCCTTTCCCGACGATCTCCTCCGTAAGACCCTGAAGGCAAAGGAAACAAAAGGATCGAAATTTCTTCATATTTATGCGAGCTGCCCGACGGGTTGGCGCATCCCCTCCGAAATGTCCGTCAAGATCGCGCGCATGGCCGTACAGACCAATATCTTTCCCCTCTATGAGGTGGAAGACGGTCGCCGGTATATCATCAATTATAAACCCAAGGAATATCTCGTGCGGGAGTATTTCAAACTTCAAGGCCGCTTCAAGCATTTGACCGATCATGACCTCGACCAGATTCAGCAGATGGTGAACGAGGATTGGGAGCTGCTACTGAATAAAGCTGGGGATAGAGTCTGAGTGATAGTATCGAAGAAATAAACTTCATTTGACGCTGGCACCTCAACTATTCAAACTATTTCTTGATCCGACCATGCAATATTGGTCACGTTTCATAAGCGGTGTATAACCGTCATGACAGGTGGAATTGATCTACCTGACCTGTTTTTATCCTCGAGCCTCAGAGACGCGCAATTCCGACGACACCTACTTCATTTTCGTCAATCGCCGCCAGCAATTGACGGTTCCGAAACCGACAGACAAATATCAGAGATCAGACCCAAACAGCGAGCCATTATAGTCAGCGGATTTGCCAATATGGGGCGGGAGGAGACGACTCAGTCCTTCGGTATGGGTATCTATATCAGAAAGCCCTATGTAATAGGAAAACTGGGTCTGGCAGTGAAAAGAAAACTGAACCGATCCATATAAATGCTGGAGGTATGAAGTTATTCCAACATATGACGCGTTTACGAACTTCCTCTGTGTTCGGTCAAACTGCAACGTTTCAAGAATTTACTTGTAATATACAATTGTTTTGTATTTAAGAGATATTTCGATTCGCAGACATATCCGTTAGTCACGTGAATAAGTCTAAATTCTCTTCTTAACAATTTAGAAATAAGGGATTGCTGGGCAAATTGCAGAAAACTCTATTCTCTTGAGGTACTGATGTAAAAAGATGTCTTATTCTCCTTCGTTACGTGGAACGGCATCTGCCTTCTGCTTTTTCCTCTCTCTTAGCAACGGAACAAAATATTCAACCAACAACACCGCCATAATTGTCACTGCCGTGATTGTTATCAGCATATCGCGATATATTAAAATTAATGACAACATAATTAATCCATAAAGGACAAGCGCTACGATCGTAATTTGATGTTTATCACGCTTGAACTTCATTAATATCTCTCACGCATTTTTATATTATGTAAACGCTTTTTAAATATCACTGATCTTTGGCAGGGTCAATTGAATAGATTGGATTTGCGGAGAGGTGCGAAGAAATTATATACGTAAAAAAATTTTGGCCGGCCTATTGCATTGTACAGGAAAGCGGGGGGATGATCGTCACGGCATGCTCACTTCTTTAGATACGATGACATGACGAGTTGTGCCTCCCCCGCTATTACGGCAATGCCTTTCTTGTTTGTAACTTCCGTAGACAAAGTAACACGCCCCTTTTCCTGATCCCAGGCGATGACCTTGGCGTGGGCTGTCACCTCGTCACCTGGCCTCACAGGAGCAAGGAACCGTAACTGTTGGCTCAAATAAATTGCCCCCGGTCCTGGGAGCCTTGTTCCCAAAACGGCAGATATCAGACTTGCAACCAGCATCCCGTGCGCTATTCGGCCGCCAAATATGGTGACCTTCGCATATTCTTCATTCATATGTACAGGATTGTGATCACCCGATATTCGAGCAAACGTTTTGATATCTTCATCGCTGACGAGCTTTGTCACCGTTGCTTCCTCTCCAATAGTGAAGCTGCTCCGCTCCTTAATCATTATTATCGGCACCTCTCCATCAAATTAAAAAGATATCCACTCAAACCAGCGCATGGGTGCCGCTACTTATGGCACTTGAACTTTATACCCCATATCTTCCACGGCGCAGGTGAGGTCTTCCTGGCACAGGTTAGGATTGTCGTGTTGTATGCTGATTATCTTTTTCTGAAGATTGATATCAACCGCTTTGACTCCCGCCATGGATTTTAATTTCTTCTCAATCGCATTCGCGCAGGATTTACATTCCATATTCGGGATTTTGAATTTCACTTTCTCCATGATCTTCCGCCTCCTTAAAAAGTGATCTATGAAAAGAAAAAACACTCGTATCGCAGTGGCACGTTGTGGCCCTCTTTTGTCCACAAGGCTTTTAACTGACCCCAGGGACCTTATTGTCCTAGATAGTGTGCCCTGGGGTCAATGCGATATGACAACGCTTATGACTTCGGTTTGAGAAAATCCTTCCGGAGAAATTCGGGATTCGGATAGGTATAAAATCCCTTCCCGCTTTTTACGCCAAGCCTTCCCGCCTTCACCATTTTGAGCAGTGCGGCCGGGGGTTTGTCCTTAGGATCCTTGGACTCGTTGTAATATACCATCTCGATATCATAGACCACATCGAGCCCGACCTTATCCATGAGTCCAAAAGGACCCTCTTTCATGCCAGTGAACACCATCCACCCGCGATCGGAATCGCGAAAATCCACGAAGCCGTTTCCCCACATGTAGAGGACTTCACGCTTGATGGCACGCCACACACGGTTGAAACAGAACCCGAGGATTTCTTTGTTCACGGTTAGCGGGATACAGCCAATCGATATGATCCACTCCCTTCCCTTCTTCATCACTGCCGGTAATGTCTTTGTCCCGCCCATGATATCCACCATATTAGTACCTTGAAGGGGGAAGTAGAAATGAACATTCAGGCAGCGTTCCGGTCTCCCGCTGCTCTTTTCCATCTTAGCCACGGGGATGGACGAGCTGTTGGTAGCCAGGATGCAGTTCTTGGGCGTCATGGCTCCCAGCTGCTTAAAGACCTTATTCTTTAGTTCCACATTTTCCGGCGCAGCCTCAATCACGAAATCGGCGTCCTTTACCGCTTCGCGAAGGTCCGTTACCTGCACAACGGCCTTCCTGATCCGCTCCCATCTCTCCCAGGGAATGAACGGCGTAATCTTCTTCCCCTTGAGTTCCGCTTTGCGGTTATTGAAGGCACGATCAAAGGCCCCTTCCAGCATGTCATAAACCTTTACTTTGTACCCGACGTTTGCGGCCAGCATTGCGATCTGTGTTCCCAAGATGCCGGTGCCGACCACGGCGACTTTCTTAAAAGGTTTTTTCATAGTCTGTTCTCCTTTTCAATTTCATTGTTAGTATAACCCTGTAAGGAGGTAGAGTGCAATGATTACAAAAACCATTAATGTCTTGATCACAGTCATTGCAAAAATATCGATATATGATTGTTTATGGGTCAGCCCGCAGACTGCCAGCAGTGTGATGACCGCGCCATTATGGGGCATAGTATCACACCCACCTGATGCCATTGATGCAACCCTGTGCAGAATCTCCGGCGACATTCCTATGGAGTTTGCCCAGGCGAGCCAGTCCTTGGACATGAGGTCAAGGGCAATGGACATACCTCCCGATGCAGAACCCGTGATGCCGGCTAAGGTCGTAACCGAGACCGCTTCAGAGACGAGAGGTGTACCACCGATTTTGATTCCAAGAAGGGCTGCGGCGATGGACTTGAACCCCGGCAACGCGGCGATGACATTGCCATAACCAACCTCGGAAGCTGTGTTCATGATGGCCAGCAGCGAACCAATGGCGCCGATATTCAATGCCTTCTGCAATCCACCATCCTTAGGTATATTCTTGAAACCAATTGCGAGGGCCAGAATAATACCAAAAACAAGACCAATAACGAGCGCCCAGATACCGATGACATTCTTCACAGCGGGTGCCATCAAGGGGAGTTTCATCCCGCTTAGAGGCGCCAGGATAGCAGGATCCCAGGTGTAAACCCGTGACAGGTAATAGTTGATAGCCAGGACCAGAACCAATGGCAGAATCGCAATGTACCACTTGGGCAGCTTTACGTCCGCTGCCTCCGCGGGCTCATTCAGTGTGTGGGGACCATATCCTTCCCCCTTTCCCATTGCCGTTTTGAGTCTCCATTGCAGATAAATCATCCCTATGACAAAGATCAGAACTCCGCCGACTATGCCGGCAATTGGTGCAGCATAACCATTTGTCCCGTAAAATGTAGTAGGGATGATGTTCTGTATCTGCGGTGTTCCCGGAAATGCGTCCATCGTGAATGTAAATGAGCCTAAGGCAATACAGCCAGGAATCAGACGCTTCGGCATGTTCGCTTCTTTGAACAATGCTGCCGCAAAGGGGTAGACGGCAAAAACAACGACGAACAGGCTGACGCCTCCATAGGTAAGAATCGCACAGGACAGTACGACGGCCAAAATGGCATGTTTGTGGCCGAGTTTCTCCATGATGGCGTGCGAGATGCCTTTAGCCAGAAGGGTATCTTCCATGACCTTTCCGAAAACCGCACCGAGCATAAAAACGGGGAAAAATAATTTTACATATACTACCGCCTTCGCCATGAACAATTCAGTATAAGACGGCATGACGGGCAGACCTTGAAGAGCTGCAGCAAGAAGGGCAAATACGGGGGCAAACAGTATAACGGAAAACCCCTGGTATGCCATGAACATCAACAAAAAAAGACTCAATAAAATACCTAATACTTCCATTGTGAACCTCCTGATTAGTCAGTTTAAGAATTTCTTCTCAGCGTGGTATATTTCTCCAGAATCCAAAACCAACAGAGAACCCGAACGAGGGTTTCCATTTCACAGACTGCCCCCCTTGTTTTAGTATCGTCGCAAACAATTATTTGGTTACAGAATGTATAGAAACGTTTCGCCCATCACCTCCCTTCCATCAGTGTCATGTGACCTTGTCATACGCAACAATGATGCCATCATCCAATAATCTTAAATACCCTGAAATTATAGACTTTCTTAAGTTGAATAATTAATGAAAGATGACGCAATCGAACAGTAGCGCCTGCAACTGAGTCTTTGCACCAAAAAATACTATCTTATTTCGCATGCTTAAAAAATAAAGAGACATATAGCTACATGTAGCTTATTGTAGACATATTTTTTGTCAAGAAAAATTAAATTTTTTCATTTTCTTATAGAGGGCCGTCCTGTGAATGCCCAGGATTCGCGCTGCCTTCTGTTTGTTGTTATTTGAGGCACGCAGCGCCTGTACGAGAGCTTCTTTCTCTGAGACATCCTTAATATTTTTCCATGACGAGCTATGCGGCCTTGGAGCCCTTTCAGACTGCGTCTGAAATATGGCAGACAGATGCTCGATCTTTATCGTATCCTCAAGTCCCTCCATGGAGTAGATTGTCCTTTCCAGCACATTAGACAACTCACGAATATTCCCCGGCCAGCTATAATTTTCAAAAGCTTTTAATACGTCATCGGAAATCTTCGTTACAGTTCTTCCCAAATCTTTTGCAAGTCTCGTGAGGATATTCTCAGCAAGTATAGAGACATCGCCTTTCCTTTCTCTGAGAGGCGGTATCTTGAGGGGAATGACGTTCAATCTATAGTATAAGTCTTCTCTAAATCTGCCCCGCTTTACCAGTTCTTCGGGATCTTCATGAGTGGCGGCAATTAATCGAAAATCGCATCTCGTTATGCGCGTTCCCCCTAACCTTTCTACCTCTTTGTCTTCCAAAACACGCAGGAGCTTCGGCTGCATTTCCAATGGCAGTTCAGTGACCTCATCTAGAAATAATGTTCCGTGATTCGCAAGTTCGAACTTCCCCGGTTTGGATCTCGTCGCTCCTGTAAAAGCGCCAGGTTCATAGCCAAAAAGCTCAGCCTCCAAAAGATCCTTGGGAATCGCCGCACAATTGATCCGAATAAAGGGATTGAGCCTGCGCATGCTGGCGTCATGGATGGCATGAGCAAAGAGCTCTTTGCCCGTACCGCTCTCTCCCATTAACAATACTGTTGAATTTACTGTCGCTGCCTTCAGGGCTAATCTTTTCAATTCCGTGATGATCTTGCTCTTTCCCTGAATATTACTTATTGAATATCTCGACGATCTTAGATTCGTCAATTCCTTTTGAAAGAGCTCCACCTTTGATTCCAATAAGCTGAGTTTACTTGCCAAGACGCTGACGTCTTTCACATCCTCGAACATGACTTGACCGAAGACAGCTACCAATTTTCCATTTATCCAAATGGGGAGACGCTGTACAACCATATCTTGACCCATGATACGGTGCGGATGGTTTATTTCCGGAATTCCCGTCTGGGCCACGATATGCATCCGCGTATTTTCGATCACCTCTGTACAATGCCTGCCGATTTTTTTTTGTGGATCCATTCCCAGAAACTTACCGTACGTTTCGCTGAAGAAAATCACGGCGCCGTCAGGATCAGTAATTATTACGCCGCTCAGAATATTATTCAAAACGGCTTCATATAGGTTCAACTTTTCCTGCAGGAGGGCGGATTCCTTGGATACCATAACGAACCTCACTCGGCGGTTTATTTCGCATAAAGAATCTTGATCATCTTGCGAATACCCACACTGTCTGGCGAATTATCACAATTAGTGCGTCATAACAATAAAATTCATGGCATGCTAGGGTATGATTTCTGGAAATATAATGCTGTTTAGGGTGAGGTGATGATCATACGCCTCACGAGAAAACCTCACACTTTATTAACTTTAAGAAAGAATATCTTATAAAGACACACGGCGAGGAATTTGATTTGAGTTTCTTTCCTGATTGCATTAATATTCGCCTCATCGGATGGTTGCATTATAATTTATCTCTGTTTGCATAGTCGTTGCTTTTTCCGATGAATAGTCCCGATGCTGGAGATTTCATTGATACCAACGAAAAAGCTAAAAAATGCCGCATTAGCATTAATCTCAATTTTCATTATCGGTACATTGGGTTTTCATTTCATTGAGGGATGGAGCCTGACCGAGTCCCTTTATACAACAGTTATAACTCTTTCTACGGTTGGATATGGGGATTTCTATCCTGAAACTACTGTCGGAAGACTTTTCACCGTTATTCTCGTTATTTTCGGGGTCGGCACCATGCTCTATACGATTGGTCTTCTGACCGAGACCATGGTGGAAGCCCGTTTTAGATCACTTATGGGAAGGGGTAAATTGGAAAAAATGATAAAAAAAATCAATCATCATTATATAATTTGCGGCTGCGGCAGAATCGGATATCTGATATGCAAGGAATTATCTCAAGAGAAAATCGATTTCGTGGTCATTGATCAGAGCCTGGAGATCATTCAGAAGATAGAAGACGAGGGCTTCATTTATTGTAAGGGGGATGCCACCCAGGATAAGGTCTTAATTGCAGCGGGTATAAAAAGGGCAAGGGGTATTATTTGCGCACTTCCTTCCGATGCGCAAAATCTCTATGTCATACTGACCGCTAAAGAGCTCAACCCGGATATCTATGTTCTTTCCCGTTCCGAGGAAATCGAATCCGAACATCGGCTGCTGAGAGCCGGTGCAGACCGCGTCATCTCTCCTTACGTCCTCGGTGGCATGAGGATGGCCATGGCAATTTCAAGACCTGCCATGCTAGATTTCATTGAGATTACGACAAGGAGGCAGAGCCTTGAGCTTAGAATGGAGGAAATCGATATCGGCGAGGGCTCGCCGGTTATAGGAAAATCCCTTGAAGAATCGGAAATCAGACAACGATACGGCCTCATTATTGTGGCCGTCAAAAAAGACTCCGGACAGATGATGTTCAACCCCATTGCAAGTTACGTCATTTCAAAAGGGGACAAGCTTATCGCTCTCGGCGAGGATAAGAATGTCAGTCTCTTCTCGCAAGCATGTGTTTCACCTTGAATTGGAAAATAACTTAAATCGAAATGATGGGTTTGTAATGCAAATATATTTATTTCTAAAAGTTAATACCTTCCCAAACAGTTCGTTGCATTAAAATTAGACGTCAAATAAGTCTAATTTTCATAACGTTGGTATAAGTTGGAATCATTTGGTGGGTTTTTATATTCATTATTTCTTGACACTCAATTCCCTTTTCCTTAGACTTCCAAAACATGAAAGTAAATGAACATAAAGGGAGCGGTCTATGGTAAAGATAGGAATCATCGGAGGTTCTGGACTTGATAATCCAACAATTTTAAAAAAAGCAGTGGAAGTCAAGATTGAAACTCCCTACGGCCTCCCTACATCTCAACTTACATGTGGTACAATTAAAGGTGTTGAAGTTGTTATTATAGCAAGACATGGCAAAGACCACTCCATATTTCCTTCCGCAGTGAATTTCAGGGCTAATATTTGGGCACTTAAAGAAGAGGGTTGTACACATATCCTTGCTTCAACTGCGGTAGGTTCACTGAGGGAAGAGATAGAACCAGGACATCTTGTATTTCCGAATCAGTTCATAGACCATACAAAAAAAAGAGAAACAACCTTTTTCGACGAAGACGTCGTGGTCCATACACCAATGGCAGAGCCTTTTTGCTCCAACCTTATAGAATTGTGCTCAACATCTGCAGGACAAATGCAAATACCCTTTTATAAAAATAGAACTGTAATTACAATTGAAGGACCAAGATTCTCCACAAAAGCTGAAAGTCGCATGTTTAGAAGTTGGAATGCTGATGTCATCAATATGAGCACTGTACCGGAGGTCAATCTTGCCAGGGAAAAGAAAATGCATTATGCATCAATTGCCATGTCTACGGACTACGACTGTTGGAGAGACGGGGAAGAATCGGTAACATGGGAGATAATAATGAAGACCATGAAAAGAAATGCGGACAATGTTATAGAGTTGTTTTTAGATGTAATACCAAAAATCAGAGATTATAACGACGTCTGTATAAAATGAGATAGGAGGAGCAACTCTGATGCCTATAAAATCCAGAATCAGAACAATACAGGATCATCCTAAAAAGGGAATCATGTTCCGAGATATAACTACGCTAATTAAAGACCCTGTCGGATTCAGGCTGGTTATTGATAATTTTACACAAAGATATATAAAGGGTGATATTGATTTTGATCTTATAGCTGGTATCGAGGCACGTGGCTTTATAATTGGCGGGGCATTGTCTTATACGCTGGGAAAGGGTTTTGTCCCCATAAGAAAACTAGGTAAACTGCCTGCAGAGGTAGTGAGATACGAATACGAGCTTGAATACGGCACAGATACGGTTGAGGTACATAAAGATGCAATAACACAAGGCTCAAAAATCTTATTGGTTGATGACTTGCTTGCCACAGGCGGTACAGCCCTTGCCACCGCTGCCCTTATTGAAAAACTCGGCGGCACTGTTACCGAGATGGCATTTATCGTTAATCTCCTGGATGTCGGCGGCTACAAAAAGCTAAAAGACAATGGCTACAGTGTCTTTTTCTTGACGGAATTTGAAGGCGATTAAAAATATCACATATTAAATCCCTCTATATTATATTTTTCTGTCTCAATAAGGATAAAAAATAAAAAAGATCACTGATAATCCAGCCAAAATCCACAGCCCCGATGAGATTTCCTTAAATCCTCCGGAGAGGACCTTTACTAAAGGATAAACAACGAACCCAGCAGTCATACCGATTCCTATATTATAAGAAAAGCTCATCATAATAATGATGCAGAATATGGGAACAACTTCGGTCAGGTCATCAAAGTTTACTTTCGTAATGGGAGACAGCATGAGCATCCCCACAATAATCAATGCAGGACCATATGCGCAGGGAGGAATGACTGTGAAAAACGGTGCAAAAAAAAGTGCACCCAGAAAGAGGAATGCAGTAACAACGGCTGTTAATCCTGACCTGCCTCCTGCTTCTATACCTGTTGCGGACTCAATATAAGCTCCTGCTGTCGACGTGCCCAAGAGCGCTGCAAGAACCGTGGCCAGTGCATCGCACAGCATCGGCTTTTCGATCTCCGGTAAATTTCCGTTCTCGTCTAATAGATTCGCCCTATAAGACAATCCTATTAATGTACCCATGGTATCAACGAAATCCATTACAAATATTGTCAGGATAACGGCGAAAAATCCCCAGGTCAGCGCACCCGATATATCCAACTTCAAAAATATGGGAAGGATGGAGGGCGGCATGCTTATCCATCTGTAAGGCATTGCAATTATATGCAGGGGAAAAGATAAAAAAGTAACCGCAACAATACCTATAAGTATCGCCCCTTTGATTTTTCTAATCATCAAAAAACTGATGAGGAGAAATCCTACTATCGATAAGATCACTTTTATATCTTTAAGATTACCTACGTGGACAGGCGCGCCCGGCACGCCTAAGGAAACAATGCCGGTTTCATTCAAGCCGATAAAAGTCAGGAACAAACCAATTCCCACAATAAAGCCGATTTTAAGGCCTTCGGGTATGGCGTTCGCCAACCAGCTTCTTATATTCATAACGGTTATAATCGTAAAAAGGAGTCCCCCGATAAAAATGGCCCCCATTGCTGTCTGCCAGCTGTAACCCAGAACTTTTACTACTGTAAAAGCAATAAAGGCATTTTCACCCATGTAAGGTGCTATAGCAAAGGGCCTTTTCGCATAAATTCCCATGGTCAAAGTTCCGAAAAATGCCGTTAATATAGTTGCAACCATTGAGGGACCAAAAGGAATACCGGCAGCTTCAAGTATTTTTGGATTAACAATTATGATGTAGGCCATCGTAACAAAAGTTGTGATGCCGGCAAGAATCTCCTGTTTAATATTTGTTCCAAGTTCATCCAGTTGGAAAAATTTTCTCAGCATTTTTTCCTCTCTTAATATTAATGTTCGGCAATATAGAACGACTTGGGGAAAAATTAAATAAAAAATTGACTCAGAATCACACAGCAAGCTGAGGAGAATTAAGCCAAGGCCCCCTCGATTCGTTTCTCTCTCAGGGACAATTCGTCTAACTACCTTTTTAGACGTTTCTTTGAAACAGACAAAGACTCATTGAATAAAAAGGCTTATAGTTCCTGAAATCCATAAGCCATGAATATTACTGGTGCCTAGGGCCGGAGTCGAACCGGCACGACACTAAGTGTCGAGGGATTTTAAGTCCCTTGCGTCTACCAATTCCGCCACCCAGGCACGTTTTGAAAATAGTGGAAATTCATATTATTTTTAAAAAAACGTGTCAAGATTTTAATTGGATGGTATAAGCCACATGTACACGAATCTTTTTGAAATGGGGCTGCAAGGTGCAGAAAGTCGACAGAATGATTTCTGGTGGCACGATATTGGTGATGGATGACAAGGATCATACGATCAGGAACGGCGCCGTGGCAATTAAAGGAGAAAAAATCATCGCCGTAGGAGGGAAAGAGGAAATCGAGAGCCGTTATATTTCCAGAGAGATCATTAATGCAGAAGGCTTTCTGGTGATGCCCGGCCTTATAAACTGTCACACACATGCACCTATGACGTATTTTAGGGGGTTGGCGGATGATCTTGAACTTACGGACTGGCTGAATAATTACATATTTCCCGATGAGGCCAGATATGTAAACACGGAGTTCTCCCATCTGGGGAGCTTGCTTGCCTGTGCAGAGATGATTAAATCAGGGACAACAACTTTTTGTGATATGTACATATTTGAGGATGATGTGGCAAGGGCTGCAAAATCCGCAGGCATGCGCTGCCTTCTAGGTGAGGCCCTCTTTGATTTTCCGTCCCCCAACGTAAAAACACCGCAGGAAGGTCTGAAATACACAGAAATGCTTATTGAGAAGTGGGCAAATGATCCACTGGTGAATATTGTTATTGAGCCGCACACCCTTTATACATGTTCTGAGAGCCTGCTCAGACATTCGAGAAGACTTGCCGACAGGTATGGCGTTCCCATAGCTACTCATTATCTGGAAACCAAGTCAGAAAAGAAAAAACTCGCAGCAAAATACGGAAAATCTCCGATATCCTTCCTAAAGGATATTGGCTATCTTTCTGAACAATTCATTGCCTTTCACTGTGTATATATGGAAGAAGAAGATATACAGATGTTTGCCGATCATGGATGCAAGGTAGTTCATGATCCCGAGAGCAATATGAAACTTGCCTCAGGCGTGGCCCCTGTACCGGAAATCATAGACGCCGGTGTCACCGTTGGTCTGGGAACGGACGGTTGCGCAAGCAATAATAATCTGGACATGTTCCAAGAAATGGATACGGCCGCTAAACTTCATAAGGTTGCTAAGCTTGACCCAACTGCAATGAAGGCTAGAACCGTGGTGCACATGGCTACCCGTGAAGGGGCCAAGGCGCTCGGCATGCAAAACATTGTCGGTTCTCTCAAAACTGGAATGAAGGCGGATATTATAATCATCAATTTGAACAAGCCCCATCTTACTCCACTGTATAATGAGTATTCACATATTGTTTACGCTGTCAATGGAGCCGATGTCGACACAGTATTGATAAACGGCAAGGTGGTGATGAAGAACCGCAAGCTTCTCACACTTCATGAAGACGAGATAATGGCAACGGTAGAAGAGACTGCAAGCAGAATCAAGAAACAATTCGGCATGAATTAGCCATGGACTGTGCCAAAGATAATGACCAATTCGATATCATAATCAAAGGCGGCACGCTTCTGACCATGTCTGAAACCATGGATGTAATAGATAATCCCGTAATCGGTATCAGAAACGGAAAGATCGCATTCATTAAGCACGGAGATATCGATGTCGGAAATTCATATACCGCAAAAAAGGTCCTCTGCGCTCACGGCTCTTTGATTATGCCGGGGTTAATCAATACCCACACGCACTTGCCCATGGTATGTTTCCGTGGGCTTGCCGATGATCTTCCCCTCATGGACTGGCTCCATAATCACATATTTCCAGCCGAGTCAAAATTCGTGACAAGGGAAATGGTTTATAGGGGTGCTATGCTTGCCATCGCAGAAATGATTCTTTCCGGAACGACGACATTCTGCGATGCCTATTTTTATGAAAGCGAGGTCGCCCGCGCAGCCTTTGATTCAGGCATGAGGGCCATTGTTTCACAGGGATTCATCGATTTCCCCAAGCCAACCGACCCACATAAAATTGCAGATATTGCGGAAAGATTCATAAGCAAATGGCAGTTCAAATCTCCCCTGATTATACCCGCTCTTGCCTGTCACTCGCCTTATACGTGTTCACGGGAAACCCTTACGAGCGTGAAAGCCGCCGCACGGAAGGCAAACGTGCTATACAGCATTCACGTTTCAGAAACAAAAGATGAAGTTTCCATAGTGAGAGAAAAGTTTGCAAGAACTCCCCTCCAGTATCTTAAAGATATAGATATACTGGATGACAGAACACTTGCCGTTCACTGCATCTGGCTTCAAGATTACGAAATGGACATACTGCATTCCTTAAATGTGAAGGTATCCCATAATCCGGAAAGCAACATGAAACTGGCCGCCGGCTGTGCGCCCATACCGAATTTTATTGAAAGAGGGATAGCAGTCGGACTCGGAACCGACGGCAGTGCCAGCAACAATGATCTGGACATGTTCAGAGAGATGGATACCGCAGCCAAGCTACACAAGGTCATCCAAATGAACTCTACGGTAATGGATGCCAAGACGGTATTGAAGATGGCCACGATAAACGGAGCAAAGGCCCTGGGTTTGGAAGACCGGATCGGTTCCATTGAGCCGGGGAAATTTGCCGATCTAATCATAGTAGATACAAAGAAACCACATCTTACACCGATGCACAACTACTACTCACAGCTCGTATATGCAGCCTCCGGCGCTGATGTTAAGACGAGTATCATTGGAGGCAAAGTTGTGATGCATGATAGAGAACTCTTGCTGGTGGATTTGCCCTCAATCATGCAAGAGGTAAGGAGTATCGCTAAATCAATCGCGGCTAATTAATATGTCTCGGGAGGTTGGCACATGACTGACAGAAAGATATCTGCAAGGAAATATGTAGCGGCAATTGCCATCTTTGTTTTCTGCTTACCTGGGACTTCGTGGTCCCTTCCCCGCGAAGTTACATTCTTTCCAGGCTCTGCCCAGGTTCTTGAACTAACAAGAGTGCAGCTCCTGTCTGAAGGAACAGAACAAGGGAAGACTATCATCATGCTCCCCGGACAGGCGGACCCTGAGTCACTGGCGGTCCGCATAGCCAATGATCCGAAAACGAAAATCGATGATATAAATTGGCGACAGGTAAGCCGCCAGAATGATGAGAAGATTGCGAGTCTCATGAAGCAGCTTGAGAAGCTGAAAGACGCGCGGAAAAATCTTCAAGCGACGATCCGCAGCCTGGATACCCAGATTCAATTCTGGCAGTTGCAGACCAAAGCAAAGTTGAAGACTATGGCGGATGTCTACAATATGTCCGTCGCTATCGGCAAGAATATCCAGAAAGCTTACCAAGATAAACTGTCGAGAGAAGTAGAGCTCGAAAAACTCGACAAAGAAATAAAGGAGGCGCAGGATGGTCTTGATCGAGCCGCAGGGAGAAAAGAAACTGCATGGGAGGTGACTGTTATTCTTTCCGGCTCACGCGGTTCCGAAGCAACTCTTACATATACATACTCATTGGCCGGCTGCGGCTGGTATCCCCTTTATCGTCTTGAAGCAAAACCGAAAGACGGGCAGATAAGATTTACCTGGGAAGCGGAAATCTGGCAGAGTTCCGGCCAGGACTGGAAAAATGTGAGCATCAACGTAGCTACTCTGAGGCCGCCTTCTTCCGTTTCTCCGGCTGAATTGACACCGTGGATTATCAGGCCCCGTCCTCAATACCGCAGGGAAGGAGCATTGCAAAAGACCTTGAAATCTGCTGCTACAGCAGACCAAATAGAAGCCGCGGCCCCCGCTGCGGAAGCCACGGCGGGCGTCCGACAGGTCAGAGAAACCACGTATTCCACTTGGCAGATAGGCAAGAAAAACATACCCGCCGGAGCAAAACAGAAGGTAAAGATTGCGGAAGAAATCTGGCCTGCTGAATTCGCGTACCTGGCAAGACCATCTCAGAACAGCCAAGTCTTTCTCAGGGCGAAGGTGAACCTTCCGGAACCCAAAGACATCCCCTCCGGGAGCAGTCTATACGTCATAGACGGCGCCATATTGGGTAAACGCTCATTTGCTCTCGCCGGGCAGGAAGCGACCATATTCTTTGGCGTCGATCCCCTTGTCACTGCACGGACACAGTTAATATCCAAAAAATCAGGCGAGAAGACATTCCTGCAGGATAAGCAGACATACACCTGGGATTGGCGTACGGATATTCAGAATTCTAGAAATTCCACCGTCAGAGTCGTTGTTGAAGAGCCGAATCCGCAGCCCAGGGATGAACGCATCGCAGTGACAATGAAGTGTGACCCTGATCCTGCAGAGAAGACTCCATCGTCATTGACCTGGGATATGGATGTTTCGGCGGGACAAAAGAGATCCTTATTCATGACCGTAATGATTGAAGCGCCAAATAATATGGATCTGGATCTCGGATGGAGGCAGTGACCGTGAGCGTAGGTTTCCAAATGCTTGCTCTCACATACGAAATCGAACATTCGTTTTTGCCTCCACGTTTCGTAAAGAGGCCTTGAGGAGTTATCAAGAAAAGTAGGCAGGAGTATGCAATGAAAAAAAAGGCCGAAGTCGATCACAGCGCGGAAATGGCACTCATACTGCGTGATCCTTTCCTTGAGCCTTTTGCGTCGGTGCTTCGACAGAGGCATGAAAAAATCAGGGCGATGGAGCGGCGCCTTACGGGTGGATGCATGTTACTCGGGGATTTTGCCTCCGGCCACGAATACTTCGGTCTCCATCGCGACGGTGACGAATGGGTGTTCCGAGAATGGGCGCCTCACGCCACTGCCATATTTCTGATTGGAGATTTCAATGGCTGGCGCAAGGAGCCTGAATTTGCCCTCTGCCGGATCAGTGAAGGGGGAAACTGGGAACTAAGGCTGCCCGGCGACAGACTCAATCACGGCCAGCTTTATAAACTATCTATTCATTGGCCCGGCGGACACGGCGAGCGGATCCCCGCATACGTGCGCCGTGCGGTCCAAGACCCGCACACCAAACTGTTTGCCGCCCAGGTATGGCAACCCGGCACAGCATATCAGTGGCGCAAGAAATCGTTCTATCCCTCCTCGGAAGCGCCGAGGATATATGAAGCGCACGTAGGCATGGCTCAGACCGAGGAGAAGATCGGAACCTTTGATGAGTTCCGCGAAAAGATCCTGCCCCGCGTGATCGATGCCGGATACAACACCCTGCAACTCATGGCCATCCAGGAACACCCCTATTACGGCTCATTCGGTTATCACGTCTCCAGCTTTTTTGCCGTCTCATCCCGTTTCGGCACACCGGAGGAACTGAAGGCGCTGGTCGATGCAGCGCACAAAGCAGGTATTTCTGTGCTCATGGATATAGTGCATTCCCATGCTGCCCGCAATGAGCAAGAAGGGATCAGCCGTTTCGACGGCACGTTTTACCAGTATTTTCATGATGGCCCGCGGGGCTTCCACTGGGCATGGGATTCCCGCTGTTTCGACTACGGCAAGCCGGAGGTCCTTCATTTTCTCCTCTCCAACTGTCGCTTCTGGCTGGATGAGTACCATTTCGACGGATTCCGCTTCGACGGCGTGACAAGCATGCTTTATTTCGACCATGGTTTGGAAAGGATTTTTTCCTCCTACCAAGACTATTTCGGAAAGAATGTCGATGATGACGCCTTGGCGTACCTCACACTGGCCAACAAGGTCATACACACCGTGCATCCTGGTGCGGTCACCATTGCTGAAGACGTGAGCGGCATGCCGGGGCTCGCCGTTCCCATTGAAAAAGGCGGCTACGGTTTCGATTACCGCCTCGCCATGGGTGTGCCTGATTACTGGACGAAGCTTGTCAAGGAGATGCCTGACGAGCGGTGGCCTATGGGAAGCCTGTATTATGAACTGACCAATCGTCGCGCAGACGAGAAAACCATCGGCTATGTTGAATCCCATGATCAGGCGCTGGTTGGCGATAAGACGCTTATCTTCCGGCTCATAGATGCAGACATGTATGATCACATGAACATCTTTAAATCCAATTTAAGGGTGGAGCGCGGCGTGGCACTGCACAAAATGATCCGCCTCGTTACGATGGCTACCGCCGGCAGCGGCTACCTGAACTTCATGGGTAACGAATTCGGCCATCCGGAATGGATCGATTTCCCCCGTGAAGGGAACAACTGGTCGCACAGATATGCGCGCCGCCAGTGGAACCTGCGAGATGATGATAATCTTCTCTACCGCTTTCTCGCCGAATTTGACAAGGCCATGATGCGTCTAGCATCCGAATACGCCCTTCTCGATACGGAAGCGATAAGCCTAATCCTGGAGCATCAAGAGAATCAATTGTTGGGATTCGAGCGTGCTGGCCTGGTCTTCCTTTTCAGCTTTAATCCTGCACAGTCGTTCCCCGATTACCCCATTGATCTTCATCCCGGTCAATATACTCTCATACTCGACAGCGATGCGAAGGCTTTTGGTGGGCATGGACGCATCGAGCCCCAACAGACTTACTTTACCCGACCCATGCCGCTTCCCGACGGCGCCATGCGCAATCGCGCCACCGTTTATCTGCCGACCCGCACCGCACTGGTCCTCCGCCGGACAGGCTGATAATCCACCATGCATTTAAATTGAAACCGCGTAATTCTCAGCCGTGCGAGAAATTTGCACGTCCTTTTATCTTCGGCAATCAGGCACCTCATTCACCTCGACGGCGTCCAGTCTATGATATAGGAAGAGCTTATTCATCAAGCGGCACGAAAGTATCATCCTACCTATTTAACTATCTTGATTTTCCCTTTTTGATAATCGACGGTAATCTTAAAATCTCCCAGAAAACTGAGTCCCAGGAGACCATCAAGGCCGCTTAACGCAATATCATCCGGTGTTATAACTGACCTCACATTATCTTTCCCTATATTGCCGACCTCGATTTTATTGATCACGAATGATATCCCTCTGACTTCTCCACAGTTTGTATGTAGTGTTATCCCTTCACCTGTCTGGGAAAGGTCTTGCCTCAACTTCTTGGATAGTTCCTGCGTTATAACGACGATATCTGCACCCGTATCAAAAACCATCTTGGCCTTCACTCCTCCATTGAGCATAGCTTCAACCAGGATCAGTCCCGACGGTGTTCTTTCAAAAGGAATTTCGGTGCCCTTCCCTGCTTCTTCTGTATCTCCCGTAATTTTCAAATCTTTGCGGTATTGGAGAGGCACGTCTGTGGGATCATCTGAAATGTGTATTGTCCCGCTTGCGTCTACCCACCTATATATATCAGCAGACAAATGCGGCGGGCAAATCAATGCGGCAAGAAAAAAAACGATGCAGACTGCAGACCTTGCCATCTCTAATTCAGCCTTCTACTTTGACAGCTTATGAATGTCATTAAGCTGGAAGCGTTCAACACCTTCAGGGAATAGCTGTCGCCATTATAAGTGTAAAAAAAAAGAAGGCTGCGAGTCAAGAGAAAAGCTGTTTCTCAGAACGTCATAGATGCAATGCGCTGAAATAGAATTCATATGAAGTGATCGCTGATACTAAGCGAGGGCACGGCCACCGTTCAGTCTCTCATAGATTCTGACGTATTCGGCGATCATGTTTTCAAGGTCGTATCTTTCGCGCGCCTCCTTCATGATGCGCTTGATTTGGGCTTCCCTGATCTTCAAAGATCTCCTGTGAAAGGAAATGCTCCTGATCAAACCGTACCACAATCCTCCCGGATCATAATCCCTAAAAAGAAAACCATTGCCTATATCCTGGGGAGATCCATCCCTCTTGAGCCTGAGCTCCCTTATCTTGTCATGATACCCGCCCGTATCGCGGTTGGTAGCTGTGGCCCCGAAGAGGTTTCCTATCTGATCGATCTGCCCGCAAGGCTCATAAAGTGAGGCGCCGAATACATCATTCGCAGCGGCATAACCCAGCATGGAAAGACTTTCACTGAAGGGTTGATAGGCAATTTTGCCGTTTGATGCACAGGCGATTCTCCCTAAAATTTCTACATGCGTACGATCATTCCCCACACCGTCAGCCACAATCGCAATTTGCGCATCACCGTTCACCGTCACAAAATGCTGCGCAATGTGCTCCAAGAGCTCCACGCCCTTCTGGAAAGGGTCGAGCCTCGAAGGCCAGAAAAACAAAATCGCATCCGGATTTGATTGGAGTCCTGTCCTCTTCTGAAATTCAAGGAGATTTTCTTTCTTTGCTTCCATAACCGGGCCGTCAGGACCGTACTTTCTCACACAGTATTCACAATGCTCCGGATACATTGTGCGGGAAGGAGCATTGATGATGGCCTTGGCAGAGTCCTGATAATATTTTGCCTTCACTTCCTCGCGGACACTTCGAGGAACAAGTGTCCTGTCCATGAAGTAATCATCTACGACTTCTTCCAAAAATCTCTTCCCCACAAAATTGACAATGGTTGCATTCTTTATGGCTGTCGCCTGGCAGTCTATTGCTTGCCTCCCCTCGTGCTCCGAAAAAAAGACGTAATCCGCTATATTTGCAAGATTGATCCCTCTGAGAAGATCCACGGGTACATTTCCCGTAAACACATTGTGGACTGTATGCAGAACAGGTATCCCGGTGGACTTGGCATAGGCAGTTATGGCGCCTCCCGCCATCCAATCATGGCTGTGGATGATAACCCTGCCTCCGTGTTTTGCCCTGACGTCCTTTATCAGATTGTTAACGATCTCTTTTTGAAATTCCGCTGCGGTCATCAGCGGATCGCCGGAATAGGCGCTGAGATTGTCCGCAAAAAAGGCGGAACTGATGAGGTGAATCTTTTCAGGATCGATTTTGTACCTTATTTCCCGCCACTGCTGCAAATCCAAATTCATTTCTCTCTGAAACCTTTTCTTCAGATTCAAGGTCACCAGATGGACGTCAATGCCTCTCTCCGTAAGACCCTCGCACAATGCGGAAATTACCTCTCCCTGCCCCCCGCTTTTCCCGGTAATATATCTTGCCAGAGCTCCCATGTCTTGCGGCAGTCTTGCTGTTTCCGGCGTTATCATCAAGAGAGCCGTCTTACCGCCATGTTTTAAGATATGAAATCTTTTTATGAGCATCTGTATGTCATCTATCTTCCTGGTTAAGACGTGAGCGGGCTGTCCTATCGATTCATTATAGGGATTAAAATAGAAATGAACCGCATGATCTTCGCCAATCTTTTCATGGAGGAAATAGAGATGATCCGAGGTGGTTAATTGCCGCCATTTCGTCAGAAGCTCTCCGCCGGCTCTTCTCACATCCTTCTCCATACTTTCGATGTCTCTGAATAGATCCTCCTGTGTTGCATTGCTGAGCCATCCGAAAGTATCTCTCTTTTTATCATCCCATGATGATGGAGATAAATCGTGAATTGATATGACTGCACAATCAGCATCCAAGAACCGTCCAGCAGTCTCCGATGGGTTGCTCATAATAATGTCCGGAAATTTTGAGAGCGCTTCCGGCAATCCCTTCCAAAAATCAAATATGCCCTTGTCCTCCCGTATGTATTCGCCTATGTGCTCCAGCTCAAAGCTTAACAAGACGGTTTCGCCTTCGACTTTCGCTATGCGGGATGCATACTCATCCGGAGAAACGTATACATAAGGAAACCTGAACGCGATTTCATCGCTCAATTCTCTGTCTCTGGGAATGACAATCAAATTACTTCCCTTGGCCCTGAAGACGCCATTGGAAGAAATTGGGCCGCTCTTCTCAACGAACATGTCGTCTCTCTTTTCGCAGAGAATCGCAAGGTAACCCATATCGGAAACAGTTTCCGCGATACTGTTGTTATACATGAGTTCCGTATTCTTGAATGACGTCGGGAGAACACCAAACAGTTTATGAATCTGCTCCCTGTGAAGCGTTACCTGGTCTCGAAACTCCTGCTTTTGGGGATCTGCAAACAGGCTGGCGAGGGAATGATAATAGGTTTCGTCGAGCAATTCAACCTGACGGCTTTCCCTTCCCGCATCAACCAGCCCCTGCAAGGCCTTGATTACATCCGGCTGGAAGAGTTCGGCCTGTTCGAGGAATGTGCCGGACATGCTGAATGCAATCTTGAACTCCCTGTAGCGAGAGACAAGGTCGGTGAACATAGCGATAGCGGGAAGATAACACTTTCCCGAAACCCTGACGAAAACGTCCCTGTTCTTCTCCTCCCATAAAAACTCATTTCTTTCCGGATGCAACAGGAAAGGCTGATGGAGGTGAAAACAAAAAGTGGTTATCGGCATTTCCCAACCCTTCTCTATGCCACGGTCATTGGCTGCTTGATGTCATTGCTGCAGGAATAAAAATCCTTCCCAGCTCATTTCCGTTCTGCGGGGGAGGCGGATATGAGGCATAGGAAACAAATATATTCTTGCAATATTCTTGCCCGTTTATGTTAATTATATAACTTTTTGTTACACCTGTAAACTAGAGTATTGTGCTAAAAGACAAAAGTCCCATGTATCAGAACAGCGTCTTTAAAGTGGAAATACCGATGCACCGGCTCCTTTCGAGGCTTTGGTAATAATTGTTCGGAGAGAAGCATAGCATGGTGTCACGGCTGCCTCGCCAATCATTGAGATTGAATATTTATGGCTTGGCGCGCCTGCAGAATAAGTCACCACGCGTCAGATTATTGACATCAAGGTCAACTTCATGGAATAATGCCACATATATGATTGATAAGCGCATTTTGAAGCAGAATAAACTTGAAACTCCCCATGGGAAAAGAGCCCGGCGTCTCGGCAGTATGCCCGTGCTCACCTACCCGGGAACCCTTCCGATTGCCGCAAGACGGGATGACATCGTCAAGGCCATAAGAAAGCACCGTGTCGTCGTCATAACCGGAGAAACCGGATCAGGGAAGACGACGCAGATACCGAAGATGTGCCTTGAGGCCGGACGAGGGCTTTCGGGTATCATAGGATGCACCCAGCCGAGGAGGGTGGCTGCCGTGAGCGTGGCCCACCGCATAGCCGAAGAGCTCGGTGAGGAGATCGGCCGCTCCGTTGGCTACCAGATCCGTTTTGAAGACCACTCCGGCAGGAACAATTACATAAAGATTATGACAGACGGGATTCTCCTGAACGAAGCACAGAATGATCCATACCTCCGCCGGTATGACACCATCATCGTGGACGAGGCCCATGAAAGAAGCCTGAATATAGATTTTGTCTTGGGCATTCTTCTGACCCTTCTCCGGAAAAGAAGGGACATCAAGGTAATCATCACGTCGGCGACCATCGATACGGAAAAGTTCTCCCGCGCCTTCCATGCCCCGATAATTGAGGTCTCCGGACGCATGTACCCTGTTGACGTTCGCTACCAGCCTGTCGATCATGAACTTGAGGAATCCGGCGAGACAAGTTACGTTGATTGCGCCGTGACAGCCCTGGAAAAGATAATGGAAGACAGGTTGCAAGGCGATATTCTTATATTTATGCCCACGGAGCGGGATATACGGGAAACCTGTCAGCTCATTGAGGCAAAGCTGGATTACACAGCCGCCGTTCTTCCCCTGTTTGCCCGCCTTCCCTGGCGGGAACAGCGCCGCATCTTTGAACCTGCATCGAAGAGAAAGATCGTGGTGGCGACTAATGTTGCAGAAACATCGATTACCATTCCCGGAATCAGATACGTGATCGATACGGGTCTGGCGCGTATCTCTGAGTACAACCCCCGCTCCCGCACGACAAGCCTGCCCGTCAAAGCTATTTCGAGAAGCAGTGCAGATCAGAGGAAGGGAAGATGCGGCCGCGTGCAGAACGGGATTTGTGTCCGACTTTTCGATAAAGCCGACTTTGAGAACCGCCCGCTTTTTACGGAACCGGAGATTCTCAGATCGAACCTGGCCGAGGTCATTCTGAGAATGCTTTACCTCAATCTCGGGGATATATCGACGTACCCCTTTATCGATCCTCCGCGCCCAAAGAACATCAGGGACGGCACGGATATTCTCAAGGAACTCGGGGCAATCGCAATAGACACAAAGAATCAAGACCAGGCCGATGGCAAGCGCTATTCGCTCACAGAGAGGGGGAAGATGATGGCGCGTCTGCCCATTGATCCGCGTATATCACGTATGATCATTGAAGCGGAGCGGGAAGGATGTATGAACGAAATCCTGATTATCTCTTCAGCGCTCAGCGTCCAGGATCCGAGGGAACGGCCGGTGGAATTTGAGAAGGAAGCCGATAATGTCCATGCCCGCTTTGCCGACTCTTCTTCAGATTTCATGACCATGCTTCGCATTTGGAACCAATACCACAACATAGAGCAAACGGTAAAAAGCAAGGGCCGGATGAAAAAATTCTGCCGGGAAAATTATCTTTCCATAAGGAGGATGAGGGAGTGGGTTGATGTTTACGATCAGCTCAAGGCGATACTGGAAGAGCAGGGATGGAAAATAAGGAAAAGAAGGGAAGCGGATGATAATCTACTCTATGACGGCATACACAAATCAATCCTGAGCGGCTATCTTTCCAATATAGCCATGAGAAAGGAAAAGAATATCTATGCGGCAGCAAGGGGAAAGGATGCGATGATCTTCCCCGGCTCCGCGCTTTTCAACAAAGGGGGAAGCTGGATAGTCGCTGCGGAGATGATCGAGACGTCCCGGCTGTTTGCACGCACGGCCGCCAATATCAAGGTGGAATGGCTCGAGCAACTGGGAGGCAGCCTGTGCAGAAGATCCTATTCCGAGCCGCATTGGAGCCGGGATCGCGGCGAAGTGGTTGCCTATGAGCGGGTCAGCCTGCTCGGTTTGGTGATTGTGACCGCAAGGTCCGTTTCCTACGGGCCGATCAATCCCGACGAAGCGTCTGAAATTTTTATCCGCAGTGCGCTGATCGAGGTGGACTTGAGAAGGCCCTTCCCCTTCTTGCTTCACAATCTGGGAGTGATCGAGCGAATTTCCAATATGGAAGACAAAATCAGGAGGCGCAACCTCCTTGCCGGCGAAGATGAGCTCGTACGCTTCTATCAGGAAAGGCTCCCGGGAATATATGACACCAGATCCCTTCAGAAACTGATCAGAGACAGGGGAAGCGACAAATTCCTCCGAATGAGGGAAGAAGATGTCCTCGCTCGCATTCCGGAGGAGGATGAATTCGTCCAGTACCCCGATGACGTCACTCTTGCGGGCCATCGCTTTACATGCGACTACCGTTATGAACCGGGTCATCCCAAAGACGGTGTAACCGTGAAGGTTCCCCTCCACATGATCTCAACGGTTCCAGCACAGTCCGCCGATTGGATTATTCCCGGTCTCATGCGAGAAAAAATTACAGCCCTTTTGAAGGGTCTGCCCAAGGAGTATCGGAAGAAACTTCAGCCTCTCTCAGAAAGCTGCGATATCATCATGGCCGAAATGACGGACGATGGATACCCCCTCATTTCCGCCTTGGGCAAATTTATCCATCAAAGGTTCAGCGTGGATGTACCGGCCTCATTATGGAATGCAGCTGCCATCGACGACCGTCTGCAGCCGCGCTTTGCCGTTATAGACGAGAAGGGATTGGAACTTACTGCGAGCCGCAACATCAGCCGCCTTCAGCAAGACATTATAGCCGAAGCTCAGTCAAGCGCCTTCGACAAGGCATGCAAGTCCTGGGAAAAAGCAGATGTGACAACCTGGGATTTCGGGGATCTCCCTGACGCCATCGCCCTCGAGAGCGGAGGCCAATTGGAGGGCTATGCATACCCTGGACTCGAAGCCACCCATGCGTGCGTCAAGATTCGTCTGTATAGGAACAAACGTGAGGCAGAGGTATTGCATAAGAAGGGCGTGGCAGCACTTTATAAAATCCACTTCAAAAACGAACTTACGTATCTTAAAAAGTCTATCGGTCTCAGCGGAGACATGAAGAAGTGGGCTGATTCTTTCGGCGGTGCAAGATCAGTAGAAAATGCCATACTCGATAAGCTTGTCCATGATCTTTTTTCAAAAAACATCAGATCACGGGAGGCATTTGTCCGGCATGCGGAGGACGTCAGGAGTCGCATACTGCCTCATGGTCAGGATATAATGAAGAGGTGCGGTCCTCTCATAAAGTCCTGCTACGATACTTCTGCATTTCTTCAAACGCTCAGGCACGCCAACCGCTCAAACGAACCGGTGCTCGATTATCTTGGTCATCTCGGGGAAGAGATGAATCAGCTCTTGCCGAGCGATTTCTTGATACGCTACAATAGTGATAGGCTGACCCACGTCATGAGGTATCTTAAGGCGATCGGCATCCGCGCCGAAAGAGCAATTGCCCATCTGGATAAGGCAATGGAAAGGGTTAAAGAGGTAAATATTTTCTCCGATAATCTTCAATATATGATAAATAGCGGCAGCGCCGGCACATCAGAGGAAAGATTGAAACTGATTGAAGAATACCGATGGATGATTGAGGAATACAAGGTATCCTTATTTGCCCAGGAATTGAAAACCGCCTTTCCCGTTTCGAGAAAACGTCTCGAAAAGAAAAAGCAGGAGATTGAACGCATCATCTGATTACACGGAGATACATCTTTGAATCTTATTCTGGTCAGGCATGGCGAAACCCTCTTGAATAGAGAAAACCGGGTTCAAGGGATAACCGATATAGAGCTGAGCGACTATGGCCGTATGCAGGCAGATAAACTTGCAGAGTCACTCAAGGGAGAGCCGATTGAAAAGATCGTATCAAGCCCGTTAAAACGCGCCTATGAGACCGCGAAGGCCATCTCCCGATTTCATGGTGCAATGATTGAAGCTGACCGCGATCTCCAGGAGATAAACCACGGTGATTTTGAAAATTTAACGATACAGGAACTTAAAGCAAAGCATATATCGGTTCTCCGACAGTGGCAAAGAGATCCTGCATCCGTCGTCATGCCCAATGGAGAATCGCTTCGCGACCTGCAAAGACGCGCGTGGAGAGTCATCGAACGAATCACCGAGACCGCAAGAAATACCATCGTTGTTACCCACAACATGACTATCAGAACCATTCTCTGCAAGATTCAGGGCGTGGACATGTTGCATATAAGAGGGATGAACATCGATCTTGCATCCAAGACGTTCGTGGAGTTCAAATTCGGAAAAGGAACAATCGTTATGTTGAACGACACCAGCCATCTGAAAGAAGCGTGAATTCCCCCGCTAACAAAGGTGCAAATATTCGAAAAAACTTGAAAAGATTTTACAAATTTAATTGAATTTGCGTTATAATGCGGTGATAATATCACTGCAGAGGGTGTGATGAGCGGCTGGTGTGCATGAGGAGAAAGAATGGAGATCTCGGTTCTTCAAGACAAGTCTGTTAATGCCGTTGTCATTATGAATACGGCAATAATCAATTTGCGCCTTTATCCGCCCACGAATGCAATGGTTGTGAGGAGCATCGACAGGCTATATGAGAGTTTGCTCAGTGTTCATGAAGATGTGGATTCGGTGGTCTTTGCCGAATCGGAAAAAAATCTGCTCATATCCGGCGAGCCCCTGGGTCCAAAACATAAGGGAAAAGCACATGTCGCAATCTTTCTCGTCTTAATGATGAATTGGGGAATTAAGAGTATCACGTTTACGAGGGGCCTGCAAAAGAATGAGCTGATACCCCTTCTGGAAATAATAGGAAAGAAACCTGATGATCTGCAAATAAAGAAAGTGTGGGGTCAGATCATCTCTGAAGGGAAAATGCCCCACATTCTTCTTAACCAGAAGATTTACATCGCCAAAGATGAAGAGCATCAGCTCGTGGCGAGCCTTAATATAAAAGATGATGACATCGTTAAATACATAACCGCCGAAGATCCGAATGCCATTTTAGATCCTCAAAAAGTGAAGGATATGGCGCAGGATCCTGAATGGGTCTCACGAATTTTTCAATCGGGAATGAACAATATTTTCTCAAGGGCAGGCACAGCCTCCAGTGCCAAGCTATCTAAGAGCATGTTCAATATGTTATTCGCCGTGGATGACATTTCCGTTAACTCGGATAAGGGAAAAATCTCCCACCTCATTGCCGGATACATATCGGACATGGATCCTGAACTTATTGCCATGACTTTGGCTCAAAATATCGAAAGTCTCCTCGGCAGCCAGCTTTTCGGCGATATCGTCAGCCGGATGGACTCTGAAAAGTTTGAGAGAGTAGTAGGCATGATTGGCCAGATATTGGATCGCGTAGGCAAAAAAGCCGATAGTAGTGCCGACCCGAGAATTGCCTTCATGCAGCAGGCTTATGATAATATGATGAGTTCAGAAAGGGGCATTGAACTCCAAAAGCGGATTGAAGAAATAAAAGAGCGCGAAAAAGTAGAGCACGACAGAAGAATCGTTGATCTCAGAGAAACAGGGAGCAGTATCCTAAACAATCTTGAGCAGGGTGTACTCGATGAAAGAATCGCGACTTCGTTTGACGATATAATCCAAGACCTCTTCGCCGTCGGTGAAAATGAAATAGCTGAAGAGCTCATTGATCGCTTGAGCAATGAGCTCTTCAACTATGATGTCGATATCAGAATTGAGGTGTCAGAAGCCCTGGTAAAAGCCCTCGATAGCCTCTCTCTGAAGAAGCGCAGAGAAATATTGAACAGGCTTTCTACCAAGATGATAAACTGGATAAAATTTGAAACCAAATACACCGATGCGTACAGATCCCTCTCTTCCCATCTGAGTGACCTTGCACAAAGCCAGATGCTGGATCGGCAATTCATGGAAAGTCATCCCATAATAGAGGCCTTCCGGCTAATCGTTTCCAAGGAACTGGAGAAGAACGAGGAGATAACCTCGGCAGCTTCTGACACTATGAGTAAAATCGCTTCGGATGAAATATTGAATCTGCTCATAGGAGACTTTTTGACCGACAGGAGTGGTAAAAGAAATGATGCAGGGCAGATTCTTACTTTGATGGTTGACTCAACCATAAACCGCCTTCTCGATATCCTGAAGAAAAGTGAAGACAGTTCCGAGCGAATTCTGGTTTTAAACCTCATACCTGAGATGGGCCCTGCAGCTGCGCCCGCCGTTTTGGAAAGGATTAATCAAGCCCCCCCCTGGTATTACATGAGAAATCTGGTGCGTATTTTGGGCAAGATTGGAAGCGACGAGTATGAAAAAATCATCGCACCGTATCTCCTCCATAGTGATCATCGTGTCCAAAGAGAGGCCGTAAGAAGTATCATTCAGATGGGAGGAAAGTCTAAGGCTGAGATTCTTTTGGATGCCCTGCCTGAATGTGACGATCGCATCAAGGCAGGTGTCGTTACCGCATTGGGTTCCTTGAAATACCGAAATGCCGTAAAGCCTCTCATTGAACTGTTCAAATCCAAGCTCACACTGCCTGAAGACATAAAAGTCGACTTGCAGGAAAAAATCTGTCTCGCCTTGGGGAATATAGGCGACAAACAGGCCTTGCCATTTCTCAGGGGAATCCGCAAACACAGAACCTTTCTCACCCTGACGTCTTACCATCAGACAGTGAGAGCCGCCGCAGCGAAGGCCATGGCCAAGATCATGAGCAAGAGCTGACTATTTAGGAGCCCGCTCCTCTTAAATATTTATCGGCAAGCTCCTCGAGCCTTTCACGATCCCAACCAATATAAACATCCTTTTCTTCAACGATAGCCGCCGGATATTGCCGCAGACGGTGTATGGGGGATTTGCAAATGCCGCGTGGCGATTGAGCGTCGGTCAGACTCATGTCCATTCAATGGTCGTGAAGTTGCTTTAGCTCTCCGATCAGCTCGGATAACTTTAACATGTCATCTTTTAACTCGGCGGGATATTCTTCAATATCCCCCCTATTAACCTCCCTCCCAAGCCTCGACTCACGGAAAAAGATCTCACACCCGGCGCAGTGACTGTCGGTCGTAAGAAGATTGCTTACAACTTCCATGGATACTGCTTCTATATAAATATCGCCTCACTTACACGGCATGATCCAATATCATGAATTTCCGTCACCTAACCACTCCCATTTCCTCCCCGTCATTCGGACAGTATTAGTGTCAGAAACAGAGCCCCATTCGTCAATGAGAAAAAGGTGCGGGAAGACCCTGCACATTTACAGATTCAATTCCTGCTAATCTACGCGAAGTGTCCTGCGGTTATTGAGTGTGATCTTTTAAGTAACCCTTGATGTACTGTTTGACATTTTCCTTGGGCTGGAAAATTCCGAAATGACCTTCACAGAGAATATCGGCCTCCAGGGCGAGGAGTTTCACCATCGATTCTTTCCACTTGCCTATGTCGGATCCAAAGATGTCCAAAAACGGCCCATGGATGTCCTGACCAAATAATACGCGTTTTCCTGCCCTGTCAAGATATATGGATATAGACCCAGGCGTGTGTCCCGGTGTATGGAGGCAGTGGAGTTCGCTCGTGCCAAAGCGGAGAATTTCGTGATCCTCTGTGAGTTTGCGATCGACTGAAGTCGGCGAAAAAAAAGTCCCGTAACAACTAGCAGCAGTTCGGACACTGTCGCCTTCCTCAACAGCGCCTGCATCAAGGTCATGCATCACTATCTTGCACCCGAACTGTGCTCTGAAATACGGAGCCGAGCCGATATGGTCAATATGGTTGTGGGTGAGAATAAGCGTTGAGATTCTCTTCGGATCGAGTCCGGCGTCTTCAATATTCTTTTGAAGTATCCGAGAGCTCCCGCCTGCGCCGGCATCAATCATCACCAATTCGCCGCCAAAGTCGACGATAAACGACGTCGCATCATCTCCACGTGAGATGTCGGGACCGCCGATTAGATAAACACCATCTATAATAATCCTTGCCTTCCCCATTGCAATTTATCCGCTCATCTTTTCAATCTGACTACATCTCATGAAATTGAAGGCGCCTTCCATCGTCATGGTTGCCGTAAAGCAGGATATTTTCGTTTTGCATCCATTCATCATGCATGAAAATCGTGCGAGCAGGATAGCATGCATTCCTTTTCACTTTCCTGTCTTGATTGTCATGTGCTCTTCGAAAAACTCTGACGCCTGCGATTTGCCTGAGTCAACCGTCTCCTTCAATTTGACACCCCTGGTCTTAATCCCTATATCCTTTTCTCCGGTCTTAACCTGATAAACACCCCCGTCCTTTGATAGACTGATATCTCCCAGGGGCGCCGTGCTGGTATAAATAATGATCCGCTCTTCGCCAAAGGGAGGACTTACCTCAAGCTCGAATTTGTCACTGCCGGATGGTATTTCGTATATCACACCGCCGTTGAAGTAGTTCTCACTTCTGTAAGGATTGGGGAGAATCTGCAGCGTCTCACCTTTCGCATCTTTGTAAAGCACACGGGCGTAAAATGGTTTGTTCCCCCTGATATAGATCTTGATCTTTTCGCCCTTTTGATATTTTTCCTTGTCCGTCCATAAGCGAACGCTTAACGGCAAGCCGGGATTATCATTGGGAAGCTGACCGGCAATTATTTCTTTCACCGCTTTTTCATCCGGAATTACCTCCGCTCTGATTTTTGTCTTGAAACAATCGCCCGCCCGCTCGTCTTTGTACCAGCTGTTTTCCTTAACCTCCAGGATCTTCACAGAGGCATTAGAATACGCCTTGATCATATCTTCCTCTATCTGCAGGTCTTTGACCTTTGTTTCACTCTTCACGTATGTGATGGCATACTCAACGGCGTTCCTCTTCGCATCTGCCATAGCAGTCTGTTCCGTCTGTTTCTTGGACTTGTCTTCTCCCATGCAGGCGTAGCCTTCCGCATCCATGATCGTGGACTGAATCGCATAGGCATTCCCAACTGTGAATATACAGATTAATATGGCAAGGATTGATCTTAACATGATTTGCCCTCCTCATCGAATGTCCCAATCAGATCATTGACATCGGCTATATTATGTCGCTTAAGATAATTTTCAATGCCATCGATGATATCCGTCGTGGCACAGGGATTGATAAAATTAGCTGTCCCAATCTGGACGGCCCGAGCGCCGACTATAAGGAACTCCAGGGCATCAGAAGCATTTGCGATACCCCCGATCCCGATCACGGGTATTTTGACCCTCTTTGCCACCTGCCACACCATTCTCAGGGCGATCGGTTTTATGGCGGGACCGGAAAGTCCTCCGGTGACATTTGCAAGATGAGGTATCCTGCGCTCAATATCCACAGACATACCCGTCAGGGTATTAATGAGAGACACTGCGTCTGCCCCAGCCTCCTCTACACTTTCCGCAATCAAACAGATGTCTGTAACATTAGGCGTGAGCTTGATTATTACGGGAAGATCGGTAAGACGCTTCACCTCTCTTGTCACCGCATGCGCCATATCGGGATCAGAACCGAAGATGCTTCCACCCTTCTTCACATTGGGACAGGATATATTGATTTCTAGACCTTCCACGCCTTTCGACTCGGAGAGCAACTCCGTAACCTTCTTAAAATCATCGATCGTTTCACCAAAGACATTCGCGACGACCGGCACTGAGAACTGCCGCAGGAAAGGCAGCTTCTCCTTTATGAAGGCATGTACGCCCGGATTTTCTAATCCTATGGCATTGAGGATGCCACAGGGCGTCTCCATTATCCTCGGAGGCTTATTCCCGTCTCTCGGCTCTAACGACACACCTTTGGTAATTATAGCGCCCAAACGACTTATATCAAGATATGGAACATACTCCCTGCCATAGCCAAAAGTGCCGGAAGCAGTCAACACCGGATTCTTGATAATCAAGCCGCCTATATCAACCTGCATTTCAGGCCCGGCATTTTTCATAGATTCCCGTCTCACTTCTGATCGTCCTTATGGCAGGTGGAGAATCAACCCCAATTAATGTCCCCAATATTAAACACAGGCCCCTCTGTGCAGACGCGCGCATACCCCCCTCTTCCTTCGCCGTCTTTCAACAACACCATGCAGCCCAGGCATGCTCCCACACCGCATGCCATGCGTTCCTCCATCAATATCTGGCAGGATGCAGGATTTTCTGCCAGGAGCTCTGACAATTGTTTCAACATTGATCGCGGGCCGCATGCATATATCTTTGAGCTTCCGGGATCATAGGATGAAATATCCGCCGAAAATCTTTCCGTTATCAGTCCATGAAAACCATGAGAGCCGTCGTCCGTACTTATAAATACGTGGCTGCATATCTTTTTTAATTTTTCGATTCCGACAAGGTTTTCCGCCTTACTTGCACCATAATAGCAGATTAGCTCGATGTCCCTTGCATCGGCGAGTCTCCTGTAATGCGATGCAAGATATGTGATCGGAGCAACGCCTATTCCCCCGCATACGAAGATGACCTTTCCGGCTTCCGGGTAAATATCAAACGCCCGGCCATACGGACCCAACACTTCTATGAAATTGCCTTCCGTAAGCCTCGACAATAACAAAGTACCTTTCCCTACAACCTTATAGAGTATCTCGACCGTCACTTCATCGTGGGACGATTCAAAAACATAAACACCGAACGGTCTTCCGAGAAGAGGATCAATACGCCCCGGCTCGCGCGTCATAATGAACTGTCCCGGCATAGGCGTCTTAAATGATTCAGGCAACTTCACGCCCAGTAAAAAATGCCCCGTGCTTATTTGCTCGTTTTTAACGATTTTACCATTCATGACCGCTCTATAATTTATTCTTTACCGATAAATTGCAAACATTTTTTCAGGTCGGCACACAAGATCATGGCATCTTCTCCCGATTCAGCATAATAATGCGGCCTTATGTCCGTGACCTCGAAGCCGAATTTTTCATACAACCGTTTCGCGCCTTCATTGGATCGGCTGACTTCGAGGCTGCAAAGGGATACGCCTTCACGCTGGGAAAGCCTGATCATTTCCGCCATGAGCCTTGAGGCAATCCCTGATTTTCTCAAATCCTCCTTGACAGAGATTTTATGAACTTCGAGTTCTCCGGCAATTATCCAGTAGGTTAGGTATCCCGCGATTTCGTTATGCCGATCTTTATGAATCTTCGCCACAAGGTTTCGAGAAATGGGTATTTGAAGTTCCCGCACGAACACATCTCTGGACCATGGCCGGGAAAACGATGAATTCTCAATGGCCAAAATCTCGTCGAGATCTTCCATTGCCATACTCATGATTTCAATCGATTGTTGATCCATGTGATCTGGATGTGTACATCCTGAAGAATGCTGTTGGGAGGGAACCGCCATGGGGTTATTTCATTGTCTCAATCATGCAGCCCCGGCGCATGATATATGCACATCAATTCTCTATTCCACCTTCTTGCTCAACACCTCGCTCGCCAAATAAATATTCTTCTTGCCATACTCCTTTATATAGGAGGCAAAATCCTTCAGCTTCATTTCCTGCCTCTTTTCATCAAGTTTCAGAAGCATAGGCAGATTTACACCGGTTACGACCTCCAGTTTTCCTTCCTTCAGGAAAGATAGGGAGATGTTTGAAGGCGTGCCGCCGAAAAGATCTGTCAATATCAATACACCCTGGCCATGGTCCAGTTTTTTGATACACTGGCTCATTTCCTTTTTTATCTCCTCCATGCCCTTCTTCGGATCCACGGAGACGTGGCTCACCCCCTCGAATTTCCCTTTTATCAGCTCAGCTGCCTTTATCAGTTCACTACCGAGATTGCCATGGGTTGTTATGAGAACACCGATCATCGTCCATCTCCTGAGAGTGTTTCACCGATGCGTAAACTAATTTATTGCCCTATAATTGTCAAGGCTCATTTGTTGTTTGCGCTGAAAAGGGGAAGATGTTCATTTTCGGAAGATCTTGAGCAAAACAGGAGGCTTTTTCTCCCACACTTGCATGAGTTCTTTCTCGGCACACAAAAACACTGTTGTCTGCACTTTCCACATTTATAAATTAGCAATTACGGAAATTCCGCTCAGCGAAATTGGCCCTCTTCACATCTCCCGTAAATTCAACCATAATAAATAGTTACAAGTCCCTGAAGCGATTTCAGTCAGCGCAATTTACAAAAATGATTTGACTAATAATCGTTCACGGAGTTAAAAATACATATAGTCGTAAAAAAAACGTTTTTTACGATTTCGTAAGAGATAATTATTTTAATAGAAAGAAGGATAGCAATGACATCGAATCAGAAACTTATTACATGGGTGGAGGAAATAGCACAGCTGTGCAAGCCGGATCGCGTGCACTGGTGTGACGGATCAGACAAGGAATATGACGACTTGTGTGCCCTTATGGTCAAGTCCGGGACTTTTATCAAGCTGAACGAGGAGAAGAGGCCGCACTGTTATCTCTCCAGGTCGGACCCCGCGGACGTGGCAAGGGTCGAAGAACGCACCTTTATCTGTTCGAAAAAGAAAGAGGATGCCGGGCCGACAAATAACTGGTACGACCCCGATGAAATGAAAAAAACCCTCGTCGGGTTGTTCAACGGCTCCATGAAGGGGAGAACCATGTATGTCATCCCTTTCAGCATGGGGCCATTAGGGTCCAATATCGCCCACATCGGCATTGAGATAACCGATTCGCCGTATGTAGTCTGCAACATGAAGATCATGACCCGCATGGGGAAGGCTGTTCTTGACATCCTGGGAAAGGACGGGAACTTTGTCCCCTGCCTGCACTCCGTAGGCAAGCCGCTTAAGCCCGGCGAAAAGGACGTGCTGTGGCCCTGCAACAACGAGCACAAATACATCGTCCACTTTCCCGAGACGAGAGAAATCTGGTCTTTCGGAAGCGGTTACGGCGGAAATGCCCTGCTGGGCAAGAAATGCTTTTCGCTCCGCATTGCTTCGGTTATGGCGCGTGACCAGGGATGGATGGCCGAACACATGCTGATATTAGGTCTTACATCCCCGAAAGGCGTGAAACGCTATATTACCGGAGCTTTCCCAAGCGCCTGCGGCAAGACCAATCTTGCCATGCTGATACCGACAATTCCCGGATGGAAAGCACAGACCGTGGGAGACGATATCTCGTGGATGAAATTCGGTACTGACGGAAAACTCCATGCCATCAACCCCGAATACGGTTTCTTCGGTGTTGCTCCGGGGACATCGATGGATTCCAATTCAAATGCCATGCTCAGCATGACGAAGAATTCGATTTTCACCAATGTCGCGCTGACGCCCGACGGCGACGTCTGGTGGGAAGGAATGACAAAGGAGAAGCCCGGAAAGCTCATTGACTGGAAGGGGCAGCCCTGGACGCCCGCGTCCGGCCGTGACTCAGCACATCCCAACGCCCGCTTCACGGCCCCGGCAGGCCAATGCCCTGTCATTGATCCCGCCTGGGAGGACCCCAGGGGCGTTCCCGTCTCCGCATTTCTGTTCGGCGGCCGGCGGGCAACCGTCATACCTCTCGTATGCGAGGCCTTCAACTGGCAGCACGGCACCTTTATGGGATCAGTCGCCAGTTCGGAAAAAACCGCCGCCGCCGCGGGAACCGTCGGTGATGTGCGCAGGGACCCCTTCGCAATGTTGCCTTTCTGCGGTTACCACATGGGCGACTACTTCAAACACTGGCTCGATATAGGAAAAAAGACGGACGCAAAAAATCTCCCCAAGATCTTCTATGTCAACTGGTTCCGCAAGACGGCAGACGGCAGGTGGTTATGGCCGGGCTACGGCGAGAACAGCCGTGTCCTCAAATGGATCTGCGAGAGGATCGATGGAACCGGCAAAGCCGTGGAAACACCCATCGGTTACTTGCCTGCCCCCGGTGCAATCGACCTTTCGGGGCTTGACGTCTCAGACCAGGATATGGCGGAACTTCTTAGAGTTGACGTCAACGCCTGGCTCCTGGAGGTGGAAAGCATAAAGAAACATTACAGCCAATTCGGAGACAGGCTCCCGCAAGGCCTTAAGGATGAATTAAACGCTCTTGAAAAAAGATTGCTGAAAGAAAAGAAATAGGGTCTGCCAATCGTACAGGACTTTTTTCTTCCGTTACGGAAACTTTAAGGAGGCGCAAGCCCAGCCAGCGTTTTGATTTGATATCGGCTTGAAGCGGATCTGTATTCAGTGTTAGTTCCTTTTTCACCGTGGCGAAGACCATGTCGTCTGTTATACACAAACGCAGTAATACAGAATCGAAGAAATTAAAACTGTTCGAATATATAAAAACCCTGTGCGGCGCCTTGATAGAGGCAGGCATACTGGTAGTCGCTGCCACAGCTGGATATGCCGTTCTCCTTTATTTCCTTAAGATGCTGTGGCACGTTTATATCGCGACATACGCCGGCCAGTATTATCTCGCGGAATTTCCGATTCATGCCAAAAGAACCACTGAGGTCTTCGCCAAGAATCTTCTGGATTTTTCTCTGAAGATGAACGTCCTCGCCTTTATCGTGTGCATGAGTATCGGGTTGATCTGTAAAGTATTTTCCCTATCAAGATTCCTTTACCTCAACCGCGGGATGTTTGGCAAAATCGCCATCTGCGGCCTACCGCTTACGGCGCTTGTTGCCGTCTTTGCGAGGTCTAAATTTGGTCTCACTGAATGGAACTCAGCCTACACTTATTCCCTGGCACCTACGCTCGCGGTATTTGCGGGATGCTTCAATCTGGCGGACAAGCTCTTCCCCGAGATCGGTGATTTCTTGGAAAGAATAGAGGCCTACCTCAAGAATGCATAGATTATTGCAAGTGGACGTGTGGCCAACCCGGCACAGAATTTTAATTATATTGTAGAACGACATGGGCACTAAGAAAACTGTACGTTGCGCCAAATGCGGTGAAGAAACTGAACATTACCGGAATCCCTTTCCAACAGTGGATATCATCATAGAGCTTGATGACCAGGGCATTATTCTCATTTCGCGCAAAAATTATCCCTTCGGGTGGGCGCTCCCGGGCGGCTTTGTAGACTATGGAGAATCACTTGAAGATGCCGCTGTGAGAGAAGCGAAAGAAGAAACCGGGCTCGACATACGGCTGATCGGACAGTTTCACACATACTCGAGGCCCGATAGAGACCCCCGTCACCACTCGATAACGACGGTCTATATAGCAAAAGCAAGTGGCGCGCCGCGCGCTGCCGATGACGCCAAAGAGGTAGGCATATTTACGAGAGATGCACTTCCCGAACCTATAGCATTTGACCACAGAGAAATATTGGAAGATTACTTCAGCTTCAGAGATGATGACTTTTGAATAATCTGCAAACCTGATGATATAAGTTTCACCCTATCATGAGGAATAGAGTGCGTCATATAGTCCCGAAGTGCGCATTATGCGTCTTGATACGGCAGCACGAAAGATCCCCTCACTTCCCCATATCTCCACACGCTTTTTTGCCCTTGTGATTCCTGTATAGATAAGCTCCCTGGTAAGCACGGGAGAATCATAATCAGGTAGGATGAGCAGTATGCTTTCGAACTCAGATCCCTGGCTCTTATGAACTGTCATGGCGAAAACAGTTTCATGCTCGGGTAACATTACAGGTGCAAACTTCCTGATATTGCCTCCGGCATCCCGAAAGAATGCCCGCAATTCACTATCTTGGCCATTGTCAGGCAGGATAATACCGACATCTCCGTTAAAGAGCCTCAAGTTATAGTCGTTGCGCGTAACCATAATCGGCCTGCCTCTGTACCACTGCCCTTCCTGTTTTATAAGATTGGCCTCTTTGAGAATGCTCTCAACAATCCGGTTCAGAGCCACCACGCCAAAAGGCCCTTGTCTTACGGCACAGAGAATACGAAACTCTTCGAAGAAGTCCAAGGCATACTCAACATCATCATGTAAATTAACTACTTCCAAATACTTGCTAAACCTTTTATTTATAATTTCTCTCACGGCCGTAGCCACCGCATCCGGCTTCTTTATATCCACCCAGGAGATATCTGGGTATGCGTCTGACCTCAAAATGCCCATCGCACCCTGGCTGTTGCCTGCGTTTACTTCGTTACACGCCCGGCTTATCCCCGTATCTTTTTCAAAACGGTAGTTCTTTTTAAGCCCTACGATGCAGTCCTGTGCGCCGGGCATGCTTCCATCATCAGGGCTTGCAAGGACATGCCCAGTGAATATTTTCAGGATACCGGCAAAATCACGTGAATAAGGTTTCGTCTCGCCGAGCCCGCAGATATCACCGAGAACCGCACCGGCCTCCACAGAAGAGAGCTGATCCCTGTCTCCTAGGAGAATCAATCTGGCCTCCGGTGGCATAGCCTGGACAAGTTTGGACATTAGCGGCAAGTCGACCATGGACGCCTCGTCTATGACGACCAGATTAAACGGGAGAGGGTTAGTCTTGTTATGCCGGAAATACGGCGAATTTCTCAAACTACCGAGAAGGCGGTGAATGGTCGTTGCACTCTCAGGAATGGCGGCCTTGACGGCTTCCGGTGACGCCAATCCTTCCTTATTTTTTCTGATCGCCTCCTGGAGACGAAATGCGGCCTTGCCCGTTGGGGCAGCGAGGGCAATGCGCAGTTCTCTGCCCTTTGCTTGCTCTAAGAGAAGGGCCAATACCCTCGCCACAATAGTTGTCTTGCCAGTTCCGGGACTGCCGGATATCACGCAAAATCTCTTCAGGAAGGCAGTAGCAGCAGCAATCTTGGCCCAGTCCGTATCTCCATTGTTATCGGGTGTCGCAGGAAATAACCTGGATAGACTCTCTCTGAATAGCGCTGTATCCGCTTCTCCAAGTCCCAGCCCACTATTCACATTCTCTACACTCTCGATTCGACCTTTGATGAACTCGGCAAGTATCCTTTCATAGTCCCAATAGCGATACAGATAAAGGCGCGACCGATTATCAAGGATGAGGGGTTTATAGTGACCGGGCCTTCCCACAACTTTACATCCTTCAAGAACAGCTGACCATTCGGCCAATGCCGGCAAGACCATCGCATCCGCACCGTCATTATCACCATTTAGGAGCGTGCCTTCTACGGATCGAAGGTCAAGGCATATATTGCCCTCTCTGGTGAAACGGCTGACCATTGCGGCAGCGAGCAAAATCTCCGGTGCATGGCTTCCTGAAAGTCGCCCTATTAAACCTGCGAAGTGAATATCCAGGTCGGAAAAGTATTTGTTAGCGAGATTTAGATCAATCGTACTCATGAGCTTCCCTTGATGAGCGCCAAAAATAGGGGTCATACCTACCCCCGTCACACTCGAGGGCAGTCTTTAGGGGGAATCCAGCTGCCGCTTCAAGTCGGGCATGGCATACTATGTGTACATGAATTACGTGTTTTCTATTAAAGTCTGGGTTAAGTCCTCCACAAGTTTTTCCTCAGGGCGGTCATAATAAATTCCGCAGCGCCGGCCGCAAGCAGGATCCATCCCACGGAGGAATAGATAGTAAACCCCTCCGAAATGTGTCTCATATTTATAATCGGAGACTCGTAATTGCAGAAATTTGTTTAAAGCCACCGTATAGATATGATATTGGAGAAAGTAAAAGGACTCCGCCATCATGCGGGAGAGTGCAGCTTTGTTGTAATCAGTCACCTGACCCCCTAGGAAGTTTGATTTCCAATCGACCAGGTAAAACCTGTTTGCATACCTGAATACCATATCCATGTAGCCTTTCATGAATCCTCGCGCAGGGCTGAATCGGAGTTTCTCCATAATCTCGGGTATTGCCCGTATGCCTTCCGTTTTACGCCCCGATCCGGCCATACTATAGATTGACCTAAGCGTTTCCGGAGAAATGCGCTTAAGCGGAAAATAGAATTCAACTTCATTGATGCGGTCTCGAACGTTTACAGCCGCGAGCTTCAACGTGCCGTCCTCTGCATCAAGAGGCATATTGACGACATTCTTTAGCATGGAGACAACTGCATCAACCCACTTATTCTCGAAGCCGTATTCCGGAAGTTTCTGGGAAACAAGGGCTTGTACCGCGCCCATATCTTTTTGCGCGTAGTCCATGTGCTCCATGATGTCATGCAGAAAGTTCCCTGCCCTCGCGCCTTTGGGAAATGCGAAAATACCCGATGCCTGGGGACCGGTCACATCTTCATCGGAAATATCCACGTGAGAATCGGTATCCCTGTCCGGGAGATCCGCAACGTAGGGCCTATCGGAAGTGAGGTAAGAGAAACTCGCTATCTTCCAGGATCTGTCAACGGTCCGGGAAAGATGACGGCACTCTGTGCTCTCGCCCCTATCAGTGCGCGCGCGGTATTGATGCGCTGCCTTAACGGGCATCTCGCAGGCATATATGGTGCCTTCGGATTTTTGTGCAACATGCGCAATGTCATCGAAAAGTTCACTATCGCTCAAATTACAGAACCGCTCATCAGTCGCATCGATAACATTGCCGGGAGAATCCGCTCCGCATCTGTGGAACAGATATGCAGGGGCGGAAGTTCCTGCCTCGTTAAATTTTCCCCAAACTAGATAACATCGATGCCTTGCCCTGGTAAGTGCGACATAGAGAAGGCGGACATTTTCAGCGAGAATCTCCTTTCGTGCACTCTCTTTACTGCATTCACGGTCGGATGATCCGATATCGCAGGTCAATCTCCAATCATTACGTTCATCATGAAAAGATAATACATCGCCCTTGACATTCGAATCTCCCCACACAAAAGGACAAAAGACGACGGGGTATTCGAGGCCTTTGCTCTTGTGGACTGTAACAATCTTCACTGCTTTTTCATCACTTTCCAGCCGGATCTGGTCCTCATCGGATCGCTCAGTTTCCCGACCCCTCTGCTTTGCAAGCCACCTCAGGAGTGACATCGGTCCCAGCCTCTTTCTGGCAGATTCTCGCTGAAGCAGCTCTGAGAGATGAAGAACGTTGGTCAGGCGGCGCTCGCCGTCAGGAAACCGGAGAAGAAGCTCTTTGACATGCTCTGCAGCCACGAATTGCCTGAACATCCTGATGAACCCGTGTGCATGCCAGATTTCGTGGTAATTCCAGAATCGCTCGATCCATATCTTCCACTCGTTTTCATTGTTCATTAATCTATCCAGATCCTCACCGCTTACACCCATCATATCAGACGTCATCGCTCCCCTTACGAGCTCCCCGCGGTCCGGATAGACAATCCCCGTCAATACCCTTTCCATTTCCATTGCTTCGCGGGAATCAAAGATATTTTCCTTCATATGGACGACGCTGGGAATGCCTGCTTCAGAGATCGAGTCTTGAATAAGAAGAGCCTCCCTGTTGGTTCTTACCAGGACGGCGATATCTCCTTCATGTATGGGTTCTTCTCCTATGAGCGCTTTCCCTTCCCTGCCCAATTCAAGTAATCGTGCTATTTCCGATGCCACGGCACGGCAAATCAATGATCTCGCCCTGCCCTTCGCCAGACCCTTTGCAGCAGCCGCGTGTCTTTCTGCCGGAACGATCCACAGGTGTAACGGCGCTTCGCGCCCGCCTTTCACTTTCAGATACCTGTGTTCTTTGCCGGTGGCCGCCTCAGCCGGTTGAAAAGTAATCCCGTCATAAACGAAAGCTTTATCTCTGTGTGAGAAGAGGGTATTGACAGCCTTCACCAATCCGGGTTCGGACCGCCAATTCTCGCTCAGGGCATATCTCGTTTCCACGACGGATGCCGCCTTCATGTAGGCAAACACATTCGCACCCCGGAAGTCGAATATGGTCTGTTTAGGATCGCCGATGAGAAAAAGATCTCCACCTTCTTTTCCGAAAATGGTGTGGAATATCGCGTACTGAATCGCGTCTGTATCCTGAAATTCGTCGATTATCGCAGATTTGTATTTGCGCCTGATTGCCGCTGCAAGGACGTTACCCCCCGCTCCTTCCAGCGCTGACCGCATCTTCAACAGGAGATCATCGTAAAACATGATGTTCCGCAGGCCCTTTCGGGCAGCGATCTCTCTACTGGCAGTCCTGATCATCTCCTTTTTTAGGAACAGCAGGTGTCTTTCCATGAGATCTCTCACTGCACGCGCCATGACAGCGGCGTCCTGGCACAAAGCGAAAAACTGATGGCTCGGTGATCCGGCGCCCTTCTTTGTTGACGCACTGATTTTTGTCTGCGTGAATTTTTCAAAATCTCTAAACAGCATCAAGTGTTGCCTGTCGGATGCAAGAAAGCTTTGCATGGCTTGCATCATGCCAGGTACTCTGCTGCCGTAGATATTGGCCTTGAGACCCGGGCTTTTCAGCATTTCCAGGATCTCTCCCTGCGAATCCGCCCATATCTCACGAAGTACCTTGATTTTCCCTTCGAAGTGCTTCAGCTCCTCGGCAACTGCGCCGGCCTCCGGAGGATCCACTTCCGGAATGATTATTACATCAGGGTTCATAGCGTTATTGTTCAACAATTTGAGAAAATATCCCGGACTGAAACCCTGATTTATGCCGTACTCCACCAACTCCGGGATGGCATTGTAAAAATGCCTCCTCCAGAAGTCCTCCACTATCTCTTTTCGCAGGTCTTCCTGATTTGTCATCATTTCCACATCAAAGAGGGTACCGCTCTCGAAGGCGTTTTCATAGAGCATCCGCTGGCAGAAGCCGTGAATGGTAAAAATTGCAGCCTCATCAAAATCCCTGACGGCAGCGGTGAGCCCTTCCACTACTATCTTCCGGTCAGCTTCATCAGGATATTTTTCCAGAAGCCCTCTTAAGAAAACTTCGTCACTTCGCCCCTGCGTAAATGAATCCACGGCATCCTTGAGTATTTTCCGAATCCTGTCCTTCAACTCTTCGGTAGCCGCGACCGTAAAGGTGACCACGAGGATCTCTCTGACAGGTAGCCTCTTCTCGATTATGAGGCGGACAAAAAGACACGTTACAGCGTAGGTCTTTCCCGTGCCTGCTGCGGCTTCAATAAGATTTTTCCCGTCAAGGGGGCTGTAAAGAGGATCAAATTTTTTCATGTGTCTCGAATTATCCCGCTTTGCTCAATCCGGTCATGGCTCAAGATCTTTCTGATGTGCAAAAAGCGGCGCAAAAATATCCTCCGCAATCCCTTGAAACTCCGCATCAAGGGGATCTGCGTTACGGAAGCAGAGGCTGAAGTATGGGTCATCGCGTTCTCCGGGTCTTTCACCAAAATCGCTCCCTTCCCAAACCTTCTTTGCCTCCTCCATTCCTGCGTCTCTCGGTTTCCCCTTGACAAGCACCGCCTCCGCATATCCCCATGAACTCTCGGGAAAAAATTTGAGCGGCTTCGACAAGCCCTTCGCATATGCCTTCAGCAAGCTCTGAAGGACCTCATCAGGCTCATCTACCGGCGTATATTCGCACGATCCGGCACTGCCAAAGAGAAAGACTCGCCGCGGATAGGCATCGTTCGCTATAGCATTCAAGATAAGATGTCGCAGCCACGCCTGCAGGAAGTCCATTGCCTTAAGTCTCGCATACCGAAATTGTGTCAGACCACCAGTATGAATGGAATCGATGCGGCCCGTCAACGTGAATCCGGAAATCGACATGTTAATATCCAGTGGCGCCAGTCTATCTGTCATAATATAGGGACGAATACGCGCGGCAAATTCCGCTGCACCTTGAGCGAGAGTGCCGTAGCGATAATTGCCAACGGCGCCATAGGGAAGCTGCCCGGACGCCTTGGCCACGGAAAAGTAGTCTTCGAGGTTCCATCCTGCGAGGGCCTTCTCCACCAGAGTCTGTTCAAGGCTGTATTTCGTAAGACCAGTGAGATCGAATAATTCCTCCTCGCGAAGCGTCTCTGCACTATCTTCAAGCGTCACCCCAAGGCGTTTTTGCAGGATGAATCTCGCCGGATTCTTGACGAAGCTCGTGAGATCGCTCAAATCTACGGTTTTCCATTCGTCTCCCGGTTCGGAAAGCACACTGTCTATGAACGCAGGGGGAGACACACCGGGACTTAAGAGACTTCGTGCGGCTCTGCAATCTTCCTCGGAATAGCTGAACAATTTCCGATGGCCGCGGAAATATGCGGGATTGAATGCCTGCAGACGGTGCCTCGTCATGATGTGATCGGAGATATCTTTCCCGTGTATTCTGAAGCCTTGCTTCAGGTAATCCAGAAGTTCACTGACAAGCACAGAAGGCGGGATGAGGCTGTTGTCCTCAATGCTCTGGCCGACATAGCTGATGTATAACCGTTCTCTCGCCGATAGAATGGCTTCCAGGAAGAGATAACGATCATCGTTTCGCCGCGACGGATCCCCAGGCCGCGGCGATTTCGACATCAGGTCAAAGCCCACTGACCTCGACTGGCGGGGAAAACTTCTGTTATTCATGCCTAGAAGGCAGATGACCCTAAAGGGAATGCTCCGCATGGGCACCATCGCACAGAACGTCACGCCGCCTGTGAGAAAGCCAGCGCTCAGAGTTTCTTCCCCAAGGACATGCCTCAAATAATATTTTATTACATCGATCCCTAAAGCCTCAGAGAATCCTGAATCAACCCGCATGCCCTCCAGTCCCATGAGCTTCTGTCTAAAAATATAAAGGCCCCTTCCCGATTCCACATCATCATCAATTTGAAAAAATTTATCGAGAATGCCGACGAGTGTCTGTGACCAGGCATCAATAGTCATCAAGCGCCCAAGGTTGTTTGCTTCCATAAAGAGCTTACTGGCAAAAGTCAGGAAACGGCCCAGAACCGGTGCCTCACCGCCTTCAATATCATCGTAAGGCAGAACCTCCTCAAAGAGCCGATCATCCTTCCTCGGCATCGCATAACCTAACAGCAGACGCTCCAACCCTGCCTTCCAGGTATTTTCTGAAAAGCCGGGAAGTCCTGTCTGCCGGCGATTATCTTCATCGATCCCCCAGTAAATATTCGTGTCTCCAACCCACCATCTGATTGTGGCAACATCCTTCTCGGAGAGATCAAACTTCCTGCCTACATGGGCCGATTCGAGGATGGAAATTATGCGCGGGGCTTCAAACCTGCTCCCGTAGAGATCTAATATCTCGAAGAAGGTGTCGGTAATCTCAACCTCCGTTTTCACACTCATATCTGCTATGCTGAATGGGATGCGCTGTCTCTCGCTCGATTCTCTGCTTTCCGGAATATCGAATACAGCCTGAATGAAGGGTGCGTACGCTTCAATATCCGGTGTCATAACCAGGATATCTTTGGGCATCAGTGAAGTGTCTTCTTCGAACATGGCCAGAACATTGTCATAGAGAACCTCGACCTCACGCATTTTGTTGTGACATGAGTGGATTTGTATAGACGAGTCATCATCAGAGACGATCAACGTCGGTTCATCAGCGGTCCTGCCCCTATCCCGCAAATTGAGCATGTCTGACTGCACGGCGGAAAGAATGCTTTTTTCGCCGCCATCCTCGAAGGAATCGTTATATTCGGCTTGAAAATCAGACATGCTGCCAAAAAATTCCCTTCCTAAGAAACCAAGCGATGAAAGCAGGCTGTTGCCCCTTTCCAGATATAATGCTTCTTCGGTAGGATTCTGCCGCCCCGTTCTCTCCCTCACTCTTGAAAGCTCCCGCCTCATCTCCCTGTCAGAGCGGATATCAAGCCAGAATTCCTGCGACGGACTCATGAGGAAAAAATTGACGTCTATTGAGCCGGCAAGGGCATGAAGAATGTCCAGATGAAAGCGCGGCAGCGACGAGATGCCGAAGACTGAAATCCTCTCGGGCAGAAGGTTTGCGTCAATGTTCTCATATTGCATTTTTCTAAGAAAGCCGTCCCGGAGCCTCGCAGTGTGATAAAAGCAGTCTCCTTTCATCAATGCACGCCATATTTCCGCCTGCCAGTGCTCCTCCTTCTCGCCAGTCGTTTTCGCCTCCCAGGACATCACCATCTCAGGCCGAAAAATCAGATACTGATCAAAAACATGCGCTATCCGCTCCGCAAGCTGGAAGAGCTTCAGGTTAAAGGGTAATACCTTTACTTCGTCTGATGCATTGCTGCCGGAGAGATAGACATCGATAGTTTCGAAGCCGGGGCTTTTTACAAATGACGGAAGCAATCCCAGGATTTTCCATGTCATTGTGTCGGGATCTGTGGCCTGATTCTGCTGAAACTCCGGCATTACGGCAGACATTACACATGACACAAATGCCTTGGGGAAGGCAAAGGAGATATTTGCTGAGATGCCGAGATGATGGGCCAGCCGCATGGAGACCCAGCGTTCCATGCCCCGGCTCTGCACAATGATCACCTCTTTATCCAGAGGGGAAGAAAGCGGCTCCTTGAGAACTTTACTAAGATTCGCTGCCAAAGTTTCCAATCTGTTGCTGGTAAATATTTTCAGACCCACTTCACGCCTCGCTTGCCCCTATGCATGCGCCAACATAGCTCAATCCATATCCGGGAGGTACTTGAGAAATCTTTTTCAATGAAAAACAACATTGAGTTTGGTAGACTTTTGATGACATCCTTTGACGGACTGAAGTATAGGAAAAGCGCTCCCGTGTGTCAATGAGTTTTACCATGAGAAAGAGAAACATACTCATAACCGGCCCTCCGGGCATAGGCAAGACAACGCTTATCAAGAGAATCTCTTATGACCTGCAGTATCTTAATCCGGCCGGTTTCTACACGGAGGAGATACGAGTAAAAGGGATCCGTAAAGGATTTTCCTTAGTCAGCTTTGACGGCAGGAGGGGAATGCTTTCCCATACGGATATCACAAGCCGTTATAGAGTGGGAAAATACGGCGTGGATATTGTCGCCTTCGACGATTTTCTAGGGCATATTGCATTTTCCCGTCCCGATACAGGCGTGATCATAATCGACGAGATAGGCAAGATGGAATGTATTTCCGATAGATTCAAGAAATTATTGAAGACGATACTGGAGCAGGAAAAGCCCATCATTGCCACCATCGCAAGCAAAGGCGTAGGCATTATCGCAGAGATAAAGAAACGTGATGATGTTGAGCTTTACTTGATGACGCAGAACAACAGACATTCATTGCTGCAGGAAATACCAAGACTCGTTCATCCCTGAAAAATATATACGTTGCCTTGAGGGTGTTTCTGGCGTGTGGAGTACGTTATTCCTCCACAGTGTTCCCCCGCGGAATATGGTAAAGCTTTCTCAGCACCTCGTCAAAGTAATCCGGCAGATAACGATTCCACAACTTGATCGGCAGTTCTCCGAGTTCATACTGCTCTGAATAGGGAAAGAGAAACAGATACTCCATGAGGTACTCTATATTCTTTGCCAGGTGCCCGTTATACGGCTGTCGCAGGCGCTGCTCGATGATCCTGTCTTCATGCATGCATCGGCCAATTTCGCTCTCCAGCATTTCTTCGTAATCGGAGACTATTATTTCGAGATATATATGATCTTCACCGGATCTGACGAATTCTGCAAACTCGCGGTCGGAATGACCCGGCCTTGAACCTCTGAGACGCATGACGTGGATGATCTTTTCGCTCAGGTCGTGACTTAGTATCTCGTCACGGGGGGGGGCATAACGCACGATCACATTAGTCGCATTGTATTTCCCAGTATGTCGTTCCTCCTCGATGATTTCACATCCCTCCATATTCCGGAGCACGTTCAGCAACTCGCCCTGCTGCGAATCTTCCAGTATTACCTTCATGCCCGCCACGTCATTGATAACCATATCTTCAACATCATGAATTTCCCGCTTCTGTTTGAAATCCTCGACCAACCGGTTTTCCGCCTTGAGGAATTCTTCAATCATCTCTTGCTGTGATGTCGCAAGCTGATCCCTGGGAACGCCGAGAATTCGGGCGCGCTCATCAGCGAGCAGATCCGCGCGTTTCCTGATAGTGTTAAACATCCAGTCGATAATCCTGCGGGCGGATTTCTCGGCCATCCTGTGCACGCGCTTTTTTCTGCTTGACCCGAGATATTCGTCGTGCGAACCGCTCTTCTTAAAAAATAAAGTGGCATGAAAAGGGGTCTCCCTGTAAAAACGACCCGGTTCAGCCTGATAGTCGGCGATTAGTCCGTCTATCCTGGGGTTGCGGTAAGGCGGATTGGCTACAATTATGTCCTTGAGATCGCTCTTTATGAAGCCAGGCCTGCTGTGGAGTTCACATTTGTGCAGGCCCTGAAATATTTTATGCGAAAAGATACTCAGATATCTGGAAAGATAGATATTGTTGAAATGAACCAGGCGGGTAATCAGGTCTGCGTCCGATGGATGTACCTCGCCATACATCCATCTTCGAATTAAATCTTTCAAATCATTGCGATGAAGAAAACTGTTAATAGTGATCATGATTATTCTGTTCTCTGCAAGTCTCGTCTACGAGTTGAAAAGAATCTCATGGACCCGAGTATCTCCATCCTTTTTGCATTTACAGGAATTTATTTTAATGCTAAAGGCGAATAACATTTTCAAACTATAATTGATGGCAACCTTAATATATAAACTGGATGATGACAATGCATTTTTCCCTTCTCGACGGTAATTTAAGTTGCTTGACATTGTAGCATCACGCGGGCAAAACGGGATGAACATAAAAGGGCGTCTCATTATTTTGTCGGGTCCATCGTGCGTCGGGAAATCACCCCTGATCAAGGCGCTCAACCGGGTGCACCCGGAATTATCCTTCCGGATGCCCATCCTGTATACGAGCAGGCCACCCCGGTCCATAGAAACAGAAGGCGTCGATTATCATTTTCGCTCCGAGCAGGAAATAAGGTCATATCCCCCAGAGCGTTTCATCGTCGGTCAGATACGAAAAATCTGGCAGGCTATAGACCTCATGGAAATGCAGGCGCTCTTTACCAATAGCAGCCTGATTATTCTCGAAATATATCCCACCTTCGGCAATCTGTTCCTAGATCATCCTCTGATAAGGCAGTTGACTGCTGATTTTGAAGTTCGCACCGTCTTTATCAGTCCTGCTTCTGAAGACGAAATTCATGCCCTTCAGGCGAACATGGGATTTCGTTCACCGGAGGAAACTGCAGCCGCCATCATGCTGCCCAAACTTATCGGCCGCACGCAGCAGCAGGGGAAGTTCCTTACCCCGGAAATATTGGAGGATCTGCAAACACGGGCTTCCATGGCTTACAGAGAGATGAAGATGGGTGAGAATTATGCCTATAGGATTGTCAACCATGACGGCGAGGATTCACATAACTGGCGCTACACTCCCCCTCTCGGCGATGCAGGAGTGACACTGAGGCGCTTAGTCGAAGTCATTCGCAAATAGAAAATATCTCCCCCGAAGGCCCCCACCCCGATCACAGCTTCGGCACACTGGTTGCATCACTCCAAAAGGTTGCAACCAGCACGATCGATGCTCACAAATAATCCTTGACGCTGATAATTAAAATCGCTACTTCTACCTAAAAGTGGAGGCAAGGGGGTTGCCTTAATATTTTACGAGGTATGGGACATATGACACAGGATGTTTACGACCGTTTGGCCCTTCATTTAGATAACCTGCCTGGCGGTTTCCCCAGCACGAAATCCGGCGTGGAGATGCGTATCCTCAAACGTCTGTTTACCGAAGATGAGGCGACATTGGCCTGCCATCTGCGGATGATGCCGGAGCCCGTGGAAAGAATTGCGAAACGCGTGAGCCTGCCTGCGGAAGAACTCGCCGAAAAACTTTATCAGATGTCGCACAAAGGATTGATCTTCCGCCTCGATGTGCCAGAAGGGCCCCGCTACATGGCAGCCCAGTATGTAGTCGGTATCTGGGAGTATCACGTGAATAACCTAGATGAAGGCTTGATCAAAGATATGAATGAATATACCCCATATTTGCTCGATGCATCTCTCAAGCTCAAGACTAACCAGTTGAGAACTATACCGATTGGGGCCAGTCTGGGTGGGAAAGGAACCGTTATGCCATATGAGGAGGCCCGGAAATTAATTGAACAGCAGAGCAAAATTGTTCTCGCCCCCTGTATATGTCGGAGAGAGCATTCTATGGTCGGGCAAGGCTGCGGCAAATTGCCTGAGGCCTGCCTTGTCTTTTCCAGCGGCGCTTATTTTTATGAAAAGAACGGTCTGGGCCGTTCGATAACCCACGAAGAAGCCCTGCGAATCTTGAAAAAGGCTGAAGAAGAGGCTCTCGTGCTCCAACCGACCAATGCACAGCGGATTATGGCCATGTGCCTTTGCTGCGGAGATTGCTGTCAAGTACTAAAGAGCCTTAAGAGAATGCCCAAACCGGCAACCCTTGTCCATACCAATTACTTTGCCAAGATCAGAAAGGAAGAATGCATAGGCTGCGAAACCTGCCTGGATAGATGCCAGATGGAAGCCATCACCATACAGGACGACATTGCCGAGATCGATCCGGACCGCTGCATAGGCTGCGGCCTCTGCTTTCCAACGTGCAGCGCCGAAGCCATTGATCTTATCCGCAAAGATGAAAAGGATTGTTACACACCCCCGGACAATGTGATTGAGACCTACAGGTGCATTGCCCGGGAAAGAGGCTTAATAAAATAGTTTAATCCCAGAGATGTTGTTAGCATCGTTGAGATTGAAGGAGACAAGGGGTCTGAGTTTCAAGTGAAACGCTTAGAAGCTACGCCCCAGAGAGGCAAGCCCGGCGCCAAGAGACTCAGGCAGATCTCAGAAACCATCCTCGAGAAGGCGAAGATACTCGGCCGACGCTTCTAACACTTCATTGTGCGCTTTACTCGTGCCCCTGTGGGCACGCAGCAGTAACATTATCTTTCATCCACGATTCATTGGTTGGGTTTTGCCATTTTCGTATCGATTTTGCAAATGCTTCACGCACCCTTTGAAAGCATGTAAAAAAATGGAAAAGCGGCAAGACAACGAAACATCCGTTGTGACCTGCAAGCGATGCGGGAGGTGCTGCATGTTCGCTTACGCCCCTGCAACTCATGAAGACATGGAAAGATGGAGGCGTGAGGACAAAAAGGAAATACTTCGTGCCATGGAACATTCAAAAGCTCTGTGGGCGGGAGACGTCGTCGTTTCGTCTGAAGACGGGAGAATTTTGTTCAACTGTCCATTCCTCAGGTTGGAGGAAAATTACTATTCCTGCACAATTTACGAAGACAGGCCCAATACATGCAGGAAATTCAAACCGGGGTCTTCCGAACTATGTTCACAGTTCAAGAAACAAAATTAAGCCATTCGAGGTGAAATTCATATGAATATTTTCATCTGGCGGCACAGCAAAAAATTCTCCAGCTGGTCGATGTTTGATGAGCCGCACATCTACAGGGATAATTATATGCAGGCGGAGGTTGTCGTCCTGGCCAATTCTAAAGATGAAGCGCTGGATCTCTTGCGTGAGGACGATAAGTGGGACATCGACGAGCTAAAAAGAATTCAACCGATAACAGTTCCCATAGACCAGCCTTGCATAGTGGGCAAACTAATTCACTTTGGATAACTCATCTGTTGTTGATTTGTATAATCTATTATGGTAACATTTCGTCAATATTTAGCTAACTTGGAAACACATATTGCACTATTTGCCGGGCAGAACGATATCCGAAAAATGACAATCGCGTTTTTATGAATATTTTATTTGTCTGTACCGCCAACATAGTGAGAAGCTTTATGGCAGAAAGGATTCTCATAGAAAGGCTGAAAAAGGACAAAAAAACCGGCATCGACGTTTCCTCTGCCGCCGTCACCGACATGAATGGCATGCCTGCAGATCCGACAGCCGTTGAAATTCTCAATGAGCACGGCTTTGATGGCGCCGGTCACGAGTCGAAGCTGTTGACGGAAGATATGGTCTCACAAGCAGATAAGATCATCGTCATGGAGGGCATCCACAAGAAAATAATCGTTGACCAATACCCGGAAGCAGAGGGAAAGATTCATCTTCTCAAATCATTCTCTCCGGATTATAATGAGGAATACGGGGACATCAAGGATCCCTACAGGCTTTCAATATTTCAGTACAGGCTCTGTTTTTCAGAGATTTATATTGCAATCGATGGGCTGATGAAATGTATCTAGAATATTGGGGCTTCAAGAAATTTCCCTTTGAAAATGTTCCTGATCCCGAGTTCATGTACTACTCCCATGAACATGTGGAGGCTCTCGCCAGATTGGTCTATGCCGTAAAAAGGAGGAAAGGAGCCGCCTTGCTTACGGGCGACATAGGCAGCGGGAAAACTCTCATCAGCAGGGTTTTCATCCAGCAGCTTCCTGAAAAGGATTTTGAGATCGGATTAATCACAAATCCCTCGCTCGAGCCGCTGGACTTCCTGAAGGAGGTGCTCTATCAGATTGGCCTGAATGTAAGGACTAATTCAAAGACGGAGCTTCTTGCCGTATTGAATACGCGGCTGCTCGAAAATGTGAGTAAAAAGAGGAACACCCTGCTCATCATCGATGAGGCACAACTGATCCCTACCGAAACCTTCGAGGAAATCCGATTACTGCTGAACTTCCAGTTAAACGACAAATTCCTGATGACATTTGTCCTCATCGGACAACCTGAGCTGAAAGACTTCATAAGGCAACTTAAGCAACTCGATCAGCGGATCGCCATAAGGTTCCATTTGAATCCTCTCAATGCCGAGGAGACGACGAAGTACATAGCCTATAGAATGGAAAAGGCCGGCCTTACCAACGGGATATTTTCTCCCGAATCTATGGAAGAGATCTATATTTATTCCGAAGGGGTGCCGAGAAAGATAAACAATGTCTGTGATCTGGCTCTTTTGATTGCCTACAGTACAAAACAAAAGACCATTAGTACGGACCTTGTCAAAAAAGTGATTAAGGATTCACTATAATCAGGATAGGCGCCGTCCGGGCGTGTCCTTTACGGAGGAATCTATCGTGGATACATCGAGAAGAAAATTCATGTCCGTATTGTTCGGCGCAGGTATCATTCTGCCGGCTACAGGCTCTGTGCGGTCCTTTGGCATGGTCGACTATCTGCGATACACCTGGAATTCAATGGAAGTGAAGGAGATCCTGAACGCCAGCCCTGTCAGACATTCCGACATCTCGTTGAGAAAAGAAGACACTTATGCGATCCTTACGGATGCAAGGAAAAAGAAGGACATGCTCAAGTTGAACGCTGTTGCTGCTGATATCTGGAACCTGTGCAGCGGCGCTAATGGTGTCGATAATATGGTGCAGGAAATTACCGGTCGTTTTGATGTGGGGACGGATGCCGCGAAGAGGGACATTGTACTAACCCTCATGGCCTTTAAGCGAAAGGGGCTGATCTTTTTATCATGAAGAACTGTCTTTCGGCTCCATTGGATGTTTTCATCGCGATCACCAATAAGTGTAATCTCGCCTGCAAACATTGCAATGTTTATCCGACACGAAATTCAACGAGCGACCTGCCAACAGAAGAGTGGATAAAGTTCATCAGAAGACTTGCCGAATTGAAGGTTTTCACCCTTTGGATCAGCGGAGGCGAGCCCTTCATGAGGGAAGATGTCTTTTCCATCCTGCATGAAATTGAAAAACACCACTTCCATTACGGCCTGAACACAAATGCCATCCTCATCGACGAACATGTATCGAGAAGGATTTCCGAACTGAAGAAACTGTTCAGCATTGTCGTCAGTCTCGACGGATCTACACCCGCAATACACGACAAACAAAGGGGCAAGGGAAGTTTTGATCGTACAATTCAAGGAATCGAGAATCTTTTAAAATATAACAGACACGTTTCCACTTACACCACAGTCACCAAAAACAATTATCAGGACATAGAAGATATTATTATTCTCGGAAAGAGTCTCGGATTGGCCGCCGTGAAATTCAACGAACTCCTGCCCCTCGGCAACGCCGTATGTCATCTTCCCAACCTGACCCTCTCAAATTCTCAGAGAAGAGCCTTAACGCGCAAATTAGAAAGCTTAAGAAATACCTACGGGCATTTTGTCATCGGGACAATCCTGGAAATGGGGCATTTTTTCAAGAATTTTGACGAACTTGATAAATCAACCAATGGGAACTGCCGGGAAAGAGTGAATGGCCTGTTTGGATGCGGAGGGGGAATCCAGAAGTGCACGGTTAGGCCTGACGGCTGGGTTGTTCCCTGTGACAGGTTATGGGATTTTAAGGCCGGCCACATAGGGGAAACTGATTTTCAGAAAATATGGACTTCTTCGCCCATTTTTTCCAAAATGAGAAGCAGGGCGTCTGTTTCCCTGGACGATATTGAGGAATGCGCCGGCTGCGGATACAAATCACTCTGTATCGGTGGATGTCCTGCTGTGTCTTACGAGCTGTCAGGCTCTGTTTTTACAGTTGATCCCATGTCCTGCTACAGGATCTACAAAGGCAAGGGATTCCCGTATAAGTTAGATATAATTAAGTTGCAAAAGGAACAGGAGGGATATGCACGTGAAATCCAAATTCAAGCTCCCCTATGAACCTCCTCAGATTCTTGATCTTGGCGGCGGGGTCGCTCACGCGCAGACAGGGCCAAGCCAATGTCAGGCAGGAGGATCTCCTCAACAGCAGTGCAACTCGGGAGCCACTGCCTCCGGCGGGCAATGTCAAGCAGGTAGTGTCGCATCAAGTAATTGTAATACAGGCAGTGCTCCTACGCCAAGCGAATGCAATGCCGGCAGTACTGCTGCTGGTGGTCAATGTCAATCCGGCAGCGCCGCCGGAAACAGTGGTTGCAATGCTGGCAGTGTCGCCGGAGGCAAGTGTACGGCTGGCAGCGCAGCTGCGGGAGGATGTCAGGCGGGAGGCGCCGGCTAAGCTATGGCAACAGCAGAATCAGGGCTTTTTAGTTCAAAGTATCCCAGAATTTGTTATTCTCCTGAAAATAAAGGTCATACGCAGGTATGCTGTAACATAGGTCATGGCAAAAGTTAAAAGCACCTATTCTCAAGTGCCGATCCATCAGATCAAACGAATGCACGTGCGATGTTAATATTTCCGTTAAGGCGAAATGCCGTTCCCTCGGAGTCACTGCAATTTCATCCGCCTTATTTAAAAACAAGAGTTTTCTTAATTGAGCTTTTTTGCGAAAGTAATCGCTTGATCTTTCGTCAAACAAATTTACCTGGCTGAAGGGTGACGAATATATGTAGTAAATGCCGTCTTCTTTGCCGATAACGGGAGCGTCATCCGAAAGCACTGCATCCATACCGGCAAAACCCGCAACGGTTGTTTTTCCCGCACCTGACCCCCCCAGGAAGAGAAAGCCTCCCCCTCCGTGTATCTCGCCTATTCCCGCGCCGTGTACCATGAATCTGCGCCTTTCACCCAAGACGAAGGAAATAAAAATGAATAGCATTTTATGAAGAGTTGCCACAAAATTGTTTTGATCATGCGACCTGAAGAGCAGGAGACAGGCCTCATTTGATGACCCATTATACGCAAGGCATCCATTTAAATACCCGACAACGATAGAATCTTTTGATATCGGGTAAGCTTTTCCAATCTGATTAATCAATTCCTTGCTTTCCCGGCACTCTCCCGTAAGCAAATTGACAGGTATGTCTTTAAAGTTCGGGTATGTATTGAGATGATCGAAAGATAAATTCAGGAAGGCGGCAGGTTCACTGGCATTATTTATAAATCCGCTGAAGAGTGTAGTTAGAGGCGACAAAAAAACTTCCAGGTGTTTCTCCGCACGAACAGCTATGGAAAGGTCCGCTATAGAGAGAATCAGCTTTTCCATTTAGTCTGGCAATTCGTCGTCTGACACACCACCGAGAATATTTAAGACAGTATTCTCTTTTAAGTCTATAATCCTTTCATCAGTTACTGCATTCCCGTGGCCGTCGAAAAGGAGTTTGATTATCGGTTTCATGGGCTGGTCTTTATTCGTGTCAATGACCCTTCCTATAGCATTGTTATTTAATTTTACACAACTTCCTATCGGGTACAGGGATAGCTCCTCAAGAAAGGCTCTCAGTATTTTTGTGGGAAACAAGAGGTCCTTTGTTTCTATCAATTCCCTTACTGAGGTAAATTGCATGATAGCCTTCTTATGGGGGCGGTTGTGCGTCATCGCCTCATACGAATCACATATGCCTATAATCTTCGCGTACTCTGCAATCGCGTCCCCTTTAATTCCCCTCGGATATCCCGTGCCGTTTTCTCTTTCCTGATGTTCTTGAACAGCGCGCGCAAGCCAGGGGAATTGATCCTTAAACTTGAACAGGAGATTTTTCCCAAGTTCAGGATGTCTCTTTATCAGAGCCAATTCAGATTCGGTCAATGCCTCCTCCTTGCCAATAATATTTTCAGGAATCATAAACATCCCTACGTCGTGAAGAAGCGCCGCTATCGCGAGCTCTTTGAGTTTATCACGGGAATATCCTAATCGCCGTCCGATCTTTATGGCATATACCATGGTATTTACAGGATGAGAAATATAGTAATCTTTCCCATGGTAAAAGGTATTGGTTAACTGATAAACTCTTTCCGTTATACTTCTTGATTCCGTGAGCTGCAGAATCAGTGGCAATGCCGTCTCAAGTTCAATGGGCTGGTTGGTCTTAACTTTCTCCCTGACCTCGCGCATGTAATTCTGGAGGCCTGTATACAGCCGCTCGGCATTATCAACCTCTTTCTCATCCTGCAACGAACGCCCTTCCGGAGTCTCGTATGATTTGACTTCTTGCGCCTTAAGGTTTTCAATGTCACTCAGGCGAAGACGCTCATCACCCTCTCCCTTACTATTGTTAATCAAGTCATAGCTGCGAGTCATTATATTACCTCAATTGATTATTAATTGATCATTCTCGATTCTAGGAACAGCCCCTTTTCATATGCCTCATGGCAGACAAAGAAGGGGCTGTTAAGACTTCCTGTTAAGCCATATGCACAGGCCCTGCATGCCCCACGACATCTGAACTTAAATATGCAGCGGCCACATATGCCTTCCAAATTACGCGGTATGTCCACTCTCAATTTCTGCAGTATGGGATTATTTGCCCATACTTCACGTATATCGTCCACCGCAATATTGCCCATGTTAAGATCCGTCTCCGTCTGGCCGATACCGCACAGGGAAATCGTGCCGTCGGAGAGGATGCCGATAATGTTGAAGATATTGCACTCAAACAATTGTCTTGTTTTTATGCATTTAAGCGACTTGAGACCTACGGGAATATCAAAGTGTATATCAATTTTATATTTTGACACTAATTCTTCTTCAATCCACCTGTCAATCTTTATTAGATCATTAAACTCCACATTTTCTTCTTTTTCAAAAAATCTTTTGCCTCGCCCCGTAGGCATGACCGGGTTTATCTTTATAGAATTGACACCCATTCGGGAAGAAAGATCAACCAGCCTTTCAATCTCCGATATATTTTCCTTATAAAGGGTCATTATGAGCTGAGTGTTTATGCCGCTTTCCGCGAGCAACGAAAGGCCCTTCACGGCATCGTGGTAACAACCTTTGACTCCGCGAAATGTTTCATGCTGCTCTGACGTCATGCTGTCTAGGCTGACGGACACCTGATTAACGCCATTAGCTTTTAGAACTTCGATAATATCCTTATCTATGAGGGTGCCGTTTGTCTCGATATCCACCGTAATGTTTTGAGCATGAAGATATCCGATGATATCAATTATGTCTTTTCTCAAAAAAGGTTCGCCCCCGGTCAGCTTCACACGGTTAAGACCAATTTCCTTCGCATCTTCAATTGCTTTTTTGAGAAATCTGATGTCAAATTCATCGCCGTTGTCTTCACGGCCTTCATAATACAGCGGTTCAATCCAGCAATGCCTGCACCTCAGGTTACACCTGTCTGTGAGGTAAAGATAAATGGAGTTTAACGTATAACACACATTTTTGTCATTCATGCTGAGTTTCTTCTCTTCTTAAAAACTCCATTTCTATGAGAGATCGCAAAAAAACCTTGACGTCGTCCTCGATCTGCTTACTGGAAATATCTTGATAATTTTCGCTAACCAATGAGATGATATCCCGCACGGTCATTTTACCGTCGCAGAGCTGATAGATATTAACGCCCATGTTATTGATAAATTTCAGATTCCCGGTTTCCGGATCGAATAGAAAAGCACCATCTTCTTCTTCCCTGAAAATACAATCCGTATTTCGTGACAACCGTTCGATATTCTTCAAATACTCTTCCATGCATCCCTTCTCAGAACCTATTTACTTCTTGCATCTTATCTATTATAATATATTGTATTTTAAAATGAAACTTATTTTGATAGACACTACTTCTTCACCGGTACTCCTTCTCAGATGATTGAGAAGGAGTATCTATGTATGCGAAGGGCTGTGACTTTAGAGTGCGGAGCTTTGCCATCAACTGCGAAGACTGCGACAGATTAATCCTAAGTCTCCTTTTTGATTCGCCAAAATGCGCATCTAAGAGTGCTGATTTCAGAGATCAACCTGTCCGCTTGTTTGCAAATGACGCCGCTCAATACGATTGGGACTATATTGTCACGAAGATGAGGAAGGAGGGCGTTGCCGAAGCAATATTTCACAACCTAAGAAAAAACCATACGGAACATCTGTTGCCGGGTGCCACCCTTAATATATTGTCGAACCAGTATTACAACAATCTAAGAAGAAACCTTTCTATCACAGGTGTGTTAAAAGGCATTCTCACCCTTCTTAAGCAATCAAAAATCCCCTGCATTGTTCTCAAAGGCATTGCCCTTGCGGAGCATGTCTATCCCGCCATTGCGATGAGGGAAATGTCAGACATTGATATTCTGGTCAAGAAAATGGACCTCTATACCGTCGATGAGCTGCTTACGTCCCATGGATATATCGCGAGGGATAGCTCCGTTTCGAGCGCCATAAACAATCCTGAAGGCTATCTCGCCAGCCTCGAATACGGAAAGGAAAATGACCCCCTCTTCAATCTTCATGTTCATTGGCACATCGTGAACAGCTCGGTGCCGGCAACAATGTTTACGAAACACGTCGATAGCGAGCGTATATGGGAAAAGGCAGTTCCTGCCAGGGTAGCAGATGCCGACATATATATGTTATGCCCCGAACACCTTATCATCTATCTCTGTGAACATGCCCTCAGGATAGGCCACTCCTTCGATCGCCTCATACTGATAACTGACATATTTTACGCTCTTAAAGCCTATGAAAAAATCATTGATTGGGATTTCCTTGTCCAAGAAAGCAAACGTTTCAACCTGGACAGATTGGTCTATTTCAGCCTCTCCATCGTCAAGTCCTATGTATCAGTGAATATACCTGAAGAATGCCTGAGGAGATTGAAACCGCCGGATTTATCTCTCGGTGAATTATTTTTTCAGCGACTTCAATTCAATAACCGCCGCATAAGAGGGAGCAGTTATTTTATTTATTTGGCCATGAATCGGACAATCACAGACAAAATAACCTTTTTATTCAGGACATTTTTCCCGCCTCGTCAAATCCTTCTTCAAAGACTTTATATCAGGGACGGGGCAACTCTTAAATCGCACTATGCGGCGCGTGTACGGGAGGTCGTTTCTCATATTCTCAGTTTTTTCCCGATACCGGAAAAAATGTTAAAAAGACCTTGACTTAAGCCATTATTTTATTGAATTTAGAAAATTAGATTATGATGAGGAATCCCTAAGATTTCTCCCTTCGGTCGAAATGACAAGAAAGGACCCGATCAGGAGTAAAGCAAAATGTTATACATAGATAAAATCAAGCTCCTCCCATATATTTCGTGCTTCGCAATTCTGCTCTTATCTGCTTGCACATTTGAGGCCCGCGGCATATCGGTCAAAGATTTTCCCGAAACATCCGGGGTTGTGACGCCTACGCAGCGCGCGGCGGATCAGAAGGAGATGGAAGAAATAAAAAAGATGAGCGATGTAACGGAAAACGGCGTGTTCACACTCAGGCACGGTGTGCCTGAATATCTTATCGGGCCAGGTGATGTCCTCACGATCAACTATTGGACCCCGTATACAATTGCAACGGCCCGCACGGAAGAAGGCTTCAAACAAAATACCTACACCGTCGTTGTCAGGCAGGAAGGAAAGATATCCTATGTCTTCGGTGATGATATCCCGGTGACAGGTCACACGGTCAATGAGGTCAGGCAGATATTGACGGATCAACTGAAACAATATATCCGGAATCCCAGGATTGAAGTGATTGTCAAGGAATACAAAAGCAAGAACGCCCTCCTGTTCGGCCAGATCAATATCCTTCAGACAGGAACCTCCGGTCCTGGAAAGTATCCCCTTACGGGAAAAACTACCATACTTGATCTCATCGTATCCGCCGGTGGCCCGATAACGGGAAAGGATGTGGGCACCGGCGGTGTCAATCCCGGAAATGCGGACCTGAAAAGTGTCGAACTCGTCAGAAAAGGGAAGAAATATACCGTCAATCTCTACAATGCCATGTTCAAGGCTGATTCATCTCAGAACATCATCATAGACGATGGCGACGTAGTGACAGTCCCCGTATTGCCCTTCTACGGCGAAAGAGTATATGTCTTCGGGGAAGTAAACAAGCCGGGGATATTCAGGACGATCGATGCACCTGACGTGCTTTCGGCCATCGCGCAAGCTGGCAGCTACACACTCATAGCCGTGAAACCGGACATAAAGATTATACGGGAATACAAAGAACGGGGGGGCAAGCCAATTATCCTGTCTGCAAATTTGGATCAGATTTTATATCAAGGAGATTTATCCCAGAATATAAAGCTTAAAGATGGCGATCTCGTATATGTACCGAGGAGGGCCATCGGCGATGTCAACGAATTCCTCGCAAATACGACGCCTCTTTTGCAGTACATTTACGGTGCGGGCCAAGCGAGGGATTCATTGTTCGCCAACCCTTCCAACTTCCGGTTTTAGGAGAATTTCACGCCATGGCCCAATATGACCTGAACCTGAGAGATTACTGGCGCACCGTCAGAAAGAGGAAGTTCATTGTCCTCTTTACCACGGTTTCAATGGCATTTTTCAGTCTCGTCTGGGCTCTATTAGCGCAGCCTGCCCCCATTTATAAAACAAGCGTCAGCATCAAGATTGAAAAAACGGGCTCACTAACCGGCCTTTACTCACAAACATTTCCCTGGTCTTCCACCAATTACCTAGAGACGCAGGCTTCCGTTATAAAGAGCTACATCATCCTGGAGTCCGTTGCCAAAAAGCTCAATCTAATACCGGCCAATGTTTCGTCCGAACAGATACGCACCAATGGCGATTATCTCAAGGTTATATTGGATCTCAAGGCTAACGTCACAACAGAGCAGGAAGGGAATACTGATATTATCACCATAAACGTAACATCTGAAGACCCCAAGTTTGCGCAGCGTTTTGCCAACACGATAGCTCAGGTTTATAAGGAAGAGCATCTGGTCGATATCAACAAGAGGACTTTCGAGGCCAAAACATTTATAGAAAATCAGCTAAACATCGTTAGGGATAAGGTCGCCAAGTCGGAAGATGCCGTGCGCGATTACAGAGAAAACAGCAAGCTGATATCCATTGACGCGCAGTCCGCGGCCTCACTCGCCCAGTCATCTAAACTCCAAGCGCAATACGATCTTGACACGTCAACACTTCAGAAGATCAACGCGGTGGAGCAAATTCTTGCAACAGCCGAAGATAAGCCTCTCACATCAAAAAGCTCTTTCTATTTTGATGAAGCGACGCCGATCTATAAGAACCTGAATGACAAACTGGTTCAGCTCATGCTGGAGAGGGACACTCTCCTTCTTACTTACACAGAAGCTTTTCCTCAGATTCACGACATCAAGAATCAGGCCCATGAAATAATCACGAGCATGCGGTCACAATTGTCATCACAGAAAAAGAATCTGGAATCAAACGTCAGAAGTTTGAAAGAGCAGATCGGTGTTACAGACAAACAGCTCAGGCAGCTTCCTGAAAAAGGTCTCGAACTGGTCCGATTGGAAAGGGAGGCGGGTGTTAACAGAGAGGTGTATTCCCTACTGGAGAAGAAGTATCAGGAGGCGTTGATTCAAGAAGCGGAAAAGATAGAGGAAGTAAAAGTCGTCCGGCCCGCGCTTGAGCCAACAACACCGACAAATCCACCCAAAGTTGTTTCGAATACCACCGTAGGAACAATTATCGGACTGATTATGGGCGTTGTCTTCGCGTTCATAATGGAAACCTTCGATACATCATTCGAAGCCATTGAAGAAGTCGAAGAATTCTTGAACGTACGCGTCCTGGGAATTATACCGCAGGTCAACCATGATGAGCTCAAGGCGATTCTCCAGGAAAAATACTCTAAGACAGCAGACGATGAGACCATAAAGAAAACCAACAGACTCATATCGCATTTTCTGCCGACGTCGACGTCGGCAGAAAATTTTAGGGCCCTAAGAACAAACCTGAATTTCTTAAATCTCGACAAAAGCATAAAAACCATAGTCTTTACGAGTTCTTCACCCGAAGAAGGCAAGACTACTGTAGCAGTCAACCTCGCCATAACCATGGCTCAAGGCGGCAGTAAGGTGCTTCTTGTTGAGGGGGACCTCAGGAGGGCCGTCATAGCTAAGTTATTTGGCATCGAACCTGTGCCCGGACTGGCCGATGTGATTTTGGGCAATTATGAATGGAGAAGCGTTGTCAGGACTATTACCGATCTCATAACGGGCAAGATGAGCATGGATGAGATTATGCTGACGCCCGGCATGGATAATCTCCACATCATAACCGGTGGATCGTCCGCCCCCAATCCGGCCGAGCTGATCAACTCAAAGCTCGTGCCTGAATTTATCAAGCAGGCCTCTTCTGAATACGACATTATACTGATAGATGCGCCTCCCGTATTGGCCGCTACAGAGGCATCGATATGGGGTTCACTTGCAGATGGTGCAATCATTGTATATCAGGTGGGAAAGATTGCCAGAGGCGCGCTCAAGCGGGCGAAGGCGCAGCTTGACCATGTGGGAGCGAGAATTTTTGGCGTTGTCCTCAATGGTTTAAAGGCTGAGATCAGCCCTGATTTTGCCTACCGTGACAAGAAGTATTATTACTACTACGGTGATAAAACACTGTTAAAACCATCGCTCGCGGAAAAGATCGTTGCGCTGCCTCAAACTGTACTGCATTATCTTAAATCAATTGTATCCAAAGTATCCGTAAAACAGGAAGCGACTGCGTCTGTAGCTGCAACTCCGCCTGAAGTTGAGACGGGACCAATACAGCAGGAAGATGTGCAGAAAGTGACGGCAAAAAAGCCCGAAGCCAAAACTTCAAGATCTAAAATTGTAATTCTATTATTTGCTCTTCTATTCCTGATTGTCGGCATACTGTTTCAGACCGGCGTCATTCAATACGATATAAAGAATATTTTCCCCTGGGGTGAATCCCCAAAACCTGCAGGTGAGGAAAAGAAAACTTCTCAAGAGAACACTCAACCTCCGGCAAACACCATACAGTCAACGTCTCAAGCGAGACCAATATCGTTAGACGAAAAGAAACCTGCTACGGAGAACATCCAAACTCTGGCGGGTGCCATGCAGTCAGTGCCTCCACAAGATTCCACGCCAACACAGGCGGCGCTTCCCAAGCCCGCCGATGATAAAGACTGGGGCGTTATCCTCTACGTGAGAGACAAGACCAACGTCAGAGCAGACCGTTCAATTGATTCCCGAATAAGAAGCCAGCTTGAACCCGGCCAGAGAGTCAAAGCAGATTTCCTCGAAAATGAATGGTACGCGGTATTTAACGTTAAAGAAACAAAGCGGGATATAAAGAAGACTTTCGGTTATGTATACTCCGCCCGGTTATTCCCTATTGAGCAAGCAAAGAAGGATTAATTCCACTTATCGCTTTTCACGCCATTGAAGAAATACTCTCCCGATACCTACAGAAATAGAAGTTTACCATGAATGAATCGACTATCAGGAAAAGGAGCATCATTTATAGACTCAAACGACGCGTCAAGCGATACTTCACAAAAAGAACCATGTTCTGGCTGCTCATAATAGCGCTTTGTTCCTTTATTATGAGCGCCTTCACCGTTTCCATGTCTTCCTTTATTGCAAAATTTTACAAATTTATGGATACAACCTATCGTCCGATGGATACGGACAGGATGGTATACGAAAAAGAAAAAGCAGAAGCCAAGGGGGAAAAATAAAGATCGGTTTCAAATTTATCATTCCGACAGAAGAGGCTGCGTCATAAAAGAGGAAAATGTCATTCCCGCCCTCCCCTTCTGAAAGCTTTGCACAATTAATCACAGGTCATCGCGAGGGCCGTGATCGACGTGGCGATTTTATTAAATATTGATAAGTTAGAGATTGCTTCACTTCGTTCGCAATCATACCATAGACATTATGTAAAGGTTTCACATTCTCGTAGGCAGAAGACCAGGCCTTTGATTTCCAAACACCAAACAATCATATTCCACCGGTATGAATAGAATAACTTACACAGCTATCGATTCAAGAACCGTATTATTGCTCATAATGATCGTTCTCATTACGCTGGCGGGAGGTCTGTTAATTGCAAAAGCGTCAACCGGCATTGCCTTTGCGGTAGTCGGCGCTGTTATCGTCGGTATCGTCAGTTTTGTCAATGCAGAGATCGCCCTGTACATCCTGATCATTTCCATGCTGCTTGGCCCGCAGTTTATTGTGGGAGAACCAACGCCTTTACCTGGTCGCGGGCGTCCGATAACCTTACGCATGGACGACCTTCTCCTCGTCATCATCGGTTTGAGCTGGTTTCTCAGAACCGCAATCAGAAAAGAATTGGGACTCTTTCTAAAGACGCCGTTAAATAGACCCATAATGTACTATTTTGTCGTGTGTATCATTTCAACGCTCCTCGGATATATGATGGGGAGAGTGAAGGGACTCGCAGGATTCTTTTTTGTCTTAAAGTATTTTGAGTATTTTATCATCTATTTCTTGGCGGTAAACCAGTTGACCGAAAAAAAACAGATAGAGCGGCTCCTGTTTACCATGCTGACCGTATGTTTCATTGTCTGCCTCATCGCCATCTATCAAATACCTTCGGGGGGACGGGTATCAGCGCCTTTTGAAGGAGAAATTGGAGAACCAAACACTTTTGGTGGCTATCTTGTCCTCATGCTCTCGATTGTACTTGGCCTCTTGCTTACGTACGGTTCCAAGAAGCAAAAAATACTTTTGGGAATACTATCTTTCTTTATCACGCTTACGCTTGCTGCAACCCTTTCAAGGGCATCCTGGCTTGCGCTTGTTCCGATGGTCATGACGCTTTTATATTTCAGCAAAAGGAAGTTGCCCATCATCGCGACGTTAATCATTATTGTCATAATATCCCCGTTTATTCTCCCTAAGAGCGTTAAAGAAAGGGTGGCTTTTACTTTTACACAGCCTAAGGAAACTGGGCAGGTAACAGTCGGTAATGTGAGACTTGACACTTCAACCTCCGGCAGACTTGAGTCATGGAAAAATGTTCTTGAAGAAGATTTCTACAAGCACCCTGTACTTGGTTATGGCGTCACGGGATACCACTTTCTGGATGCGCAATATCCGCGTGTACTGGCTGAGACGGGACTCCTCGGATTTCTCACTTTTTTCATTTTGCTTTTTTCCATTTACATGAATGCCTTACATACGTACAGAGACACCACAGACTCCTTATTTAGCGGCCTTTCTCTCGGTTATATTGCCGGTTTTGCTGCCATGCTCACGCATAGTATCGGAGCCAACTCCTTTGTCATCGTCCGTATCATGGAACCCTTCTGGTTTCTGACGGCAATGATCATCATGATACCGACGATTGAGAAAAGTGGCATAACCGCCAAGGTCTAAATATCAAGAAGTTCATCTCAAAATGCACCCACTTTAAAAATTGAGCGAAAACGGTAGAAAACACCTTGCAATTATCCGGCTCACTTTCTAAGAAAATTGTCCGGGGCGGCTTATGGGCTTTCTCACTACGGATCATCGGCAGACTCTTAGGTTTTGTTAGAACGGTTATTCTCGCGAGATTGTTAGTTCCGGAGGATTTCGGCCTGCTCGGAATTGCCATACTGGCCATAAATTTTCTGGAGACAGCTTCCCAGACTGGATTTTACTCTGCTCTGATTCAAAAAAAGGATAATGCTGAATCGTATTTTGACACCGCCTGGACAGTCTCTGCTATTCGAGGAACTTCCCTCTTTATAGTCTTATTTGTTTCCGCCCCGGCGCTCGCTGCCTTCTTCAATTCACCTCAAGCTACCTTAGTCATTAGAGTCGTTGGCATATCATCTCTGCTGACAGGCCTTAGAAATATTGGCATCGTCACTTTTCAGAAGAATCTGGAATTTCATAAGCAATTTATTTATGATCTCCCTGCAACACTAATTGATTTAATTGTATCCATCTCTTTGGCATTTATCTTGCGAAATGTCTGGGCCCTTGTTTGGGGTGGATTGGTCGGCAACTGTGGAAGATTGATCCTCTCATTTATTCTTCACCCGTATCGACCCAAGATTAAATTCGCAAAAGCCCAATTCGAAGAACTGTTTGGCTTCGGGAAATGGCTATTAGGTTCAAGCATATTAGCCTTCTTAATTACCCAAGGAGATAACGTATTTGTTGGAAAGATGCTCGGCGTTACGCTTCTTGGTCTCTACCAGATGGCCTACCTTTTAGCCCACCTGCCCTCCTCCGAAATCTCCTATGTCATCTCTCAGGTCATATTCCCAGCTTACTCAAAGATGCAGGATGATATTCCCAGCCTTAGAGAAGGATATTTAAAGATATTACACATCACTCTATTCCTGACCGCAGCACTCAGCGCTCTAATCTTCGCCTTGGCGCCGGACTTCACAGCAATATTCCTGGGAGATAAGTGGATATCCATGGTATCGGCTATGCAAATCTTGGTTATCGCCGCTTTCGTCGCTACCATATCGGAAACGTCCGGGCTTATTTTCCTTGCCGTGGGTAAGCCCAAGGTGGAGACGGCTATTCAGCTTTTGCGTCTCTCGGTATTGGCTATATTTATCTATCCCCTTTCCTTGCGATGGGGGATTACCGGTACTTCAATTGCAGTTCTTCTAAGTATTGCCGTCTCCGGCTTAAGTCTCACTCTCCTGACCATTAAAATCACGGGGTGCGGACTCCAGCGTTTTGGCAGAAGAACCGCGATCCCCATAATAAATGGAATTATCGCAGTAGTAATCATATTCGGAATGAAACGTTCGTTTAGACCCGGAGTCTTATTTTTCTTAACCTCTTGCAGTGCAGGCATCATATCATATTTGTTTATGAGCTATTTGGCGGGTCGGTTATTTGCATACAACATCTGGTCTGTTGTGGAAGAAGCCTTTGTATCACTCCGAAGTAAATAGACCTTCCGCGTTAATCGAGCATACAATTTTAATCAGTTCCATCGGTACCCATCATAAATACTCATATGGATGTCTCTATCATAATCGTCAGCTACAATAACAAGAAGCTGCTTCAAGATTGCCTTCAATCAGTTATCGACAACACAAAAGAGGTCTCATACGAAATCATTATAGTTGACAACAATTCTACTGACGGCAGCCAAGACATGCTTCGGGAGCTGTATCCGGGCGTTACACTTCTTTGCAACGAAGAAAATATCGGTTTTTCTCGAGCCAACAACCAGGGATATAAGCGCAGCTCAGGCGAATACCTGCTCTTCTTGAATAGCGACACGTTGATTCAGGAAAATGCTGTTCAAAAAATGACAATGCACCTCAAGGAAAACCCCGCTGTGGGAATCTTGGGGCCCAAGATACTCGATGTTCGTCATCAACCAACACGGTCTTACATGCGATTCCTGGATGCAAAGAAATTATTCCTAGGTTCAAAGCGTATCAGATTATTTGTAGACGTCGAAAAATACCGACTTCATTTCCCTAAATATGATTACAGCACAATCCGGAAGGCTCTCTGGTTGAGCGGCGCATGTTTGATGATTACAAGAAAGGTATTTGAGGAAGCCGGGTTATTTGATGAACACTACTTTCTGTATCTCGAAGATATGGATCTCTGCCTGCAAGTCAATAGACTCGGTTATGACGTTGTTTATTTTCCTGTTGTCGAGATCATACATATGTTCGGCGGGAGTTCCAGCCAACATCCCGATCACCTGCATAGACTGTATGACAAGAGCATGGCATATTATTTCCGAAAGAACATGTCCGTACTACAATATGTGTTGGCACTGCTCTATATATGGATTTTTTCGGACTTTCTTCACAGACACAGAGAGGATTCATGAATATTACTATTATTACTTACTGGCACGACCCACGCTTCAAAAAGAAAAAAGGCGGGCTCATCCGTATGTTTTCGCTGGCCGATAATCTTACAAAGCTTGGCAATGACGTGACAATGATACTGCCAAAGCTGGGTTTCCCCAAGGAGCAGACTATTGCGAGGGTAATCGAAATCCCTTTTGTAGATGTGCCCATGCTTCGCCCTATCTCTTTTCACTTCCTTTCATCACTGTATCTCCTATGGCGTCTCAAAAATGCTTCCTTCATCTATGTACGACAGATGAATTCATTTCTCCCTCTATTGATTGCCCGGCTTTATGGCACTCCTTCGGTTTATGAGATACCAAATGACCCATTCCTCGCCTATGAATCCAGCAAGTTTATGCGCCGCATTTTTCAAATACTGACAGACAAAGCCGCAATGAACCTTGCCCACAGGATAGTAGTCCTTTCCGAATGGAGTAAGAAGAGGCTGAGTCAGATTGGCGGCATCACGCCATCAAAAATAGTCGTAACCCCGAGTGGGACGGATACGAATCTGTTCAAGCCTCTCGATAAAATACAGTGCTGCACGGAAATCGGACTTGATCCATCACCTGTTTATATAGGGTATGCGGGAAGCTTTTTCGATTATGAAGGCGTTGACGTCTTGATAGATTCGGCACCATATATTCTCGCCAAATGTCGAAATGTAAAATTTCTTCTTGTTGGAGATGGTCCAATGATAAGCGATTGGACGGCGAGAATATCCTCGAAAGGACTTCAAGACTCATTTACTTTTACCAATCGTGTGCCTTATGCGCAAGTCCATAAGTATATTAATGCCATGGATATCTGTGTAGCGCCGCACCATAAAGAAACAAGTCAGGCATCACCGGTGAAACTATTTGATTACATGGCCTGTGGACGGCCGATCGTCGCGAGTGATATTGATGTGGTCCGTGAAATCATAGGGAACAGTGAATGCGCCCTAATGGTAGCCCCTGAGACTCCCTATGACCTTGCTCAGGCACTTATTTACTTGATCGAAAATGAAAAAAGTCGAGAAGATATGGGTAGAAAGGGAAGGACGTACGTGGTCAGTCACTATGATAGAGAGAACATTACAAGAAACCTTATCACGTATATGTAGCAATTTACTTAGATATTTCATTTGAATCAAGTGGCATCTAATGCAAGATCCAAAATCCGTGCACGATAAAGAATGGCGAACAGGTTGGAAATCCGGAGATGAAGCGCTCTGGAATGAAGGCAGGTTTCAACTGGTAAGTGATCTGGTTTTACAACTTCGTCCAAACTCCATATTTGATCTCGGTTGCGGAAACGGTTATCAATCTCAAATCCTAAGAAAGAGCATGCCTGGGATTTTTATAAGCGGGTGTGATATTTCACCAGCGGCCATAGAAAAGGCATCGACGCGAATGGATACTTGTTACACTTTGAATATTGATAATGCTGACCTTCCAGAAGATGACGAAACTTATGATCTGGTTTTATGCATTGCGGTGTTGGAACACCTTTACGATGTTTCACACGCATTGAAAGAAATACATCGAATTCTCAAATCGGGTAAGCATGCTCTCATTCAGGTGCCTAACATCTCTTTCTGGAGGTTCCGACTGGACGTTTTAACAGGAAGAATACCATACATACTGCGAGACCAGAGACATCTGCACAGCTTTAATAAAGGTTTTTTGATTGAGAACTTGGCTGAGGCCGGATTTGCCGATTTTCACATTTATGGACAGCGGGAGCGTATCAAAGAACTCGCCTCTTTATGGCCATCTCTCTTTAGTGAGACTATTTTTACTTTGGCGAAAAAGCAGAGCAAATGAGATGCTTGTATGAAGGATTGAAATAGCAGTCATTAAGTTACTGACTCGTAGGGTCAAAGCTGAGAAAATCAAAAATAATTGCTTAAATAATTATTCAACTAGTTGACCTTGCCCAAAACCCTTGCACGAGTCCCGGTTAAATCTTTGAGGCATTTTTAGCAAAAAAACCATTAAGATATTGACGACTTTTCCTTGAATCCCATTCTTTAGAATCATGGAATAATGTTTTTGAAAATCAAACAATTCGATAGAGCTTCGTAACCGCCGGGAATGATCGTTGATATCCATAGTTATTGCAATGCGCGATGCAAGATGTGCCCTTACCAGCAGCTATCAAGTAAAATCCCAATGGGACACATGTCATGGAATCTATGCACTAAAATTATCGACGATTATGGCACCCTTATGCAGCAATACAACTTCACCGGAAAACTAACGTATCGTTTCGTGAGTGAGCCATTCATTAAAAAAGATATCGCGGAATGGGTAAAATACGCCATTCAAAGAGGCGTGGAAATCTATTTCAATACCAATGCTTCATAGTTGACTGCCGATGTAGTAGACGCACTAAAGGAGATAGGGTTTCAAGGGGTATTTATTGTAAGCTGTCATGGCATAACTAAGGATGTGTATGAGCACGCTACTGGCGTTGATCTATCTAATGTTTTGAAAAATATAGATTATGTTCTGGACACGTACTCATCAAAAAATATCGCTATAAATGCCGTGCCCTATAATTGGCCCAAAGGCGAAAAATAAAAGATATTTAATTACTGGAGCAAAAGAGGAGTCTATGTGGGTGTAACTGAGCCGATCTCGCGAGCTGGCCTAGTAAGATATTTGAAGAGTCCATCAAGAAAAAGAGTTGTTGGATGCCAAACTGAAAGGGTCTTGCATCAAATGGTGATATCATTTAGTGGAGAAGTTGTTCTCTGCTGTAATGATATGTCGAGGGAAATTATTGTTGGTAATCTGAATGATTCGACAATTTATGAGGTATGGAATGGCAAGATATTTCAGAATATATTAGAAGCTATTTACAGCGGAAAGAAACTACCATCAACATTTCTATGTAACAGGTGTGAAGAAAGTCTGGAATATTGGTCGTGGCGAAGAATAGTAAAGTCCATTATCCCAAACATTCTTCTGAAACAAATTCAAGAAAGGCGTAATCGAATATGGATTTTAAGGTAATAAAGAAATACTAAGTTGTGACGTTTAATGAGAGTCTTATTTTTATATTTAGACACAAATAGTTCAGTAGGCCCGCGCATAGCTCCAGGCGTCGCTTTCTTGTCAGGATACCTAAAACGAAATAATATTGAAACAGATCTTTGCTATATAAATTCCAGCGCAGATGAAGAGTACTGTATTAACACCCTTCAAAATCTAAAAACAGATATTATTGCTGTTTCTTCCGTAACATCTTCGTTTCCCAGAGCAAAAAAGTTAATAAAAAGAATTAAAGAAGAGTTCCCCGAAGTGTTTACTATTTGTGGGGGGGCTCATGTTTCTCTTTGTCCGGAAGAAATATCACTTACCGAGGGATTGGATGCAATATGTCTTGGTTATGGTGAAGAGGCTTTGTTGGAATTAGTCCAGTCCATAGAAAAAGGCAAAATTGATTATGGAATTAAGAATTTGTATTTCAATGCAAACGGTAAAATTATAAAAAATGAATTGCGCGTATTTTGCGATAAATTGGACGCGTATTTTCCGGAAGACAGGGCAATATTTTATAAAGAATTTGATAGAAAGGGTCTAGAAGATACTGAATCGCAAGAATTTATCTTTTGCAGAGGTTGCCCATTTGATTGCACATATTGTTCTAATCATATCCTTAAGACGTTAGGTAAAGGGAAATATATAAATTATCCTGAAGTCGAAACATGTATAGACGATATAAAACAGGCAATGAAGGTAAGAAAAATTAAGCGCATAAGTTTTCATGATGATATATTTACACTTAATAAGCCATGGTTTAAGCGTTTTACCGAGCAATATGCTAAAGAGATAGGGTTGCCGTTTATGTGTAACGCGAGAATTGGTAACATTGATGAAGAGGATATCATAACGCTCAAAAATGCCAACTGTAAGCGTATAATCTTTGGTATTGAATCCGGGAATTACTATATCCGCAATACGGTGCTAAATAAAAAGATAGGCAGTAATAGTGATATTATTAAGGTGTATAAGTTGGTTCAAAAACATGGAATAGCCACGTTATCACAGAATCTTGTAGGTGTCCCGGAAGAAAATTTTGAAAGGTTTTATGATACAGTTAAAATAAACGCTGCCATAATGCCTAATTCTGCCACTATTAGCGTTTACTATCCGTATCCGGGAACCGATTTGTATAAAAAAGCAAAAAATGATGGTTTGTTTAAGAACGGGAGTAATATAAGCAACCAAGATTTCGTGGAAAGAGAAGAATCTCTCCTTGAACTGCCTGACTTTAGCAAGCAATCTATAGAATACTGTGCCAAGCATTTTAAACAGATGATATTTGGTGAGTATGTATTAACGCGTATACCTTTAAACAAATATATACGCAAAGTAATTTATAGTAATCATTTATTTCAGAGGGTCTTCTTTTTTTCAATAGAAGCCGTTGACAAAATAAGAGGCTTGATACATTAATTGTCTTCGCAAGGCGGGATACTTTTTTGTTAGTAAACGCGCATACACAAAATTGGTGTGAGGGGCTGATGCTTGATTTCAACCTGATCATGAGTAGGAGTTCCCATCCTTTAAGGCACGATACTTGATGGAATGCAGAATTTGCAGCAATAAAATAAATAATCAGCAATATGAAGCGAGAGAAATGATGTATGGATTTCGAGATACCCATCGTTATTTTCAATGCTCGCTATGCGGTTGCCTGCAAATCAATGAGTTCCCATCGGACATTCAGAAGTATTACGACGCTACCTACTATTCTTATCAGCCCATGCCGCAAGAACAGAAATCAAAGATAAAACATTTTTTTATAAATCTGAGAGATGAATATGCTTTATTCAAAAGAGGATTGATCGGCAAAATGCTCTATTCTAAATATCCAACTACACAATTTCAATTTCTTCAACCTAGTGGATCGAAGCCAACTATAGACTCAAGAATTCTTGACGTTGGATGTGGTGCAGGGCAACTCTTGCAATTACTTCGTGCATTAGGCTTCAATCAATTATTTGGAATTGATCCATATATTGACAATGATATTGATTACAAGAATGGTGTGACAATCAAGAAACAGACTATCCAGGAGGTTCGAGGCGATTACGATGTGATAATGTTTCATCACTCTTTTGAGCACGTCCCTGATCCGATAGCTGTTCTTAACAGCGCATTCACTATACTGACTGCTGATGGTTATTGTGTAATCCGAATTCCAATCGCATCTTCTCATGCATGGAAACAATATGGAGTGCACTGGGTTCAACTTGACGCGCCGAGACATTTTTTTTTGCATTCCGTCGAAAGCATGGAAATAGTTGCGGAAAAAGTCGGTTTTAAACTGTCTCAAATTATTTATGATTCGACAGCGTTTCAATTCTGGGGAAGTGAGCAATATGAAAATAATATCCCGCTCAAAGATGAACGGTCGTATGCAATAAATCCGCAAAATTCCATCTTTTCAGAGAAAGATATTCTTGTCTTTGCAAAACGAGCAGACGAACTGAATGCAAACAGGGAGGGCGACCAAGCGATTTTCTATTTGAGGAAATAAGGTTATATCTTAGCCTAACACGATTTAAGCGAACGCCAAACCGTATAGGTGTAAAGAACAGTCTATCACATGGTTGAACCACAATAATCTTTATGATGCGCCGGACATCTGACATCTTGAGGTAAATAAGGCCACATCATTTGTTCCGTACTATTCAGAATCCTAAGAGAGCAATTCGCGAACTGAAATATAGATATACCTTCACCAAGAAAGAGAAGTTTTGTTCATTGTAGAGTGGTGCGCCGTTGGAAAGAGTATATGAACTGCTGCAAGAGCTTCGTGACCAGCTCATCTTCACAGATACTGTAAAGGAATGTCTCCAAAGGTTAAAACCAGGTGCAAGCAGAGGTGAGATGCGTGATGAGGCTGATATCCTCTACGTGCTTATCCGCTTGTTAAAACGCTGGCAGATACTTGAAACTGGCGTGGGTGCGGGCGTCTCCTCAGCTTTTATGTTACAAGCCCTGGACAAGAATGGATCGGGCAGACTTACTTCCATTGATCTTCCAGATGAGGACGGATTAAGTGGGTGGGTTGTGCCAGCCGAACTTCACGAGTATTGGGATTTACATTTGGAACCATCGTCTTAATCATTGGAACAGGTTCTGAATCGCCTCACGTCAGTTGATATGTTTGTTCATAACAGCGTTCACTCGTATGATAATATGATGCTCGAATTTAAATCTGTTTGGCCATTCATACAGAGTGGAGGACTTTTCCTCGCACTGATGTTGGATGAAACGATGCGCTCTTTGGTTTCTGCAAGTATGCGTGCATATCATGGACCCGCCTCAGGACATTTCCAGTCTTGGGCGGTATAAGAAAGGAGGGCATTAGTAAATCGCGCTTTATACTATGAACACGAGCAAAGATAACTTTATACTACGAATTTGTTGCCCGGCTTGTAAATCAACGAGCCACAAAACCATCTATTCGTGTGAATTCTTAAAATCACCTATTAGAAATTACATAGAAGCTTTCTATGCCTCCCAGGGAGGGGTTGACTTCAAGTATCTGCAAGGAGGGACATTTGAATTAGAAGAATGCGAAGATTGCGGAATGATTTACCAGAAAGAAATACCAAATGAATTTTTGAGTACGAAACTTTATGAAGAGTGGATTGACCCCGAAATTGCCTTAAAACAGCATTTCGACAGCAAGGGCCTGAGTTACTATTCCGGATATGCACAGGAAATAATGATGCTCATTGCCTATATCAAGGCAATACCAAGTCAGCTCAAGTTCTTTGATTTTGCCATGGGCTGGGGCAGATGGGCCATGATGGCTATGGCATTCGGTTGTGAGTCTTATGGATTAGAACTTTCAAGAAGCAGGCAGGAATATGCCAAGTCACACGGCATAACGCTGATCTCCTGGGACGAGATTCCTGGTTATCGTTTTGACGTAATAAACGCAGAAGAGATTCTCGAACACATTGCAGAACCTCTTGAAACTCTTTCTCACCTGAAAAAATCGTTAAAGCCAGAGGGCATCATAAAAATTAGCGTACCTGACGGTCATGATATTAAGAGGAGGCTCAGTATTTCAGATTGGACGGCGCCAAAATATTCCAGAAACTCTTTAAACCTTGTCAGTCCCCTCGAACACATCAATTGTTTCAATCGTGACTCGCTTATAAAAATGGCTGATAGAGCTGGCCTTGAGATAATCAACATACCTTTGTCGCTTCAGTATGCATATGCTGCGAACTGGCGATTGATTAAGCCGGCCCTCAAGAATATCCTATATCCTTTGTATCGTAGCGTCTTAAGAAGAGGAACGCACACCTTCCTTCGTCAAAAGCAAACATAGATCTCTACGCATGGTTATACTACAGCTTACGGATTTCAGTTTGCCTTATGCCAGATAAAGAACTTTTGAACATTACAGCGAGTCAATATCCCCACCGCATGAATTATATAACCCGCTTTATTAGAATGATATTAAGCTTCTCACCTCAGCTTGGCATTATCCCCTATCCTACAAGGCCGCAAGGAATAAGCGTCTTAATGCGCGTGAAAGATGAAGCTGACTGGATTAAATCCTCCGTCGAATCCATAAAACGAATTGCCGACGAAATTATCATTGTGGATAACGGTTCGACCGATGGCACTTATGAGATGCTCGAGGAAATCAGTTCGAAAGAAAAAGAGTTGATTAAGCTTTGGCAAAGGAGCGACCTGAACTACTGCAACCTCTCCAACTTCGCTTTGCAAAACACCTTTTTCAGATGGACGTTTAAATGGGACGGCGACATGATTGCCCGCACAAGCGGAGAGTATGACATCGCCAAGCTCCGAAAACGTATTCTTTCCCTTAACCCAAGGCGCTATTATATTATTTATCTCAGTTTCGTCAACCTCGCCGGAGACCTCAGCCATCAGGACCCTAACGAGATGGTTCACATAGAGGAGTATGCATATACCTACTTCAATTCAGCCCGATACATTCACCCAGGCCGTTTCGAAGCGGTAAAATTCCCAAAGTATCATCGTGTCCTCTTCTGGTACGAGCCGTACTCTTTCCATGTAAATGTCAAGCCCTCCCGACGGATGCTGCAACGCCATTTCTGGGAAGATTGGATGGAGTTGAAGGACTACATAAATTTTCCGACACTCGAGGACTATGTAAAAGCAAAAATCAAAACCGAATTCGGCACCACGTCCTGTGAGGAAGCCCAACGCATCAACATACAGAACATCTTTTCTAATTATATTCCTTTTGATACTAAAGTGTTTGGATCCTATCCTGATTTGTTGAGGCCACATCTTGAAAATCCCAAGTACAAGATGATCTATGAAAATGGCAAGATAATCGGAAGGAATGAATCTTGAACACAGCAGGAAAGCCAATATCCATACTGTTCGTCGTTGATGGCTTGGAGTTCGGGGGCGGCGAGAGAACCTTCCTGCAGCTCATTGAGGGGCTTCCTAAAGATAATTTCAGAATCTATGTGGCTACCAGTCGGGATGGGTTTTTTTTCAAATTCCTGAGCGATAAGGGAATAGCTGCAAGTAATCTTGACTTAAGTAAAAGGATCAACTTCGAAAATATTCGAGAGTTGAGAAGATTAATCAAAACAAACAAAATCAATATCATCCACAGCCAGGGCGGCAGAGCAGACTTTTATGCGAGAATGAATGGCAGGCCTCTTAGGCCAAAGATTAAAGTCGTCAGCACCATCGCTACACCTGTCGAGGGGTATGATGTAAATCTATTCAGAAAGGCAATCTACTGCTTCTTCGACCGGCTATCGGAAAGATTTGTGGATCGATTTCTCGTGGTTTCGGAAGCTTTACGAAAAACCATGATTGACGGTCATAAAATAACTCCTGATAAAGTAATTAGAGTATATAACGGTATTGAGTTAAATGAATACCGTCCCAATAATTCAGGTCAATCTTCCCGACAAATCCGAAATCAATATGGCATCGAGACTACCGAAGTCTTAATTGGAGCGATAGGCAGATTGGTCTGGCAAAAAGGCTTCGAATATTTAATCAAATCTCTGCCGGAGATTGCAAAGAGGCACGCGGCAATCAAGGTCATATTTGTTGGAGATGGGCCATACAAAGAGAGTTTGCAAATGCTATGCCGGCAATTGGGGGTTGAAGACAAGACCATATTCACCGGCTATAGAAGCGATATGAAGGAAATCCTTTCTGCCATAGACATCAAGGCAATTCCTTCCCTCGCCGAAGGATTCCCAATGGTCACATTAGAAGCAATGGCAATGGAAAAGCCTATCGTTGCAACATCGATTGACGGGATAGCAGAGCAGATAACAGACGGTGTCGAAGGAATCCTCGTCCCACCGAAAGACCCGGTTGCTCTTGCTTTGGCAATCAACAGAATCATCGAAAATAAGGAGCTTGCCCGTTCTTTAGGCTCGGCAGCGAGGAAGAGAGTGGAACGAGAATTTACGGTCGAAAAAATGATCGATGAAACAGAAAAAGCGTATCGCGCATTGCTAAATCAATGAATACATTCAAGCCTCCTCATGAACCATGTCCATATTGCCATGCCACCGCTGAATTCGATTTCAGTATTCATGAGAAACAGTACTTTCAATGCGAGAGCTGCGATCTCATATTTCACGGAAATTTGCAAATCGAGATCGAAAGGGAGCTGCTTCAGTTCTATCAACATGGCTATTTTTTGGAATACGCTCAAGATCAATTAAGCGGTTCTCGCAATGCGATATATTCTCACCTACTTGACCTTATGGAAAGAGAGACGACTATCGGCAAAGTTCTTGACGTCGGCTGCGGTTGTGGCTTTTTTCTCAAAGAAGCTAAGAATCGTGGTTGGGATGTGACTGGCGTTGATCCTTCGGAAGAATCCATCGCATATGCAGATAAATTATTAGGACCCAATATTGCGCGTAAGGGCACTCTCGAAGATTTGTCGCAAGAAGAAGTTTACGACGTAATCACGATGATTGACGTGTTGGGCTTTTTCTCAGAACCGTGGGCGGACGTTGAAAAAGCAAGGGCGCTGCTTAAGCGGGGGGGCTTGCTTCTTTTCAGGTCTACCAACGGACTCTTGCATTCTACTCTTTTCAAAATGGCTGTGACGTTCAAGATGGATCCCTTAACAAATAATCTTTTTGTATTTCATAAGTATCCCTTAACCCCTCGATTCATCAGAAGACTGCTCGGTGATTATGGCTTCTCAATCGTCTTGCTGCAAAACGCCGTGCCTTCAAAGGGTGGCTTCTTCAATCGCCTCTTAAAGAAAACAGTTCGTGTAGCGGTTAACTCATTATACGTTATCAGTTCCGGAAAGATTGTTATCGGTCCCTCACTCGAAGTCATTGCACGGAAAGCGTAGGACAGCCCTTTGAATATTCTCTTCGTATCGGATGTTTCCATAAGTAATGTCATAGGCGGGGCAGAACGGGTTCTCTATGAGCAAAGCACCCGCTTAGCGCAGAAGGGTCACAATGTAGATATTTTAACCCGGCGCATGCCCGCACACGACTCAGATCGCGAGATTATAGGAAATGTCAGGGAATGGAGATATAATGTAGATCAAAGCAGTATCCTATCTTTCTATGGATCGAGCCAATTAAATGGCCGCCGTCTCTTTGAATCCCTGCATGAAAAATATAGCTTTGAGTGTATAAATCTGCATCAACCGTTTTCCTCCCTTGGTGTTATAAATTCTCCGCTCAGTACACAATTGAAAAAGGTTTATACATGTCACTCCCTCTCTTTCGAAGAGTATCAATCAAGGAATCCAAAGACAGGAAGCGCTATCGGAAATATTATGCGCTGGGTCAACACTCAGGGGCGGAAGGAAGTTGAAAAGAACGTTCTCAAGGCATCGGACAGAATTATCGTCCTGAGCCATTATACTCAGGATAAGTTATGGAACGCCTATAAAATATCACCCGAGAAAGTCTTGATCATACCAGGAGGCATAGACCTGGACAGATTTCGTCCCGCCGACGATAGAATGGAAATTCGCCGCCGTTTGGACATCCCTGAAGAAAAGATGATATTGCTTACCATAAGAAACCTGGTACCCAGAATGGGTTTGGAGAATCTTATTGCAGCCATGAAGGATGTCATAGAAAATATGCCCGACACCTATCTCATTATTGGTGGAAGCGGCCGACTTAAGGACGAACTGGTTAAACTTTCGCAGAAACTGAAGATTGACGGCAATATCAAATTTGCAGGATTCATCCCCGAGCAGGACCTGCCCGATTACTACCGGGCGGCTGACGCCTTTATTCTACCGACTTTGGAACTCGAAGGGTTTGGCCTTGTGACTTTAGAAGCCCTGGCATGCGGCACTGCCGTACTCGGTACACCGATAGGAGGAACCAAAGAGATTCTTGGCATGTTCGATCCCACTTATCTTTTCGCAGATACCGGATCGGAATCTATTGCCGGTTTGATTATTGAGAAATGTCAGCAGTTCAAAGAAAGTCACGATTCGTGGAAGAACGTCTCTACTCAATGCCGGGCCTTTGTTGAAACGCACTATTCCTGGGAGAGAAACGTTGATGCCACAGAAAGAATATTTCAAAAACTTTTATCTGAGCCATAACTGTGAAGGAAGTCCCTGTTCTCCTCTACCATAACATTGGAAATTACCCCGCGGAAATGATGGAAGACGGCCTGTCGCCTGAAACCTTTGCGTTTCAAATGAACTTTCTTTCTGAAAACGGCCATGTTGTCGTCACTCTTGATCAGGCCGTTGATCATCTCATCGGAAAAATAAAGTTACCTCCGAAATCAATAGCGATTACGATTGACGGCGGTTATGAAGATTCCCTGACCAACGCGTTGCCCGTCTTGAAAAAGTGTCGATTCCCAGCCACATTTTTCATCGCCCCCGAATTCACGGGTAGCGAGCAATTAATTAATGGGCGGTCTATCCAATGTCTGAACTGGAATGGGGTTCAGGAAATTGTTCGGAGCGGTTATGAAATAGGCCTCTTGGCATATGCGGGAAGACGCATCAACAACCAGACTGAAGATGAATCCATTAAGGAAAGTGTTTTGAATTCAGTACGGCTAATTAAGCGCAGCTCCAATATACAAGTCAGGTATTGTTCATTTAAAGAAGGCGTCCCTCAACGGTCCCTATGGACTTTTCTTCAAGGACTCGGTTTTCAGGCAGTCTTCACACAGTGCCCCACAAATCAACCGCCGACACTTGCCGGCATAGGCCGGATACAGATCGACGATGATGATCATAATATCTTTCTTACAAAAATCTCGGACACATACCTCTTCTTCAAAGACAAGCCGTCATGGAAATATATCCGCATGTATGGACTCGATAGCTTAGCCCATCATATTTCCGAAGCATGGAATAAAATAAGAGAAAATCCGTAAGAAGAGAATAGCCGATGTCCAAAACAGATTCCGGTTTTTACAACCAATTAAAAACTTTTCTTAAACATAGAGTTATAATGACAGAACTCGAGTGGACGAGTTGGAGTGAAAATGCGCTCTACATCCTGAGTAAGAATGTCATCAAGCGGAAACCCGAGACGGTACTTGATATTGGTTGCGGAGATGGCAAGGGGGTTATCCTGATTGCTAATTCTTTCAATGTTAATTTTTCTAAAATATACGGTGTCGATATCAGCGATGCGTCTCTTAAAGCGTGCCAAAATCAATTCAACGTTATAAAAATGGACATTGAGAAAAATGAACTTCCTTTTAGAAATGACACTTTCGACCTCGTAAGCTGCAATCAGGTGCTTGAACACTTGAGAAACTATAGGAAGGTAATCAATGACGCGATAGAGGTGACAAGGAAGGGTGGCTACATCTTAATCGGTATCCCAAACTTATCCCATCTCATTAATAGAATCCTGTTGCTTTTCGGCTTCCAACCCCTATGTATAGCTCTTGACGGGCCCCACATCCATGGATTTACGCATAAATCTTTTGTTAAGCTGTTAAAGTCTCTCGATCAGGTGGATATAGTAGATTTCACGGGAACGGTTATGTATCCCTTACCTTACTTCCTGGCAAAAATCATGTCAAAGCACTTCGTCGGCTTAACCGGATATACCTGTTACCTCCTAAGGAAAAAGGAATAACCTCATGTGCGGGATCTGCGGTAAGCTGAGAGCAGATGGAAAACCTATAGACGAAGGCACGCTGCGAAAGATGTCCTCCGCCTTGTCGCATCGCGGGCCTGATGACGACGGCGTCTATATAAAAGCTCAGGATTCAGCTATCAGTTCGCATGTAAATATAGGTCTGGGGCATAGACGGCTTAGCATTATAGATCTCTCCGAGGCAGGCAGGCAGCCCATGTCCAATGAGGATAAAAGCATATGGATTGTCTTCAACGGTGAAATCTACAATTTTCAATCGCTGCGCGCCGAGCTTGAGAGCAAAGGCCATCGATTTTATTCACACACGGATACCGAGACCATCATCCATCTTTATGAAGAAGAGGGAATCGATGCAGTAAAAAGGCTTGTCGGTATGTTTGCCTTTGCCCTCTGGGACGAAAGAAAACAAACACTGATCCTGTGCAGGGATCATATCGGCATCAAACCTCTCGTTTATTCATGGGATGGCAATGCTCTGGTCTTTGCCTCAGAGATTAAAGGGATTCTCCAGGATACAGATGTCAAAAGTGAGATGGACTGGGACGCTCTGAATCTTTATCTGACGTTCAATTATATTCCGGCGCCCTATACAATTTTCAAGAATATCAGAAAACTCAACCCCGGCCACATTCTCGTTTTCCAGAACGGGGAAGTGCGGGAAGATGCATACTGGAATATCGAACTGAATCCCGGCGTAAGTAGTACGGAGACAAATTTCGATACCCGTAAACACGAGCTCTTCAAAACGCTGGAAGAGGCGGTTCGCACGCAGATGATCGCCGATGTCCCCTTGGGCGCATTTCTCAGCGGCGGCATTGATTCAAGTATCATCGTGGGGCTAATGGCGAGGAATTCCAGCAGGTCGGTTGAGACATACACCATCGGCTACAAAGACATGCCCCTGTTTGACGAAACTGATTACGCGCGAGACGTTGCTCTATTGAACAGGACTGACCACCATGAGATTAAGCTCGATGTGAGGGATATTATGGAAGCCGTCCCGCAGGTGCTTGCTTCGTTCGATGAACCTTTCGGTGATTCTTCTGCAGTGCCCACCTTTGTCGTATCGAGGGAAACTAGAAAAGGCGTTAAGGTTGCCCTTTCCGGTGACGGCGGCGACGAGCTCTTTGCCGGCTACAGAATGTATAAAGGTGAAGACTGGTACAGCAGGTATCGTTTGCTCCCTTCTTTCATCAGAAAAAAACTTATAGAACCTTTCTTGATGTCTCTTTCCGACTCACGTGATGAAAAACTGTCCGAATATGTCAGAAGGTCAAAGAAATTTGTCAGGGGTGCAAAGGACACATTTGCCGAGCGCTTCTTCACTTTGAATGAAATTTTCTCCCGTGATTTGAGAAAAGTGATTCTGCAAGCTTCCAAAATTACCGACTACGACCTGGGCATGAAACTGACAGCATCGAGATTGAATGAGTTGCGGAACGACCACATAAACAGCATGCTCTATGCCGACCTTAAACAATCCCTTCCCGGCGACATGCTCATGAAGGTGGATGACATGAGCATGTTTCATTCTCTCGAAGTCCGGGTGCCCCTCTTAGACCACAGGGTATGTGAACTAGCCTTTTCCATGAGGGGAAACTGGAAACTGCGAAACGGCAAAAGCAAATATGTCTTAATGGAAACCTTCAAGGATATTCTACCTCCTTCCCTGCACAACCGGCCCAAATGGGGATTCGAAATGCCTATCAGCAAATGGCTAAAAACGGACCTGAGATATCTGATCGAGGAGCATCTCTCCAGAGACGTTATTACACGGCAGGGCATCTTCAATTATGCTGTCATTCATGAGCTTGTAAATAGTTTCATGTCGAACAGGGTCGATACATCGTGGCACATATGGAACCTCATCGTCTTCCAGGTCTGGTATGGACAGTATGGGGAAATTTAAAGTCAAACCACGCGGCTACTCAGCTTCCGACCAATACTACCATATTTTACCTGCCCGGTGTGGCGTCAGCTTGAACCGTGTTAGGCTGAAATATCACCTTATTTCCTCAAATAGAAAATCGCTTGATCCCCCTGTTTGTTTGCATTCAGCTCGTCTGCTCGCTTTGCAAGGACACAAATATCTTCCTCTGAAAAGATGGAAGTCTGCGGATTGATTGCATACGAGCGTTCATCTTTCAACGGAATATTATTTTTATATTGCTCACTTCCCCAGAATTGAAACGCTGTCGAATCATGAATAATTTCAGATAACTTAAATCCAATTGTCTTCGCAATTATTTTCATACTTTCGATGGAATGCAGAAAATAATGCCTCGGTAAGTCCAGTTGAACCCAGTGCACTCCATAGTGTTTCCACGCATAGGAAGACACGATTGGAATTCGAATTACACAATAACCATCAGGATTCAGTAAGGCGAATGAGCTATTCAGAACGGCTATCGGATCAGGGACATGCTCAAAAGAGTGATGAAACATTATCACATCGTATTTGCCCTGAACCCCATGGATAGTCTGTTTCTTGATTGTCAGACCATTCTTGTAATCAATATCATTATCGATATATGGATCAACTCCAAGTAATTGATTGAAGCCTAATGCACGAAGTAATTGCAAGAAATGACCAGAACCACACCCAACATCAAGAATTCTAGAGTCTATACTTAGCCTCGATTGAATAGGTTGAAGGAATTCAAATTGTGCAGTCGGATATTTAGAATACAGCACTTTGCCAACCAGTCCTCTTTTAAATAAAGCATATTGATTTCTTCGATTTACAAGAAAATGCCTTATCTTCGATTTCTGTTTTTGTGGTATGGCCTGATAAGAATAGTAGGTAGTGTCGTAATACTTCCGCATGCTCAATGGAAACTCATTGATTTGCAGGCAACCGCATCTCGAGCATTGATAATAAAGATGGATGTCTCGAAATCCATACATCATTTCTCTTACTTCATATTGTTGATTATTTGTTTTATTATTACAAATTCTGCATTCCATGGTCAGTACCACCTTTGCTCATATGGTTAATTGCACTTGTGACATCAGCTTAACATTTATTTTTAGCTTATTCTGTGAAATATAAAAGAATAGGATGTCAAGTTAAAAAGATGGACAAATCCTCAAAAATCTTAACAAGACAACGGAACAATGCGGCATATTAATACATAATTGAATAATATCCAAAAAAATCTGACGCTTCGGACTTCATTTGGATAAAAGCAGCACATTTCATAGGAGAACTGGTTACCATGGCAGTTCTTATCCTCGCCTATTATGCGGTCATAACGCCCGCTACGCTGTTAAAAATAATTTTGGGCGGCCAGCCACTCCCTATTAAGCCAGATAAAAAAGTGTTATCCTATTATGCTTCACGGATAGAACCGTCACAACCAAAAGATCGATTCATGAAGCAATTTTAAGGAAAGGCATAGGGCAAAACAATATCTGATCGTCGAGTTCTGGGAATTTCTTAAACACAGAAAGAAATACTGGTTATTACCGATAATCATTGTGTTGCTTCTCATGAGCGCACTTATCGTCTTTACCGAAAGTAGCGCAATAGCCCCCTTCATCTACGCTCTCTTTTAGTCATGGCAAGATGACAATGTCGAGAATTAAAGTTATACACGTCATTACCCGCTTCGATAAGGGCGGCGCTGCTGAAAACACCTTTCTCACAGTTAAAGGCCTTGAGGCTATCGGATATGAAGTCATCCTGATCAGAGGTCTTTCTTACGAATCCAATATGGGCCCTGCTGAAACAAAGGCCGTGGAAAAATGTCTCGAAGACGCCGACAGAAGCGGCGTTAAAATATTGACGTTGCCCGAACTCGTAAGAAGAATATATCCGCTCGATGATTTAAAGACCCTTTATAAGCTGATAACAATTTTTAGTGAAGAAAGGCCGCACATCGTCCACACGCATACATCGAAGGCAGGCTTCCTCGGCAGATGGGCAGCCCGCCTGGCCGGGGTTCATGTCATCATTCATACCCCCCATGGACATGTCTTCTGGGGCTACTTCAACAAATGGAAAACGAAGGCATATATTTTCCTGGAGAGACTGACCGCAACAATTACTGACAGAATCGTTACACTGACAGGTCAGGAGAAGAGGGATCATCTTCGCTACCATATCGCCCATGAAAACAAGTTTACAGTCATTCACAGCGGTGTTGATCTCTCCAGATTCTCAGATTCCCAGGTCGATCCCGACGCTGTGAAAAAAAGGCTGGAAATACCTAAGGGAACATTTGTCGTAGGAACGGTGGGGAGACTGACCCACATCAAAGGACACAAATATTTAATTGAGGCGGCACGAAAGATTCTTTTGACAAGACCGGACATGACCTTTATATTTCTCGGTGATGGCGAACTCATCAATGACCTGAAGGCACAGGCGGCATCCTTGGGTATCTATGACAAGGTTAAATTCTTAGGATGGCGCGAGGATGTCGCGGAAGTGATGGCCACTTTTGATCTCTTTGTCCTCCCTTCCCTCAATGAAGGCATGGGAAAGGTTCTGGTCGAGGCAATGGCCATGGGCAAACCGATCATAGCGAGTAAAGTTGGCGGGGTTTCCGACCTCGTTAAGAATGAGGAAAACGGCCTGCTTGTCCCTCCGGAGGACGCGGAAGCCATTGCGAGGAGTATATCGATCCTACACAGCGATCCCATGAAAAGAAAAGCGATGGGAGAGAAGGGAAAGGCCATTGCCGTCGAATATGGTGCAGACTCCATGGTGCAGAAGATCAACCGGTTATACAGAAAATTGGTTGGGGGTTAATGATTCCTTGAGCGCAAAACTCAACAGAAAACATTTGCATAACGCCTCTATTCGTCATTCCGGGATTGACCCGGAATCTTTGACATGCCTGGTGATACAGAATTCCCTCTTTTGCAGGATTGACACAATTGCTCGTTTTATACAATTTTGGAAATGTCTCAACAGATTGGTCAACGTGCTTAACACAATTTGCGGGGACCAGTTGCGATGGACTTTTAATCTCAGACATAGTCTTCGCTGCTCGTTATACTGCGTCCTTTTATCAGTCGTCTTTCTTGCAGCCGATGTCAGCGTTTCTTCTTCTGCGGACTATCAGCAAGTAGCCGGCTTGATGGATCTCAGGACAACCTTCAGTGATGGCGCCTATGACCTCGATCAGCTTGTGCTCCTGGCGAAGCAAAAGGGCTTCAATGTCCTTTTTATCAATGACCATGACAGGGTCGCCATGGAGTATGGCCTGCCCCCTTTTCGGAATCTTATCAGAAAAAAGGTTGAGCTGAACTCCATCAACAGTGGCGGCGCTGATAAATTCATCCAGGCAATAAATGAAGTCCGCCAGAAGTATCCCGACATGATCATTGTACCGGGCTCTGAGACAGCCGCCTTCTATTACTGGACGGGGAGCCCGCTGAAAAGGACCCTTACTGCAAACGACCATGAGAAGCGTATCTTAACCGTCGGGATGGAGAATCCTGACGATTATGAAAACCTGCCGATCCTTCATAACAGTCTTCCCATGAATTATATTCCCGCAGCGCTGCCGGAAGTTGTCCTGTTTTCACTTTCTCTCATTGCGTCTCTTATCCTGCTTCGCTGGAGAGGACCTCTGCGCGTCACCGGTATTATTCTTTCAATTTTGTCCATAGCCTTCATCGTAAACAGTAACCCTTTCAAGAGCTCTCCCTTCGACCCTTACCATGGTTACCAAAAAATGGCGCCCTATCAGCTCGTGATCGATTACGTTAACGCCAGAGGTGGTATGACCTTCTGGAATTACCCTGAAACAAAGTCAGGCGTGAGAGAAATGGGCCCGATTCATGTAAGCACCCTCCCCTACCCCTATGTTCTTGCGGAGTCGACAGGTTACACAGGCTTTGCCGCCATTTATGGAGACAATGTAACATTGACGGAACCAGGAAATATCTGGGATACCACCCTCAAAGAATATTGCATGGGCTACAGGGATCGGCCACCATGGGGAATCGCGACCGGAGACTTTCATGAGGAAGGAGAAGGCGGAGATCAGTTAGGGACGTACCAGACCGTTTTTCTTGTAGAACAAAAAACAAAGGACGCTGTCTTGAAGGCTCTCAAGACCGGCAGGATGTACGCGTGTCAGGTCAATTATCCGCAGGTTCTGAGACTGGAAGACTTTTCTATCTCATCAGCGGATGAGCGTATAAAAGGTATTTCAGGGGACGAGATCACACTGAAAGAATATCCGCGTATTAGAATATCTATTTCGACTTCCGTCCCTTCACCTGATAAGGTTAAGATACGCTTGATACGGTCCGGGGAGACGATTTATCTTTTCGAGGAGAAACTGCCGCTGATGATCGATTATGTTGACCCCTACTACAAGCCGGGCGAAAGGGTTTATTACAGGATGGATTTGCACGGCAATGGAACTATCGTTTCCAATCCTGTGTTTGTGAAGTTTGAATAGATGTAAAAGGATTTTTCCGCTATACAAAATGCCCGTGTCTCCCCCTTTGTACAGATGGGGAGGCAATGAAGATAACGAATCCTGGTGAAGACCTTCAGGTCTGCCGTCTATAGCGCACCTAATGGTACGCACTGCATAATACGGTGATAAGGCAGGATTAAAATTCTGCACTGCTTCTGGCTTCGTAAAGTTCAAGTAGGGGCAAATTAGTGGGGAGACGAGGTTTCTTGCAACGATGATTGTATCTGTCCATCAACCCCAGTATCTGCCGTGGCTTGGCTACTTCGACAAAATCGATAAGGCGGACCTGTTTGTTCTCCTCGACAACGTGCAGTTCAAGAAAAACGAATGGCAGAACAGAAATAAGATAAAGACATCGGCCGGAGGGCAATGGCTTACAGTCCCGGTCATGTACCGGTTCCCACAGTTGATCAATGAGGTGGAAATCAACAATAAAGAGCGGTGGCAGCACAAGCAGCAGCAGGCCGTTATCTCCAATTATAAAAAGGCGCCATCCTGGGATTCCTTAGAACCTTTCTTCACGGACCTGTTCCAATCACAATGGCAGACCATCTCCCAACTGAATATCCATGTCGTAAAGACTCTCGTGAAGATACTCGGCATCGAGACGCCCCTGCATATCGCTTCGGAAATGGGTGATTTCCCGGAAGACCCGGATGAAAGACTGATTGCCATTACAAAGCATTTCGGCGCCGATACCTATTTGGCGGGTAGCGGCGGCCACGATTATATGGATATGGACAAGTATGACAGGAATTCCATAAAAGTTTTATTTCAGGATTACAAACACCCTGTCTATGACCAGCTATTTGGTGACTTTTTACCGTTTATGTCGGTAATTGATCTCATCTTCAATCACGGAGACGAAAGTCTCAGAATACTGAGGGGGAACTGATGAAGGTACTTGCGATAGGGGCTCATCCCGATGATATCGAAGTAGGCTGTGCCGGTACGCTCATGAAATACTCAAATGATGGTCATGAAATCTTTCTTCTGATTATTACGGAAGGTCATAAGGGCGGCGATGCCAACCTGAGAAGAGAGGAGCAGTACAAAGCAGCGGAAGTCCTGAAGCCAAAGGAGGTCATCTGGGCCGGATATAAAGATACGGAGCTTACCCCCAACATGAATGATCTTATTCATGATATTGAAATAGTCTTGAATAAAGTACAGCCAGACTTCACCTTCACCAATTATGGTGACGATACGCATCAGGACCACAGGGCTCTCAGCAGGGCAACGGTATCGGCTACACGTTATATAAAGAATGTCATATTCTATGAAACACCCACTACACTTGATTTTTCTCCCACTGTCTTTGTGGATATTAAGGAAACCATAGAAGAAAAAGTTGCCATGCTTCTGGCTCACAAATCACAGGTCATGAAGACAAATATTGAAGGACTGACGATTGTGGATGCGGCAAGATCCACGGCTATGTTCAGAGGCATACAGGGCCGCGTACAATACGCGGAAGCATTCATACCTCTCAGGCTATTTATAAATATATGATCCCCCATTCCAGGCCCACACTTGACCAAAATGATTTCGACGGCGTTCTACAAGTCCTTAAATCCGGACATCTTGTTCAGGGTGTACAGACTGCCAGATTTGAAGATAACATTTCCTCGCTGATTGGTGCCAAAGGAGGCGCCGCTGTGAGTTCCGGCACTGCCGCGCTCCACCTTGCCCTTATCGCCCTTGGCCTCGGTAAAGGAGACGAAGTTATCCTGCCGGGCTTCGTTTGCACCGCTCCTCTCAATGCTATATATTATGTGGGCGCTACCCCCGTGATCGCCGAGGTTGACCAGCTTACTTTCAACATTGACGTCAACGATCTGAAAAGACGTATTACAAAAAAAACTAAGGCCATTATCGTTCCCCACATGTTCGGCCTGCCGGCGGATATGGAAAGCATCTCTTCTCTCGGCATTCCAATTATTGAAGACTGCGCACATTCCTTAGGGAGCAGATACAAGGATAATTACACCGGCGCCTTCGGGATGCTTTCGGTTTTTTCCTTCTACGCCACGAAAGTTATTGCAACCGGCGAGGGAGGGATGGTTCTTTCAAACGATGAAGGATTACTCGGCGGAATCAAGGATCTTCGGGATTATGACAACAGGGAAAGCTACACCGTCAGATATAATTACAAGATGACCGATATCCAAGCGGCACTGGGTATAGCTCAACTAAAAAAACTTTCCCGATTTATTCAAAAAAGAAGAGAAATTGCCGATAAATACGATAGAATATTTCATGATCTGAATATTCGAGTTCCCTTTGTTCCAGAAGGCAGGGAGCATATCTTCTACAGGTATGTAATCCTTCTCGAAAATGCGGAGCTTTTTATGGACTCGATGATGAAAAGAGGGGTGGCTTGCACGCGACCCGTTTTTAAACCTCTGCATAGACACCTGGGTTTGTCAGGCTACGCAGCGACGGATCTGGCATGGGAAAGGTCGGTCTCCATTCCTATCTATCCCTCCCTTACAGACAAAGAGATAAGGAAAATAAGAGATTCTGTGAAGTTAGCCTTAAGTTAGGGAATTTTTGCATAATTGATCACAGGTCATCGCGAGGAGCGCGACTGACGAGGCAATCTTATTAAATATCGATTAGTTAGAGATTGCTTCACTTCATTCGCAATGACATTATGGACATTATGCGAAGGTTTTGTCAGGACGCAGATGCGCATTAGTATCTTTATAAATATTACATAAAATGCAGAAATCACGTTTTGCCATATTTAATTCCAATTCGAAAAAGATATCCCCTTTACGAATCTTCTGGCTGTGTGCAATTATCACTTTTTTACTTCTCTTCCTGCCGATTGTACGCTTTCGTTTTTTCGAGTACATAGGCAGATGGCTCTACATCCTTATTTTTGCAGTCTCCCTTTCTGCTAGTATAACGCCCCTGATGAGGACTATTGCGCTGAAACTGAATATTGTCGACCTCCCTGACGAGAGGAAAGTCCACAAGAGCAGTACCCCTCTTCTTGGTGGCGTAGCGATTATTATCGCCTTCATATCAGCCCTCTCCGCAAACATGATCCTTGACAGGTCTTCCATAGTATTGCTGTCATGCGCAGTTTTTGTAGCCGCGGTAAGCCTGATCGACGATTGGAAGGGGCTATCCGCCAGGCTGAAACTGCTGATACAGCTCATAGCCGTAATTGTGCTGATTTACCATGGCATCATTCTGCATCTATTTCCCGGAAATACACCTTGGGGATACGGACTTAATTTTATCCTCACCGTTTTCTGGATCGTGGGAATCACAAATTCCCTAAATTTTTTCGACGGCATGGATGGGCTCGCAGCGGGAATCAGTGCCATCATAGCCTTCTTTCTGGGTATTGTTGCATTTCAGACAAGCCAGACATTTATGGGATGGATCGCGGTTGCCATGGTAGGAAGCTGCCTGGGTTTCCTACCTTACAATTTCCACTTCCACTCCAAGAGGCCTGCTTCCATTTTTCTGGGTGATACGGGCAGCATCTTTTTAGGTTTTACCTTGGCTGCCTTGGCGGTCAAAGGCAACTGGTCTCTTCATAACCCCATCGTCTCCTTTGCAGCACCGGTCCTGATCTTCTGGATCCTGATATTCGATATGACCTATATAACCGTGGAAAGAATTCTTACCGGCAAGGTAAAATGTTTCAAAGACTGGATAGAGTATGTGGGAAAGGACCACCTGCATCACAGATTGTACACGCTCCTCGGTGACAAAAGAAAAGCTGTGCTCTTCATCTATTTTCTCTGTGCAATCCTCGGCATCAGCGCTATAGCGCTCAGAAATGCGAGACCCATCGACGCGGTACTGCTGATCAGCCAGGCTTTTCTCATAACGGTGGCTATATCCATACTGGAATATTCCGGGCGGCAAAGGCACTAGTAACGGTCATGCCCGATTAGTAATTTATTGACATTAAATACCTTTTAAAATAAAAATAGGATGATACACAATGAGTGACATGGGTGCCGTACGTCGGCTAATTGAAAAGAACGGGCTTCTATTAATCGCTATTGTCATGGTGCTGATTTACTGGGTGCTTGATTCCCTTACATCAGACCAGATATTATCGCGCACACTCATTGTGTTCCTGGTGATTGCATACGGAATTTTTACGCAATCATTGATCAATTCCCGTAAAGAAGCTCTTGCAGAAAAAGAACGGACACAAGAGAGGCTGATTCAGACCGAAAGTATAGCAGCCATTGGACAGCTTGTTGCCGGAATAGCCCATGAGCTCAATAATCCCCTTGCAAGTACGTCCAGCCTGATCCAAACAAATATCGAACTTTTAAACGAAAGAAAAGATAAGGCCGATGGTGATAACGAACTTATAAATGATCTCGAATTTTCATTGAAGGAGCTCAAACGAGCCGAAAACATCGTTAAAAGTGTACTCGGCTTATCGCGCCAGACACAGATCTACGTCGAGGATATTGACATTAATGCAAATATAGAGGATGCTTTACGGGTATTGCACAACCAGTATAAAGATACCGAGGTGATCATCGAAAAAGATTTCGATGATAACCTGCCGAAAGTAAATGGCAACTTTGCAAATCTCGGCCAAGTTTTTATAAATATAATCAAGAATGCAATACAGGCGCTGCCTGACGGTAAGGGAACCATATACCTGAAAACAAGATATAAAAGAGATACAAATACTGTTACCATAGAATGCCGGGATACAGGTGCAGGGATTCCGGATGATATCCTTAAGGATATATTCAAGCCATTTTTTACCACCAAGGTCGTCGGAAGTGGGTCGGGTCTTGGTCTTTACATTTCCCATGAAATCATCAAGAAGCATGAGGGTCTGATCTCAGTAAGCAGCAAACCGGGGCGGGGCACTACATTTACTATAGACCTTCCGGTGAAACAGGGGGCATCATGATAAAGATACTAATCGTAGACGATGAAGAGGGCGTCCGAAGATCTTTAAAAAAGCTTCTTCATAGGGACGGTTATGACATCCTTCTGGCCGAAAACGGTACGGAAGCTATCGATGTCGTCCGACAACAGGTTAATGAAATTGAAACAGTCATATGCGATTTCAAGATGCCGGGCCTTGACGGTTTAGAGACACTGATGGAAATCAGCAGGATCAATCCTGAAATCATCAAGATAATCCTCACCGGCTACGCGACCCTCGATCGCGCTATAGAAAGTGTAAACTCGGGCATCGATGGCTTTTTGACAAAGCCCTTCGACAACAAAGAAATCAAACTGAAGCTGAAGGAATTCCACGTCAAGAAGAGATTGAAGCAATTCGTGCCTGCTCAGGTTCTCGAAGAATTACAGAAGTTCGGGGAAAACCTTGAGCCCAGAAACCAGAAGGTAAGCATCCTTTTTACTGACATCCGCGGCTTCACAAAAATATCGGAAGCTCTGACGCCTGCGGAACTATCTCACCTTCTGAATCTTAATTATTTTTATCCTCTCGACAACATTATCTTTAAACACAACGGCACCCTCGATAAACACATCGGTGACGGCATCATGGGAATATTCGGTGCACCGATGACGCAGAATAGTGATGCCAAGAGAGCCGTTCAGTGCGCAATTGAGATGAGAAATAAAATAGCCGAAATAAACGCAGAGATCAGCAACGGGAATGTGAAAATTCCTGTTGGCTTCGGAATCGGTACAGGCGAATCCATGGTCGGAATTTTTGGCTCGGCAATCAGAAAAGAATATACGGCCATGGGTAACCCTGTAAATCTGGCTGCTAGGCTCGAAAGGATTGCCAAGGAGGACCAAATCCTCATTTGCAATGACACATATGAAGCAGTGAAGGATTTCTTTAAGGTAGAAAAAATTAGACAGGTAAAACTTAAAGGAATGGAAGAAGAAACGACTGTATATAATGTTATTGATGAGCTTTAAAATAAAGCGGCGTTAATCAAAGCCAAGAGCCAATTATGCGGCTCGTTACCCCTATCCTATTTACCGCCTGAAGAACTGATCTCACCGTAGTAAGCCCCCTCTATATCCCGCCAGGTAAACCCTTCTATTGTCCAGCCTTATAACCCCTTCGACCAGTTTTAGGTGCCAACGGCACTCGGCGCTGGTGCTATGATCGTCCTCTTCGCTTCAAAGGGTGTATTCTTGTTGACGATGCCGGTTGATATAATGTGAATGCCATCAGGTGTGGAAAAAGAAAAATGCTCAGTGTTCGTCACGACATATTCGTAAACAATCCCATAATTGCTTGGATTTTGCAGCGTATTAGTCCAGTTGAGAATAGCGTAATCCTTACCGGCCAGGGCGAGATAATAGGCGCGATTTGTTTCACTCCCAAACGCCTGCCCCAATGATTGTGTTGATGTCATATAAAACATGCTTATTCCTATTGCAGCGGCCATTGCTATTCCGCTAATTAAAAACAGCACCACATTTCCCCTCTGATTCGAGATAGACATATTCAGCTCCCTTTCATTGGTAAGGCCATAACTCCCGACCCAAAAAGACAACATCCGGATAGTTTAAATTTGGATTGGTTATGGATATTACTGCACCGCCATATCCGTTCAGCTGTAATGTAAATTCTACAAACGAAACCGTTCCTTGCATCAAACTAGGATTGTATGTTGATGGACAGTTTGCAGGTGTCGTACAGTAATTAAGCGTGAAGTTATAGACATTTTCTGCCAATGTGTAACCGCCTGCACATGAGCCTGTGCAATTGGTACAATCGGAAGCCGGTTTCAAAAAGATGCAAGGAGGGTGCTGACAAGAGAGGGTGTTCCCGCTTGCCAAATATATCGACGATATATCCACCCCTTCCGAAGCACTTCTCTGGATTGTGTATGTAATAATCTGCGGCCCACCACATAAAATGGATGGGGATGTGGATGTGGATTTGATTGATGAAAATTCCTTCTTAAGTCTATCTACAGTAATTTGTCCTGCCTGCGCCACGGTGGCGTTCTTTTTCGACAACAGATATCCATTTGCCATTTCTATCATTCCTCTTCCGGCAATCACACCGAGAATCGTAATTATGACGAAAGACACAATAATTTCAATCAGAGTGAATCCACAATTATCAGCCATTTTCTTCTTCATCGGCCGTCTCAATTCTCCTTAGCTGTGAAAAGAGTCGTCAGCACCTGTTCTCCTGGGCGATTAGTGCCGTTAGGGTTTGTCCCGACGCTTTGTATCTTAACTTCAAGAACATTCCATGAATCAATAGTCGGAATAATCGGCTGTATTGTATTATTGGAATCAAATTTGACGAACTGGTTTGCAACAACATAGTACTGCCCATAAGTATTATTTTTCATATTAACAGGGTCAGGCGTACCAATTTGCTGATTCAGATATACGAGGAGCTCCATCCATGTCGCTGCTCCAAGCGTTCCATCGGATACCGGCCATGTGATGCTTGGGGTCATAGGCCAGGGCCAGGGCGGTTCCGACCCCCCTGTTCCGGCTGTGTAGCATCTATAGAAATGGCCATGGGGATTTGTTAGTGGAATGACGATATCACCTACGTTATATTGTGTTGACGCTGACCATACACCCGCATTCCAGGTGACGGACCCATCGGATGTGGGGCCGGAATCGCTCCAATTCGGTTCCGCCGAACCGCTCGTTCCACCGGTCGTGCATATGTAAAACCGTCCATTCATGCCCACAGGAAGTACCTTATTTCCCTGCGCGTAGCTTGTTGACGGTTGCCATATCATATAAGGACTGTAATCCGCATAGATCATTGCCATCACATTGCTAATCTCAGAAGACTTCGATGTCCTCGTCACGTTACCGCTGCTTTTTATCAATGAATCAGAAAACAACATCAGCGTCATGGCACTGAAAGCCACCAAGATAACAACGGTTGCTATGATTTCGATGAGCGTGAAACCGGATTGATTAATGATCTTACGGCACGTCATAAATAAATCCCGTGTGTTGGTCGACTCCAAATATGTGCATATCAGTGCCAGACGATACTAGAGAAAGCGTTATCCTTGGATCTTGGAGCAGAAGATTTCCTGACCCATCCAAAGGCCTGCCCCAATTATCAAAATTAATTATTGGCACCGTAGATGTTATTTGCACATTTCCTGACAATTGATGACAGTTCTGCGGACATGCGGCCGTAATTGGGTCCCCTGAATCATTTGTCTCGCCCTTGACAGGAATCGTCATTGATGCATCAACATAATTTGCATAAAGTCTGTAAGTTGTATTAGTTGAAAAGGAAATCCCCCATTTAACCATGTCGTCATTAAATGCTTGCATCTGCGCAAATCGAAGGCTCACCTTTAATCCATCCGTCTCGGCCGTCAATCTGTCTGTGATTGAGTTACTATATTGATATGTACTCCAAACAACCATAGTGAAGATTAAAAGCACAATCATCACCACCACCAGTTCGATCATGGTGAATCCCTGATCACTTTTAGATCTCTCAAACCGTTTCATCGTAATTAAATATTCTGAAACATTGAAAACTTCAAGGAGAAATTGAGCGCTTGAATGGCAGTATTTTAGTCCTGTAGAAAACCCACTCTTTGACAAAAGGGGGCTGGGAGACTTATTCGGTCATTTAAAATCCCCTGCACCACCCCTTTATAAAAGGTGGACATAAGGCGGAAGAGAGCAGCCCTGAAAGCCTATACTACATCATAATCTTGATACGAGGTTATTTTAATAACGGGTTCTTGGTCTGATTTTGTCAGCCTGAAATATAAGGGTTCGTCTGATAATTGACAAGATCCTTCCCGTTTCCACCATGTGGACAGATGAAAATTTGTTGCCCGCAGATTGACGCACGAAGTCCTCAAGTTTTTTATCTCCCTTTAGATACATTAAACTGGAAACTGCATCCGCCAAACCGTTCTTATCGTCCTTTTTGTCATATAAATCTATCAGGAAAAGATACGCCTGAGCATTTAGGGGATTAATGTTCACCATGTTTTGCAGAGTGATAATTGCCCTGTCATATCTTTTCTTCTGCCATTGCACCTCCGCTAGAACTAGGCGGGGAAGCGTTCTGTCAGGCTCTTGCTGCAACAGCCTGCTTGCTTCTATTACGGCATTCCTGCTATTTCCCATCTTTAGCAATATAAGACAATATAGTTCGCGACGTTCACCTTGGTAGGGGTCAGATAGCAACGCCTTTTTTATATATTCGTAAGCCCCATCTATATTACCTCTTCTGAGATTGATCCCGGCAACACCGGCATAGAGCTGCGCCATATTTGGGGAAATCAAGATTGCCCTGCGATAGTGCTCAAGAGCTAAATCATCCCTCTTTATATGAACATAATAATTGCCAATATTGCCTTCGGTTCTTGCTTTTTCTTGCGAATGTTCATACGTGTTTAACTGCAATGCTTCTATAAACTCCCCCATGGCCGCTTCGCCCTTACCCTGACTCATATAGTTAATACCCAGGTTGTTATGCGGCCGACTGAGACCTGGATATTTAAGAATATTGTCGATCCATAATCCCATGTCCGTCTTCAAGACCTCATTCCTCATGTAGATGGTATGACCCTGGGAAAAAATGAGAAATATTATGCCTGAGATTATGAGCAATCGGATAACCTTCCGGTTGGTGAAGTAATCGAGCATCCTCAAAACAAAAATGGCGATAGGTACAAAGAAAAGCATGGCCGGGATGTAGTTCCTGTGCTCAAAGATAAGCTCCACCGGTATGAATGATCCTTCAATCAAGTGGTTCAAAAAGAAAAAAATAATGCAGTAGGAGATCAGAGGTCTCTTCCTTGCGATTGTAAGTGCATACCCTGTCGCAATGATAATAAAGATGAGTGCCGGCAGTGTCGTCCAGGGATCTATTATGGACTTGGAAATATCAAAGTCATGAAGAAGAGTGAGCCGGGAATGGATCGGATAAAGGAGAAGGGTAATATAAAAGACTATTACCCTTGGCTCCGTCAATAGCCTCTCGCCTAATGTATAAGACCTGATTAGGTAGTCGTTGAGAATAGTTGAGAAATCCATATATGAAGCAGCAAGGACTATAACGACCACTATGGGGATAAATACAAATTTCAGATTCTTCCTTACCGTGTTTCTGTCAGCTCCCTGAATCAGAAAAAGGTCATAGATATAAATACTCACGGGCAACATGGCGGCCGTCTCCTTGCTGCCAAAAGAAAGTACCGCTGACGCAGCGCAGGCAAAGAAAAAGAATGCCTTGTTTCTTGTGGTCTCCGCAGTTCTTCCCTTGAGATAGAAGTACATGGCTGCGATGTAAAACATCCCCGCCATGCTCGCCATTCTCTGAACGATGTAGCTTACGGCAATTACGTGGACGGGATTAATCGCCCACAAAATTGTAGCCAACATGGCTATTGCGAAGCCGCCCTTCCCATATCTGTCTCTAATCAACGGCACTCTCAACGTATTTATGATAAAGAGAAAGAGGAAGATGGATGTCGTATAATGAATTAATAAATTGACCAAGTGGTAACCGAAGGTATCCAAACCGCCAAAATAATAGTTCACGGCAAAACTAAAAAAGGACACGGGCCGTACGAGTCGTCCTCTGAAATAGAAAGTATTCTTAATGCTTTCTAATGAGAAATCTCTTATATGAACATTGGGATTTTGAATAACATTGGGGATATCATCAAAATGCCATTCTCCGTGAAGGCTGTTGGCGTAGCAGGCGAGTAGCAATATCAGGAGGGAAATAAAGAAAAAAGCATATTTCTTCAAAAGAGGAAACGACCACGGAATGTGCAATTCATAACCGTTGTAACTGGTCTGCATCTTTGAATACGTTGGGACGATCATCCATAAACAACAGTCTTAGCAGGTTCTGCTGTTTAATAAGTGTGTCCAAAACCTGAAAGAGAAGGTGGTACAAATAAATCAGGGGAGCCTGCAAACTCCCCTGATATAAATACAATTGTTTCACTGTCAATCAAGTGTTTTTTTTAAAAACGTCTACCTCTCTATCGATGGCGCGACTCCCTATTAGCTCAACTTATTGTCGCAACCAGCCATATTTTTATTAGTCGGTAACAGAGACGCTCCAGTACGCAGGCTCATTATTGGGATCATCAGGTGCGTTTCCAGTTAGATTCCTCGTAAATGTAACAGTTTTCCCACTAAAAGTAATGGGTATTCCTACGTTATCGGCCGTATAGGCTAATGGCGCACCAGCGTTCCAATCCGGTCCTAGAGTCATACTTATGCCACTGACAACGCTACCATCTGCGAATGCAGCTGAAACTGAGCCAGGAACAGGATATACGCCAGCTCCGTCCTTCAGTTTATACTGGGCGAGAGTCAGTCTCTCACGAGCGTTCAATTCCATAGTCGCAGCCGCCGCGGCCTTTACAACTGCATCTTTCCTCATGTCTAGATACTTCGGGATGGCGATAGCCGCGAGAATTCCCAGGATAACCAAAACAGCGATGATTTCGATCAATGTAAAACCCTTCTGATTGCGGATATGCTTCCTTAGTTTCATTATTAAAACCTCCTCTTTATTTGCATACCATTACAAAATAGACCGTCAATTTTACTCCGATCAAGAGCATCTTTCGTGCCACTTTCTTCAACAATTAATAACGATCAATGAAAAACATAACGATAGCTAGCTAACTTGCCATTATCACAAGTCTAATACCCTTTAATCATAGAAATATAAATTTTTTTATTCAGCTAATATCATATCCAAATGGAGGAAAAACTACGAAGATTGGTGGTCAATCTACATTTTTTGTAGCTTTTTTTAAAGATTCCGTATCGATACTATACTTCTTTATTCGATGCCAGAGACTTCGCTGATTGATGCCGAGGAGTTCAGCCGCCTTTACCTGAACCCCGCCGGTCCTGGTCAGCGCCTCTATTATCAAACCCTTTTCAATTTCATCTAGTCGTTTGTCAATAGTTAGGGAATCAGGCGTGTCCGAACCTTGAAAAACATGGTTTTTTATCACACCCGATATATTTGCGGGGAGATTTGTCGGTTCAATCAGCCCTGTTTCTGTCAAAACCACTGCCCTTTCAATGGCGTTCATCAGTTCCCTCACATTACCCGGCCATGAGTATCCCGCAATAATCTGAGCTGCCTCAGAGGTGAGCTTAATCGGTTTATGTCTTTTATCGAGGAAATATTCAACAAGTTGGGGAATATCTTCCTTCCGTTCTCTCAAAGGCGGCAGATAAATAGAAAACACATTTATGCGGTAATAGAGATCTTCCCTGAACAGACCCTGCTTCACCATCTCGGCAAGGTTCTTATTAGTAGCTATTATAAAGCGGACATCCACCTTGATTGTTGCCGTACCGCCGACCCGCTCAAACTCCTTCTCCTGGAGCACGCGCAATATCTTCGCTTGTGTCGCCATGGTCATGTCGCCAATTTCATCGAGAAAAAGCGTACCGCCGTTTGCCACTTCAAATTTGCCGATCTTCTGAGAGGTCGCGCCCGTGAATGCACCTTTTTCATGGCCGAAAAGTTCACTTTCCAGGAGATTCTCCGGTATAGCTACGCAATTAATTTTTACAAAAGGCCTCCCCCTGCGGAGGCTGTGCTCATAGACACCGGAAGCCACAAGTTCTTTTCCCGTCCCGCTTTCTCCCATTATGAGCACTGTGGAATCCGTGGGCGCCACCTTCATTACCTGCGCGAATATTTCCCGCATGATTCTGCTGTGTCCCACTATACCGGGGAAGAATTCCTGTGCTTCAACTTTACTCAAAACAGTGGCAATCTGATCAAACACCTTTGAGTAATGTTCTACGTCACCCTTTTCCTTGTTGTCGCTTCTGACCTGCTCGGAGAACGCCGGCAGACTTTCAGCCTTTTTGACCAACGCCATAACTGGTTTGAGTAATACTCTTGTAATCAAGAGACCTATCAGATACGTAAATAGGAATACTGTCATGATCCACATTATAAAGGACCATGTTTGATTCCGTACCGTTTTCACATAATATTGAACGAAGTTGTCAGTCATGATAACCCACAGCAGGGAGATGGCGCTGAAGGTAAAAGGAATGAGTATATAAAGGCTTACTTGAATATATTTTTTCTTCATTTGATCGTATGAGCTACTTTTGTCAAGTCCCACATGGGCAAAAATATGGCAAGCGCGAAAAACAGGACAACGACTGCAAGTCCCGCTACCAGTATCGGACCTATGAGATCCGACAGCCTTTTCACAATATAACTTACCTCATCATCGTAGTGTGCAGACACTTGGCGGAGCATATCTTCTATATTTCCTGTTTCCTCACCTATGGCAATCATATCGACAACCATGGGAGGAAAATACTTAGCAGAACTGAGAGGTGTTGCGATACCACGCCCCTCGTGCATCATCTCCCTGACACGCTCAAACTCTTGGGCGATGGCCGCATTACCGATGATGCCTGATAAAACCTTCATGGCCGTCATCACCGGGACACCGGCAGCCTGCAGCATCCCAAGAATGCTCGCAAAGCGTGACATGGCAGCCTTCACGAAAAGAGAACCGATAATAGGCAGGCGGAGCAAAAGCGTGTCTTTCACATATTGCCCCTTTTCCGTCTTTAAATAGATTCTCAGCCCAACGAAAAGCCCGATGATACAAATGATCAATAGATACCAATAGTTTGCTAAAAAATTATAAAGCATGATGGCGATCCTCGTCGGCACGGGAAGAACAATGCCGGCCTTGGAAAACATCTCCACAAATTTGGGAACAACAAAAGTCAGAAGCACAAAAAAAGCAATGACAAGGGCAACAGTCACCATGATAGGATACTGCAATGCTGATTTGATATCGGCCTTGATTTTTGCTTCGTGTTCGATGATATATATCAGACGCTCGAGCGATTCTGTGACGGTGCCGCTCATTTCGCCTGCTCTTATCATACTTACATATAATGGCGAGAATATCGCGCCATGTCTTTCCATGGCCCCGTAAAGAGAAGACCCCTGCGTGATATTCAGAGACATGGAAGCGATGGCTTCTCTCAGAATACTATTTTGTGTTTGCGCCTCTAGGACATGAAACGCTCTGATTATAGGCACTCCCGCCTTGAACAGTGAATAAAACTGTTTAGTGAACATTATGATATCCGTAGCCTTGAGACGGTTCTTGAGCCGCCCTCTTGACCATTGGCCGACGATGAAACCAGCCCCTTTTTCCGTTACTTTCGACGGGATATACCCCCTGTCAGCCAGCATGGTCAGGGCACTGTCGCGTGACTCAGCATCGATATCACCTTTTATGGTCGCTCCCCGCTCATTTATTGCTTGGTATGTATAACTCGGCATGACTGTCTTAACTTGCGCCCCCTGTCTGGCCCTCTCCTACATCATGACTGCAGAACTCGCTTCTTCGAGAGTAGTGATACCCCGGAGTACCTTATTGCCGGCATCATATTTAAGGGTTTTGAGATTACCCGCGTCCACAGCTTTACGTACAATATCATGGGCCGATTTTTTCTTAATGATCAGATCCTGAATCATCTCGTCATTGATGAGCACCTCAAACAAGCCCGTGCGTCCCTTATACCCGGTGTTGAAGCATTGGTTACATCCTCTGCCTCGCTGGAAATTTGCGGAATCCCAATTTTCCAGGCCCCATGATGCAAGTATCTTGTCCGGAGGATTATAGGGTTCCTTGCAATAGGGGCATACAGTCCGCACCAGACGCTGAGCAATACATACCAGCAGCGTTGAAGAGAGAAGAAAAGGTTCAATCCCCATATCAATAAATCTCGTTATCGCACCCACAGCATCATTGGTATGCACAGTGCTAAGAACCCTGTGGCCGGTCTGCGCCGCCTGCACGGCAATAGCGGCCGTCTCAGCGTCACGAATTTCTCCCACCATGATTATGTCCGGGTCCTGACGAAGTATGGATCTGAGACCTCCGGCAAAAGTCATTCCCGCCTTCCGGTTCAGCTGTATCTGTCTGATGTTTTCTATGCGGTATTCAACAGGATCTTCAAGAGTCATGATATTGCTGTCCGACCTGTTGAGTTCATTCAAGATAGAATAAAGGCTGGTGCTCTTCCCACATCCGGTTGGTCCCGTAGCTAAGATCATTCCGTAAGGTTTCTCTATCATAGACCTCACCCTTTCTATGTCTGCATTGACCATTCCGAGGAGGTCTAGAGCATAGATACCGGAGCTTGTGTCCAGAAGCCGCAGGACGACATTCTCACCATGAATCGTCGGTATTGAAGATACACGGACATTGATTTCCTTATTTTCCATCCTCAGAGTAAACCGCCCGTCCTGAGGTACTCTCGTTACCGTAATGTCCATATTGGCGAGGATCTTTATCCTGGCAATAATGGGCCAAAAAAGCGTTTTGGGGGGAGAGGGCACCTCATGAAGCTTACCATCTATACGGAACCGAACTTGAATGCTGTTCTTTTGTGGGCTCACATGTACATCGCTGGCCCCTTCACGAACTGCCTGAGCAAAGATGGAGTTTACAAGTATGACAATAGGCGCCTCTCCAGCCATATTCTGAAGCGATGCCACCTGAACGTCTGCAACTTCTTCCTCCTCTCTTTCCTTAGAGGGCTGGGCCTCGATGTCCATACTCTCCAGGATGCCACCCAGACCCGAATGTGTGCCATATATACTGCTTATCAGTTGGTTTAGTTCACGTTCCGTGCATACAACAGCTTCCACTTCACAATTTGTGATGATTTCCAAGACGTCCAGTGCGTTGATGTCCAGAGGATCCAGCATTGCGACAGTCAGGAGACGCCCTTTTCTCATTAAGGGGGCAATCTGGAACTTTTGGGCATCCTCTAAAGAAACTAAATTTGCCAGTTCAATGTCGAAAGGAAAGGTGTCAGGATGATATTTTCTCAGTCTCAGCTGCCTGCATAAAACTTCGGCTATCTGCTGCTCGCTAACAATCCCCTGACGGAAAAGGTACTGACCGAGCTTTAGGCCCGCCTTCTCCTGCTCGGAAAGAGCTTTGTTCAGTTGCTCTTCTGTCAGAAGGTGCTCCTCAATGAGCATCTTTCCCAATTTCTTTTTAACTGTCACTCTGATTAACCTCTATCCCTTCTCACCTATCTCTTGAAAAAGATCGTATCATCACTCACTTTTGCGAAAATTTCTGCATTTCCTGCGAGTGGCTGCGGCAACCTCCTTGCCGCACTCTGAGCATCTTCGATGCTCGAGAAACCGCCCTTTAAAACAATGGCAAATGCCAAGCCCTCTCTGCTATTCCAGTATGGAAGAAAGTCCAGAGACGGTAAAACGGGCTGATAATATTTGTACAATTCGTAAATCTCGTCTATTTTTTCGCTTCTTGCTATGCGTACCCAACATTTCCCTGATGCCAGGGGGTTCGATTTGGCGGGGATGGCGGGCAATTCAATTATCTCACCCGCACCTACCCTGTTCAGATTCTTGATGTGAGGATTAGCACGGGCAACTTTTCTCAGCTGCTCTCTGTCGAAATCGCCATAGAAGTCATTGAGCAGCCGCCAGATCGTTCTCCCGCTCTTCAATTCCACCTTCCCCAGAAGCTCCGGCATTGTTTTATTGGATAACTGTATGTCATCCAGGGTTAATGTTTTAGCCTTTGCAACAGGCGTCGGTGCAGTCTGAACCGACTGGTCGGGAGAGACCTGTCCTGCTGACGTCATGACCTCAATTCTTGCTATCCCCAACCTATCACGGTCAGGCCATATCCCCAGTATTGTCTCAGGGTAAAATCCTGCCACTGCTGCAATAACAATAATGGCGGCGATAACTGTTGCAGTCACCCATTTAAGAAACTTTTTCTTGTTGGCAGGAACCCTGCGACTGCAGGAACGAACGAGGAACCAGCCGGCTTTCGATCTATTCTGAATGATCAGTGTAAGTATAACCTGATGACAGAGGGTGACAATTTTTCTCGGATAACCTCCCGTGGCCAGATACAGTGCCCATAATCCCGGATACGAGAAAAGCGATGGTGTCTCGTTTGTGTCGCTCGCTTTCGCTATGCGGAATTTTACCATACCGCGAGTCTCCGAGAAGTTGAGAGGTTTGAGAAGGTAATAGAAATTGACACGATCGGCAAAATTCTTCTGCTCTTTAAGAATCTCCTCAAACTCTTTCTGTGAGAATATGACTATTTGGAGCAATTTAAATTCATTTGTTTCGTAGTTGAGAAATTCACGCAGCAGTTCGAGACAAAAGTCAGGAAGCTTTTGTCCTTCGTCTACGATGAGAACTACAATCTTCCCCTCATCAACACCTTTGCGAAAAAGATAATTCTTGATGTTTTCTTTAAGCTGCCATTCACTGGCCCCGCCACCCGGATTCGCTGCGCCAAAGCTAATAGCAACTGTTGACAAGAATTCGAGGGGATTCGTGAACGATGGATCCAGGATAAGATGCGTTTCGATCTGCTTTCTATCTTCTTCAGATGCAGCAAATTTCAAGATGAGCTGGCGGCACAGGGTAGTTTTACCCGTCCCCACTTCCCCTACCACAACGCTCAACCCCCGACGGAGACGCACGGCTAGTTCTAATTTCTGCAGGCAGCCAAAATGTTTGACCGACTGGTAGAAAAACTCCGGTTCCGGTGAGTTTGAAAAGGGCTCCTTTTTAAGGTTTAGAATCTTGAAATAATCCATAACTGTTTCATTGCGGAGGCATGTCCGGAGTTGGCGCCGCGGGTGATTCCTCAATTCCTTTTACAGGCTCCCCTGAAACATCAGCAGCCCGCATCGGCAGTATCCTGGGAGTAATGAAAATGAGAACTTCCTCCATGGTTTCGCTCTTGCTCATTGACTTGAAAAGCCATCCCAGAACCGGTATATCTTTAAGCTCGGGAAGTCCGCTTTCACCCACTTGCTTTGTCAGTTGGGTCAACCCGGAGATGACTATTGTTTCCCCGTCTTTGACGATCAGATTGGTGCTCGTTTCTTTGTTTGTGATGCCCGGGTTCCCCAAAACGATCAGTGATGTATCCACTTCATCTTTCTTCACAAGAACCTTCATCTTGAGATTTTGCCCGTCAATGACATGGGGTGTAATCTCCAGGCGGAGAGAAACGTCCACTAAAGTAACCGTGTTCGTTACAACACCTTGACTCACTGACTGCGTAACATACGGCACGCGCTCCCCGTTCATCGTATAGGCCATCTGATTATCCATGGTAGTAATCGATGGGGTGGAGAGAATATTCAATTTGCCGTCCTGCTGAAGGGCTTGCAATTGCATTTCAAGAATATTGCCGCCAATTGTTCCGACCATGAGTCCCAAAGAACCTGTGCCACCGGCGGCAGTCATCGCCGCTGTGGATGCGGGGAAATTCACACCGAAACCATAACCGCTCAGGCCGGGGCTGCCATAGACCGGTACGGCAGGCTGACCAGCAGTGGGCACTGATCCACCCGGCGTCACATATAAATTACCCGAATTATACCAACCACCCCACTGGATACCGAGGTTTCTCGCGGTATTCTTCGTGGTCTCCACAATGTTGGCCTTGATTAAAATTTGATGTGTGGGTTTATCGACCTGTTCGATGATGGGAATCATTTTTTCCAAATCACTGCGTATCGCATTGAGAATCAGACTATGACTGTGCTCATCCACTCTTATTGATCCGCGCGGCTTGCCGTCCTTGTCTTTTGTGAGCAGATCATTAAGATTTTCTCTCAGGTCTTTGGTGTTCGCATAGTCAATCGGAATAAATACCGTTATGAGCGGCTCCACCAGCCTCTCGTCTTTTTCCTGGGTTTTCCTCTTTAGGTCCTGTTCTTTGTCCGCTATAGTCATCACCCTAATAATATTGCCTTCCCACTCATATGCCAAACCCTGATTCTTGAGAATACTGCTGAATGCCTCGCCCCATGGAGTATTCTTGAAGTCAATACTCACTTCTGCTTTTATATCATCTCTTATCAATACATTCTGGTCGACGATGCGCGCCAATGACCGAAGGACAACTTTTACATCGGCCTGGCGGATCCTCAGGCTGATCGGGGTATCAGGCAGTCCTCTTCCACCAGCAAGTTCCTTTTCAGCCTTCAGACGTTCCTGCTCCATTTTCACTAACTCTCGAATTGCTTCACGAGACCTGGGCGCAGGCGTATGTCCCGTTGATATGTCAGCCATCTTTTCCCATTTATCGAAGAAAAGATCCTTCTTTATCTCTTTGTCACCTGCACAACCGGCAACAATAAACATCCCGAGGAAAAGGACAACGGTCAAGCCACGAATATTTTTTCTATAGTGAAAATAAGTCAAGGCCTATTCCCCCTCCCATTGCTTGTGTTATTCCTGCAAAGGAACATCAAATTTAGCTCCACTATTTTCGTTAACAATTAGGACTTTACCCGGATAAATCTTTTTCAGGACGTATCCTTCAATTTCCAGCCGGTCTCCTGCCTCGTATTCTACACCATTTATAATTGCCACATTTTTATTTTTGGCTTTTAAATAGCCGGAATAGCTGAAGCTGACTTTTTGTGAGATTCCGCCGCCCGCTTTGGCCAGTTCTTTGCGTTTCTGCCATTCCCGGAAGGATTTTTTCTCATAAAATGGATCGTGTACCCATTCTGTCTCAGCGCGACTCAGTGCATAGGCATCAGCAGCAGGCAGTGACCCCTTTGGCAACCTTGAAGTAAGATCGGTTAAGAATGTTTCCAATCCTGAAGCTTTTTTGCCAACATCTATCACTTCCGATTTTGAGTGTCGCGCAATGAAGAAATCATATACGGCAAACAATATGACGACAGCCATTATGGAAAGTATGATGATTTGTTGTTTTGTCAGTTTCGGCATTTCAATCCCTTACAGGGGCTTCGCTCGACTACGCAATGGCCAACCACAGCTTCATCCTGAATTCCATGCCGTCTTCATTTTGCTGGATCCGTATTTCCTCAATACCCTCCAGACAAGGCACTCCCCCGAGACCGATAAGAAATTTACGAAAATCCAAAAAATCACCCCTGAGAATCGCATTAACCAGAACAAACTTTTGCTCACCGCCTAAAGCATTCAGGTCCGGAGAAGCAGCGACCATGTCGATATGGGCCTTCTGCGCCTGCTCTCTGATAATCAAGGGCACAGTATCTATCTTCATCCGTGAAAGGGGGCTCCTTACAGGGAATGGCAAGGCTTTCGACCTGACGGACTGGGGCCCCGCATGCAGCATTTGATAATAAGGCTCAAGCCTCTTTTGCTCCTCTATCTGAAATTGAATACTTGTAATCTTATTGTCTAAACGCGCTAGGGCCATCTGCTGCGGCACAACGCCGGCAAGAACAAAAAGTGCCATACCGGATATGCATGCAATCAAGATGACGATGCTTCGCTTCGGAATTATTGCGTATATCTTTTCCATAACTGACTTCTAAACTAGTTTTATTTCAATAACAAAATGAAGGACCTCATCCTTTCTAAGAGGCTCTATGCTGTTTTGTTGTACGCTGATTTGACTGAACATAGGTGACGATTTCAACTTCGTTATGTATCCAGCCAATGACGACTCCAGCACTCTGCGATCGCCAAAGACAACCCCTTCAACCGTGACGTTCTTCGCTTCTTCCTTTGAAGCGGCGGCCACTCTCTTAGGCTCTTTCACCGTTATCTTGCCCGATTGAACGGCTCCCATGCGCACCTTCAGGTCAATGAGACGGATATTTCGCGGGGTCATCGAAGACAATTCACTGATAACCGCCATGCCAAGATATCTGTCTACGTAAGTCCTCGCAAGCTGATGCTGCCTGCTCGAACTCGAGAGCATTCCCGATATCATGTTCTGGTCAACGCGTGGTCTATACTGCGATAACTGCTGTTCAAGTTGGGCTATTACAGTTTCCCTTTCATGGGCCTTTTCAATATCAAAAAGCAAGAAGACCGAACATATTACAAGAGCAATAATAAATACGGCAAAAATGACTCTATTGGCGCGAGTGATATTGATTTCCCTTTCCTTGTCCTTGAATCTGAACATAAGGTTCGGCGTGTAATCGTTATCGGAAAGGGCAAGCCCAAAAGCCGGAATCAGCGCAAGTATTTCTGAAACACTGGTTTGTTCCATGCTCTTACCTATATTTGGTGTCTTGGACTTGAGGGGATTTAGTATATCACTCTTAATTCCCAATTGATTACCTACATACTCTATCACAGGCTGTGAAATATTCATGGCGCTCGATACATAGATTCTGGTAACCATGTCATAATTGTGACCGCCCGTATAATGTTCAAAGGTTCTCTCCACCTGTCTGACTACCCTCTCTAAAGCAGGCAGAATGGTATCGAATTTTTCTTCGTCTGTAAGCTCGAAGCCGATATCGTTTTCCGTTAAATGGGGAGAGTCGGGACTGAGGCTGAAGAGCACCTTTTTCGCCTGTTCAAAGCTTATTGGCGGGAGGCTCCTATCCTTTCCTGCCGCTTCTTTGCGTGTTGTTCCAAGTCTTTCCATCAATGCCTCAACCATGCTGTTTATGCCAGCCTTTATGCCCCGGGTCATGATGAGCTTTCCCTTAGCAAATATATCGATGCGGGAAAAATCATTACCGATAAAAAGACTCGCCACTGTGCCTTCAATAGCGGGAGGAATCCATTCCGTCTTGAATAAGTTCTGAATTGCAAATGGCGTGATGGATATGCCGGTTAACGGCAAACCGATTTGGGAAAACAGCCCCTTTAATTCTTCAATTTCCTCCCTCGGCGCCGTATAAACCATAGTTAGCCATTTGCCTACGCCCTGTTCGGTGATTTCCCTCTGAATTTCAAAATCGAATACCGTATCCTTATCGTCAAAAGGCGTTTCTTTTTTTATCGTCCAGTACACTGCATTCTCAATTTGCTTCTTGGCTACCTTGGGTATATTGACGTGGCGCACATTAACCCTTGCTGCGGACATGATAGCCCACAGATTCGCATTTCCGATGCTGCCACAAAATTTGTTCAATTCAGAACTTAAGAAATTGCTGAATTCAGGCGCCTTCCTCGTGGTTATGTGGGCGAATGGCACGCTCTTGTAATCAAGCAATTCCCAGCGCTTATCAGCTGATCTGGCCGTCTTTACCATCCTCAAATATTCATGGCCGATATCGATGCCGATAGTCACCCGTTTCTCACCGGAAGGAATTCTTAGGCGAGTAAATCTGAATAGTTTCTTAGGCGGATCAATCCTGGATGTATCAAGAGGTTCAGTCTTCATATCATCCTTTTTACTACGAATGATATTAAGAAGTTTTTCTGTGGAAGTGATTTCTTTCAAACGGGCCAAAGGAGTGCTCCTCTTTAAGTTAACTCAATCCTCTTGCAAATCTTATTGCGACGCACGGACAGTATGTCTCTTACCGCCTTTTCTCGTTCTTGGTGTTTCGGTAATTGTCTAAATGAACTTTAGCCAAATCCATGTAATCAGTAGGGAAATGTTTCAATATCCGCACGCCGTATTTGATTTCTGGCGGCTCCGGAATAATGCCCCTCTGAATATAATCCCTGATAGTCTTGGCAGAGACACCCAACCGTTCAGCAGCATCAACAATCGTGTAATGCGTTTTCCCCTTTACTATAATCATATCCACGCCCCCAAACGCGCAATTTTCAGTAAATTAGAATCGGTAATCCTTTCAAAAAAAGAAGATTGATAGAATTAAACGGCCTCTAAAAAAGCAAATGCTGCAAAGCGTTTCCTTCAACAGGCAGGCAAATTAAGTAACAGAGAGAAAGGGGCATAAACAAAGATACGCCCTCTCGCCCGCCCTGCATCTGCTAGAGGATATGCGCTACCAGAATCAGGATTCCGGACTGACCACACGGCCGTCAGTAATGTTCCTTAGGTGCGAACATATCACACCTTTCGCACCTATACAACATTTTCTAAAAAAAATTTTGCGAACACATCTACTTTGCCCTTAGATTAGCCATTTGGTTTAGTGAAAGATGAACGTAATAATAGCATGAGATGCAGCATTCCTGCGACTTATAATGTGAAGTAATGTATTCATTATCACGCATAATAGTGTTTCCCTACCATTCTCCCTGCATTTTTTTCGCATTGTTTTTAGGAGAGTATATAAAGTAATGAAAGCGTGTTTCTTAGGAATGAACCTTGACAAAAAAAGGAACAAGGAGTGTTGGGCAATATGGGTTTTGCTAAGTGGTTGGCAAGAAAGGGGCGTGTCGGTAGAACAGCGAGAACTGTTGCACAAGGCTGGAAGACGATAAAAGAAAAAAACCCCGGGATGAGCCCAATAGATATTGCGAATACGTATGTCAGGAAACGTTACAAGGCGAACGGGGATCTACATTTAGCAAAAGAAGTTCTCCGCATGCTTCGTAACGTTAATCCCCTAAACCTCTCGTGGGTAATCTTAATGGTTGAGAACAAAGATGAATCTGTCAATTTATATGATCGTATGTCCGAGTGGCAACACATAATGATACAGGAAATAAGGAAATACGGAATAGACCCGGAATAAAAGTTTCTTCTAATTTGGCCTGTCAACTAATTTTAGTAAACTGCTTTAGAAAGCCACCTAACTACTTTTTAATCTTTCATTAATCACTTTTGGATATGAACTGCGACTCTGTTAAGCAAGTCAACTTGATGAGGGAAAGGCGTCATTTTGGAAAGATGTTGTCATAACTTAAAAGGGGTTAACCGGAAAAGGATAACCCCTCAATCTTATTTGGAGGCGGCAATCGGATTCGAACCGATGAATAACGGTTTTGCAGACCGCTGCCTTAACCACTTGGCTATGCCGCCAAATAAATGGAGCGGGCGAACGGATTTGAACCGTCGACGTCCACCTTGGCAAGGTGGCACTCTACCCCTGAGTTACGCCCGCTCATGAAGTACGTTTTCCTATATCAAATTGAACCGGTTTGTCAATAGAAATTCATTTCAAAGCACTATTTTGCCTGAGGATCGCCGCTCTTCTTCACCAGCCACTTTACTGATTCAAGATAGGCCGATATGCCATGCGAAAAAATATCGTTGTGATTCGCTCCCGGAACTTTCAGAAATTTTTTATTCCGGGACGGACTCGCTTCAAAGAGAAGCCGTCCCTCCGAAAAAGGGATGATATGATCGAATTCTGCGTGAATAACCAGCGTGGGTTTATCGAAACCGCGGATCTTATCTAGATTGCAAAACCCCTGTTCTTCGCTTATGCCTAAGGCCCGAATGTCAATGCCGAAAAGAAGAAGAAGCGGACCTGCATAGGCAAAACCGCTGTCAATGATAAGGCCGTCAATCGCATCTCTGTAATTAGATGCCAGTTCAAGGGCCGGAGCGCTTCCCAGGGACCTCCCCATCACTATGATGGTGCCGCTGTATCCCTTTTTCGCCAGATGGCTTTTTATGTAAGCGAAAACCGTGTGACAGTCCCTCATAATGGCCGTGACCGTGGGCCTGCCTGTAGAACGGCCGTAACCACGGTAATCAACAGGGAGGAAATTTATGCCCATATCGGCATAGACGAGTCCCAGATCGTCATAATCCGCCACAATCTCGCCGTTCCCGTGAAAAAAAAGAATTGTTGCAGCTTCAGCCCCGGACATGTGCAACCGGGCGCCGACCACAACATCCTTCTCAACGGGAATAAGTATCGATTCGACAGCTTCATCGTCAGTGGCTGTACCCCCTTCGGGACGCGGATAAAACAAGGAGGCTGAGATCATGGGCATATCAAAGGATGAATAATCTACTTTGGAAATATCGGCCATTGCCATCCTTCTTATCTGGTCATGATATTCTTATAAAACTTTATCAAATAATCTATGCCTGACGTGACGGATAGGACAAGTGCAATGTAGAGTATCACCGTTCCGACTACATGGGCATCTGCGCCCAGAAAAGGATAATGAATCATAAGGGCGGATACGGCAAACACCTGGCAGAGGGTTTTTTGCTTGCCGAGTCTACTTGCCTGAATGACAAAACCCTCCGATTGAGATATGGCCCTGATGCCATCGACAACAAAATCCCTGATGATGATGATAGCGACAATCCATGCAGAGATACGTCCTATGGGAATCATCAAGATCATCGCCGTATTGACGATGAGTTTGTCCGCAATGGGATCCAGGAATTTCCCCATCACCGTGACGATCTCATATTTTCTTGCCAGATACCCGTCGAGGAGATCAGTGAGGGCAGCAAGAATAAACAATCCCGCAATTATCAGGCTCCCATTCCGGCCCGGAGAAAAAAGCAGAAAAAATAATACGGGAATGATAGTGACCCGGAGGAGGGTTATTATGTTGGGAAAGTTTAAGCGCGCCCCTTTCTCCGTCAGATCCGGCAGCCAAGGAAAAGATTTTTTTATGAGACCAATCATATCAGCATGTATGCGCTTGTTATCTTTTCTTGGGGACTTTTTTCCAGTCAGCCAAAAACATCTCTATCCCCTTATCCGTCAGGGGGTGCCTAGTGAGCTTTTCGATCACATTAAAGGGTATTGTAGCGATATCGGCGCCCATAAGCGCAGCTTCCAGGACATGTAGCGGATGTCTCACACTTGCAACGATGACCTCCGTTTCAAAGCCATAGTTATCAAAAATCGTGATGATCTGTTCCACTAATCCCATCCCGTCATGAGAAATATCATCGAGCCTGCCTACGAAGGGGCTGACGTATGCGGCGCCGGCTTTTGCCGCCATCAGGGCCTGTACCGGAGAAAAAATCAGCGTCTGATTAACCCTGATTCCGGAGTCTGCAAAAATCCTGGTGGCTTTCAAACCTTCTGTGGTCATGGGAACCTTTATTACGGCGTTCTCGCCCAGTTTCACCAGCTTCTTCCCTTCGCTGACCATTCCTTTTGCTTCCAAGCCGATGATCTCTAAACTCACCGGCCCGTCGACCACATCGAGGATCTCCTTTACAACCTCTTCGAATCCCCTCTTCTCCTTGGCAATCAATGACGGGTTAGTAGTCACCCCATCAACCATCCCCAAGCTGATGCCTTCCTTGATTTCGTTAATATTTGCGGAATCAATAAAAAATTTCATGAGGCCCCCTGCGCTTTGTTTGTTGAGTGTTCCGATATGTATTTTTCCGAGCACATTTCGCTGCAAAAATATAAGACCTGCCCGTCTATCGTTGCTTTATGGGCCTGACTCATAGGCACGTATATATGACAGTACGGATCCTCCACCAGATCTTCGCCTGGCGCGGCAGGCACCTGATGTCTTGGCATGTCCTGGCTCTTGATGCCGGGTGACATGATTATCCACTTGGCGAACTTGTAAACTAGGTAAATCAGAAAACAAAAAATTATTAGGCGAATTAAGCTAAGCATGGCTCTCCATTTGTGCGGTAGAGGCAAACCCTGCTGTCATCATCAAGTCGCTCCATCAGCCCGCGGCAAGACACTCCGAAGACCGGGTGAATCGCATAAGACGCTATTTCACACAAAGGTTCAAGAATGAATCGTCTCTTGTGAAGCTCGGGATGGGGAATTACCAGCTCATCATTCTCTACTACATCCTGGCCATAAAGAAGGACGTCGAGATCTATAACACGCGGTCCCCACCTTGACCCCCTTACCCGTCCCATCATGTCCTCTATCTGTTGCATAGCTCTCAGCAGTTCGTGCGGAGTCAAGACCGTTCTTATCTCGGCTACTGCGTTAATAAACCAGTCCTGATTTTCAAATCCGACAGGCTCCGTCCGGTAGAAGGACGACTGCCGCAGTACTTTTATACCACTTACTTGAGACAGGCAATAAAGAGCCTCTCCACACCTTGCTGCGGGATCATCCATATTAGAGCCTACACCAATAAAAGATACAACTCCGCGGAGATCATCTGTCAATTGCGCTTCCACCTAAAGTCACGTCCCTCTCATCCCCAGGACATCCTGCATGTCATAGAGACCGTTTTTCTGATTTACAATCCACTTCGCCGCCAGCATTGCCCCCCTTGCGAAGTTATCCCGGCTGTGGGCGCGGTGAATGAATTCCAGCCTCTCACCGACACCGCCAAACATGACCATATGCTCTCCCACTATATCACCGGCCCTCAATGTTTGAATACCGATTTCGGATTTTGTCCTTTCACCAACCATCCCTTTTCTGGTGAAGACACCCACCCTTTCCAGGTCACGGCCCAGTTTTTCCGATATGATCTGCGCCATTTTCATCGCTGTCCCGCTGGGAGCATCCTTTTTTAAATTGTGGTGCGCCTCAACTATCTCGACATTGTAATCATCTCCGAGTATTCCTGCCACGTAGTCGAGCACCTTGAACATCACATTTACCCCGATGCTCATATTTGGTGAGAGAACGCAGCGCGTTCCGGCCGCAACCTTCTTGATCTTAGCCATTTCATCCGTGGTAAAGCCGGTAGAACCTATCACTATGGCACGGTTTTTTTCACGAGCGACCTCAAGATGGCCTACCGAAGCCTCATGATGCGTGAAATCGATGACCACGTCGCCTTTTTCGATACACGCCGCAAGGTGGTCATCGACAAGAACTCCGGTTTTGCCGAGGCCAAGTTTCTCCCCAATATCCTGGCCGATCGTAGCATGTCCTTTCTGCTCCACGGCTCCCACCACTTTTATCTCCTGAGCCTGGGAAAGAAAGCTTATAATCCTGCCGCCCATCCTACCGCCGGCGCCGGTAACAATGGCTTTGATCATCCGTAATCTCCTGTGTGTTAATAAGATTTTTTATTATGAGATGAGCCTATAATTCTTCATAACACTCTTTAATTTTTCATAATTGCCGTCCGACATCTTGCACATGGGAAGCCGCACATCATAGGATATTTTACCCATCATGGAGAGTGCAGCCTTGACCGGCACGGGGTTAGTTTCAATAAAAAGTGCATCGATCAACGGAACCAGTTTATGATGCAGCTGCTGCGCCCTTTTGATGTTACCTCCCTTAAAGGCGTCTATCATGGCCGCCACGTCGGCAGGCACGATATTGGAAACAACGGAGATGACACCTCTGCCTCCTATCGCCAACAGGGGGAAGGTGAAAAAATCATCGCCTGAAATGACATCAAACTTGTCGCCACAGAGACTGATCACATCCTGCATCTGTTTCAAAGAGCCTGACGCCTCTTTGATTCCCACAATATTGCCTATCTTCGCAAGTCTGGCAACGGTCTCCGGCAGGAGATTCACGCCGGTCCTGCTGGGAATGTTATATGGGACAATTGGGATGGGAACACTTTCCGCGATAATCTTGAAATGCTGATAAAGGCCCTCCTGGGTCGGCCTGTTATAATATGGACAGACCATCAATGCGCCGTCAGCGCCGGCTTCATGGGCATGCCTCGTCAACCGCAAGGCCTCATCCGTGCTGTTCGAACCGGTGCCGGCGATGACCGGGACTCTTTTCTTTACGGCGTCTATCGTAATTTCAATCACCCTGTCATGTTCCTCATGAGACAGGGTCGACGATTCGCCTGTGGTTCCACAGGGAACAATGCCGTCGGTTCCATTCTTGATCTGAAACTCAATCAGGTCCCTCAATGACTTCTCATCCACTTTTCCTTTTCTGAAAGGCGTGACGATTGCCACAATTGCTCCACTAAACATAATCGCTCCTTATCTTAAAAATGCGGGTATTTCCTCTCCCCTGATTAAATCCTCGTAAACCTCTCTTTTTCTAATTACAAAAAATTGGTCGTCGCTGACAAGAACTTCTGGTATCCTCCCTCTTGAATTATAGTTGGATGACATCGTGAAGCCATATGCACCTGCACTCATAATCGCCATCAACTCCCCTCTTTCAAATTTGGAAATCTTTCTTCCCTTCGCCAAGTAGTCGCCGGATTCACATATGGGACCGACTACGTCGGCGACGATCTCCTCTCTCTCTTTCTCAATCACCGGCCGGATCCGGTGGTACGAATTATACAGACTGGGACGGACCAAATCGTTCATCCCGGCATCAATGATAATAAAGTTTTTCGCGTCATTGCTTTTCGTATAGAGAACCTCCGTTACAAGAATTCCCCCATTTCCTACAATTACCCTTCCTGGCTCCAAAATGAAAGTACAATTTATATCTTTTGAAGCATCGATAATGGCCTTGGCGTACTCGGAGGGATGAGGGACATCCTCCTTATCGTAGGTAATGCCAAGACCCCCTCCGAGATCGAGATACTTGATATCTATGCCATCGTCACGGAGCCTCCATACAAGTTTTTTGATACGGTCCAGGGCGTGAAGGAAGGGAGAAATCCTTGTCAACTGGGATCCGATATGACAGCTCACCCCTTTAATACTCAAATGTTTCAGCATCCGCGCGTGGCGGTATTCTTCGAGACACTTCTTGATGTCGATTCCGAATTTATTGCTCGTGAGCCCCGTCGATATATGGGGATGGGTTTCGGGATCCACATCCGGGTTGACCCTCAATGCTATTCCTGCCTTCTTACCCAGCCTTCTGGCACAGCTATTGATCTCCTCGAGTTCTTGAGAAGACTCAGCATTAAACATCAGAATATCCGACTTGAGGGCATATTCGATTTCATCGACTTTCTTCCCCACTCCGGAATAAACGACCTTGCGAGTGTCAACCCCCGCCTGCAGCGCTCGATACAGCTCCCCTCCGGAGACTATATCTACGCCGCTTCCCTCGGCAATAAAAATTCTAAGCACGGCGATATTCGAATTGGACTTAGCTGCAAAGCACGTAATATGCGGGACACCGGAAAATGCAGAATCGAACACGCGGAAATGGTGTTTCAACGTCCTCTGACTATAGAGATAAAATGGCGTGCCTACCGCCTCGGCAATCTCTGTGACGGGAACTTCTTCACACCATAGTTCATTATCTTTGTAATGGAAGTAATTCATTTGCCAGTGGCCTTAAAAACAATAGTTCTCACCTTTATGGTCCTTTTACTTCTTTCCAGATCCTTCCTTTTCACGGGGATAATCCGGATTGAACACAGCTTCCGCGATATTGGAGGCCCGGCTACAAAGTCCCGACAAATCGCATGTTACGACGCGATACGTATAAAGATACCCCGCCTTAATTCCGGCGTCCAGATAAAGCACAGCATTCGCTCCTTCCCTCGCCAGCTTGGGGTCATTGGATGAAAGGTCAGCCACAACAGCAAATACAGCGGGACAATCCGGGCATTTAGCCCCTTTTGCAAGAAGCTCACTCCTCTCGATCCTGTATTTCTGAATACCGCCCTTCGTATCCGGAATAGTCCAGCGGAGAACAACCCCATAATCGGCAACACTCGCCTTCAGGTCGGAAATGGCCTTTGGCGGCGCAATGCCGGAAGGCCGCGGATTGGCCTTCATCCCACAGCCGTATAACACTCCCCCGATGACCAGAACAGAACATGAAAGTGCAAGCAGCGACCTGAGAGTCTTTGTCACTTCTTCTTACCTCTGATATCTTTGAGCCGCAGCGAAACATTTTTTTTCGAAGTCCCGCCGGCGCTCTTCTTTGACTGCACCGCATGTTCCGCCTTGAGAAACGCATAGATGTCTTCCCCAAAGCTCCTCTGGAACCGCCGGAATTCAGCCAGCCTCAGAACAGGCATGTCCTTTCTCTTCTCAATGCAATAGGCAACGAGCCGCCCGACTACTTTATGGGCTTCCCGGAAAGGCACGCCTTTCATAACGAGATACTCAGCAACGTCCGTCGCCGTTGAAAACCCCCCGGAAGCTGCTTTCAGCATTTTTTCCTTGTTGAATTTCAAATGCGGCGCCATCTCACACAGAATATGGGCGCAACTCTTTACCGTATCTACCGCATCAAAAAGCGGTTCCTTATCCTCCTGGAGATCTCTATTATATGTCATGGGGAGCGCCTTCATCATGGTCAAGACGGCAATCAGGTCTCCATACACCCTTCCCGCCTTTCCCCGGATAAGTTCAGCCACGTCAGGATTCTTCTTCTGCGGCATGATGCTACTTCCTGTGGTGAAGGCGTCGGACATCTCCACGAACTGAAACTCCTCCGTTGACCAGATGACAAGGTCTTCACAGAATCTGCTCATGTGCATCATCAGAAGAGAGGCAACGAAAATAAATTCCGCGACGAAGTCACGATCCGATACGGCGTCCATACTGTTGCGGGATATTTCCGGAAATTTCAGCAGCCTGGCGACATACGTCCTGTCTATGGGCAGACCCGTTCCTGCCAGTGCGGCCGAGCCGAGCGGCATGATGTTCACCCTCCTGCCACATTCCCATAATCGCTCTTCATCCCTGTCCAGCATTTCCCAGTAAGCAAGAAGATAGTGAGCTAAGAGCACGGGTTGCGCCTTTTGCATATGAGTATATCCCGGCATGATTGTCCCGTCTTCCTTACAAGCCAACTCAATGAGTGATGCTTTCAACAAAGATACCGCTTCGACAATCTGCCGGATTTCATCTCTCAAGTACATCCTTACGTCCAGCGAGACCTGATCGTTTCTGCTCCTGCCTGCATGAAGCTTTCCGCCCACTTCACCAATCATCGCTGTCAAGGCCTTCTCAATGGCCATGTGGATATCTTCGTCATCAGGCCTGAAGACGAATCGCCCTTTTTCGATTTCATGAAGGATTTCCGTAAGCCCCTTAACTATGACCCTCTCATCCTTCTTCGAGATAATTCTCTGCTTGGAAAGCATCCGGGCATGGGCAATGCTTCCCTCGATGTCATAGCGATAGAGGCGTTTATCAAAGTGAATGGAAGCAGTAAATTCCTCTACCATTTTGGCTGTCGGCTGGCTAAACCGCCCGCCCCACGGTTTTTTCTGTTTTCGCGGCATCGGTCTGTCCTTAAACGTTTCCTTTATTCATAAACGCTTGAATTTTCAACCTCAGGGCATTGAGCCTTATGAAGCCTGTGGCGTCCTTCTGATCGTAAACCCTGTCTTTCTCAAAGGTGACAAATTCCTCGCTGTAAAGCGAGTTTGGTGACTTGCGTCCGACAACAATACAATTCCCTTTATACAATTTCAGACGCGCAGTCCCTGTGCAATTTTCCTGCGTTTCATCGATGAATTTCTGCAGCACCGCCATTTCCGGCGAATACCAGAAACCGTTGTATGCGAGCTGTGCATATTTTGGAATCAGGGCGTCCCGCAGCAACATCACTTCGCGATCCATGGTAATAGATTCTACTGCGCGATGGGCCGCCCAGAGCACGGTACCGCCGGGTGTTTCATAAACACCCCTCGATTTCATACCGACATAACGGTTTTCCACCATGTCGACCCTACCGATGCCGTTGGACCCCGCCAATTTGTTCATGCTGCGGAGAAGCTTTGCAGGACTCATCTTCACCCCGTCGATCGCTACAGGATTCCCTTTCCGGAAAGCAATTTCTACGTATGTAGCAAGGTCAGGCGCTTTCTCCGGAGATGTCGTCAATACGAACATGTCTTCCGTGGGCTCCATCCAGGGATCTTCGAGAATCCCGCCCTCGTGAGAAATGTGGAGGAGATTCCTGTCGCTGCTATACGGTTTTTCCTTTGTTATGGCCACAGGAATGTTGTGCTTCCGGGCATAATCGATCATGGATCCTCGCGAATCAAAAAACCACATAGGGTCCCGCCATGCGGAGATGATCTTGATGGCAGGGTTCAGAGCTGTGTATGTCAGCTCGAATCGCACCTGGTCATTTCCCTTACCCGTGGAACCATGCGAAACGGCATCAGCGCCTTCTGCCGCAGCTATCTCGATCTGTCTTTTTGCAATGAGAGGCCTCGCGAGCGATGTGCCCATGAGATAGGTGCCCTCATAGATGGCATTAGCCCGGAGGGCCGGAAAGACAAAGTCCCTCACGAATTCTTCCTGCAAATTATCTATGTAAATCTTGCTGGCGCCTGTCTTTTGCGCCTTTTCCCTGAGACCGTCCAGCTCTTCCGCCTGACCTATATCAGCGGCAAAGGCAATCACCTCACACTTGTACGTCTCAATCAACCATTTCAGAATGACGGATGTATCCAATCCTCCTGAATAGGCCAGTACTACTTTTTTTACCTCATCTGCCAAGACCTCATCCTCCTAAAATCAATATCTCCATGACCGCCTTCTGCACATGAAGGCGATTTTCCGCCTGATCCATTACCACAGAATGGGGACCATCGATAACATCGTCCGTTATCTCCTCGCCCCGGTGGGCGGGCAGACAGTGCATCACAATAACATCTTTTCGTGCCCGGGCAAGCAATTCCTCATTGACCTGATACCCTCTGAATGTTTTTTTTCTCTCTTCCTTTTCAGCCTCCTGTCCCATGCTCGTCCAGACATCCGTATAGATTACATCTGCATCCTGAACAGCCTCAGCAGGATCTTGACAGAAAGCTATGCCGCCCTGAGCCTTTTTCCTGCCCCTTTCCAATATATCCTGTTCCGGCTCGTATTTTTCCGGACATGCAAGGCTGAGCCTAATGGGAAGCCGGGCTGCGGCGTCAATCCATGAGTTTGCCACATTGTTGCCGTCTCCTACATAGGCAATCTTCAATCCTTCATATTTGCCCTTTTTCTCTATGATGGTGAAAAGGTCGCTCAAAATCTGACAGGGATGCTGCTGGTCAGTCAGGCCATTGATAACTGGAATAGTCGCATATGCGGCAAAGTTTTCCACAAAAGACTGGGAATATGTCCTTATCACGACTGCGTTAAGGTACCGAGACATGACCCTTGCAGTATCGGAGATAACCTCGCCCCTGCCAACCTGGGTATCGCGATTGTTCAGGAATAAAGCCATTCCTCCCAACTGATATATGCCCACCTCAAAGGATATTCGGGTTCTCGTAGACGATTTATCAAAAATCATCCCGAGGGTCTTCCCGGTCAGCGGCGTATGGGACACACCCGCCTTGAGCATCTTTTTGACTTTATCAGCCTTTTCGAATACCGCCTTATAATCAGACCGTTCAAGATCATAGAGGCTAAGGAAATCTTTTTTCATCTATCGCTCATCACCTCACCCAAAATTGCGACAGCTGCATCAACATCCTTCTTAGTAATAGTCAATGGCGGGACGAATCGAAGGACACTTCCACCAATGCAATTGATCAACAAGCCCCGGTTCATGCACTCATTGACTATTTGCGCCCCGTCAATGCTGATCTCTATGCCGACAATTAAACCTCTCCCCCTTATCTCCTTTATGATGGATGACTTTTTTTTCAGGTCGTGCAGCCTCTTCATGAAATAAGATCCCACCATCCTGACGTTCTCCAGAATTCCGTCGTTCATGATGGTCTCCAGAGTTGCCAGCGCTGCAGCCATGGCAAGCGGATTGCCGCCGAAGGTTGAGGCATGGCTGCCCGGCTGAAACGCAGATGCAACGCGATCGGTAGCCATCATCACGCCTATCGGGAAGCCATTGCCGACTGCTTTTGCTAATGTGACAATATCAGGCTCTATATTATAATGTTCGTAAGCGAAAAGAGTTCCCGTCCTTGCCATCCCGACCTGAACCTCGTCGAGAATCATGAGTATTCCGTTTTCGTCACAGATTTTTCTCACTAGGGAGAGGTACTTGTCATCGGGAATCTTTATGCCTCCTTCTCCCTGGATCGGTTCCAGCATGACTCCACACGTCTTATCCGTGATTGCATCTCCGAGCGCAAAAATATCGTCAAACGGCACATGCTTGAATCCCTCAAGAAGCGGCGCAAATCCGACTTGAAACTTGGTCTGTCCGGTGGCGGTAACCGTTGCCATCGTCCGCCCGTGGAATGAGTCTTTCATGGTAATCAACTCATATTTGCCCTCTCCCATTTTCTCATAGGCATACTTCCGGGCAAGTTTTATCGCTGCTTCATTTGCCTCCGCCCCGCTATTGCAGAAAAAAGCCTTTTGGGCGAAAGAATTCTCCATGAGTTTTTGTGCATAAAGAATCTGCGGTTCTATATGGTAGAGGTTTGACACATGGGTGAGAATCTCCACCTGCTTTTTTATCGCCTCGACCACTTTGGGATGTGAATGCCCCAGGTTGCAAACGGCAATCCCTGCAACGAAGTCAAGGTATTCTTTCCCGTTGCTATCCCAGACCTTTGTGCCGAAGCCCCTCACGAGCACTATGGGATAACGTTTATAGGTAGACATAATATATTTATCTGAGAGCGCGATCAATTCATCTGTTGTCATTTATTAACCACCTTACTCATGAAATGCTTCACTAAGCTAACAATTGGTTCTGAGCACGTTCGAAGAAATATTCAGAGACCTCACTGAACTATTTCTGTTCCTATGCCCCTATCCGTAAACATCTCGAGAAGTACGGCATGCTTCAGACGCCCATCCACAATATGGGTTTTCTTTACACCGCCGTTGAGCGCTTTGAGACAGCATTTAACCTTGGGATACATGCCCCCGCTTATGGTCCCGGCATCTATCATGCCCATAACGTCCGTGTCCTTCATGGTATTGACCAACTGCCCATCTGCATTAACAACGCCTTCCACATCAGTCAAGAGAACCAGTTTTTCCGCCTTAAGCGCAGCCGCCACCTCTCCGGCAACGATATCCGCGTTAATATTGTACGTCTCACCATGGTCTCCCAGGCCGGTGGGGGCGATTACAGGAATAAAACCATTATTCTCAAGGGAAACGATCAACTCGGCATTGATGCTCTTGACCTTCCCGACCAGACCAATGTCGATAATCTCCGGAGGTGTAGCCTTCGCCTTCTCTTCACTCAAATAGTATTTTTCCGCCCGGATCAGATCTCCATCCTTTCCGCTCAGACCCACTGCCTTGCCGCCGTGTTGATTTATGAGACCAACAATTTCCTTGTTAACCTTGCCCACGAGAACCATCTCTACAATGTCCATCGTCTCTTCGTCAGTCACCCGCATGCCCTGGACAAACTTAGAGTCCTTGCCGAGTTTCTTTAAGAAGCTTCCGATCTGCGGGCCGCCCCCATGAACGACCACTGGATTGATGCCTATGTACTTCATCATAACCACATCTTTGGCAAAGAGATCCTTCAGCTCCGCATCGACCATCGCATGGCCGCCGTATTTGATCACGATGGTTTTGTTATAAAACCGGCGTATATAAGGGAGGGCCTCCAGAAGAATTTCGGCCCGTTCAATGGACTTCCCTATTGTATCCATATTAATCTCCCTTTAAAGGATGTACCTGCTTAAGTCTTCATCCTCTACAATGTTCTCGAGTTTTTCCTTCACATACTTGGCATCAATGACAACTTCCTGTCCCGCCATATTGGGGGCATCGAAGGATATGTCATCCAAGAGGGTCTCCATAATGGTATACAGCCGCCTGGCCCCTATATTTTCCGTCCTTTCGTTCACCACTGCCGCCACTTCTGCAACCTCCGCAATTGCATCATCTGTGAATGCAAGTTTGACCTCCTCGGTGGCCATCATTTCTATGTACTGCCTGATAAGGGCATTATGCGGTTCCGTCAGGATGCGGATGAACTCCTCTTTCCCGAGGGAATCCAGTTCGACCCTGATGGGAAACCGCCCTTGAAGCTCGGGGATCAGATCAGACGGCTTCGAGGAACTGAATGCTCCCGCAGAGATAAAAAGTATGTGGTCCGTCTTAACCATTCCATAGCGTGTGTTCACAGTGGAACCTTCCACAATGGGCAGGAGGTCCCTTTGAACTCCCTCTCTTGAGACATCCGGGCCGTGCGTTGAATCACTCCCCACGATCTTGTCAATCTCGTCCAGGAATATGATGCCCGACTGTTCAACCCTTTCAACGGCAGTTCTTGTAACCTTGTCCATATCTACTAGTCTCTGAGCCTCTTCCTGTTCTAATAATTCCAGTGCCTCGGGCACTTTCACTCTTCTCTTCTTTTTCTTCTGCGGAAAAAGATTTCCAAACATTTCCTTGATATTCAAACCCATATCCTCGATGCCGGAAGATGTAAAGACTTCTATCATCGGCCCACTTCTCACCTCCGATATCTCCAATTCCACGAAGCGACCGTCAAGCTTCCCCTCGCGGAGAAGCCTGCGCATCTTTTCACGGGTATTATCTATTTGCGGAGGCTGCTCTGCTTCGTGCAATTCCAAGTGCCTGTCTGAAATGAGATCTTCGACCTTCCTCTCAACTGGCTTTGGTGGAAGCAAAACGTCAAGAAGTCTTTCCTCTGCCAGCTCAGCCGCCTTGGGCTTTACATTCTTCTGCTCTTCCGATTTAATCATATTCACAGCCAACTCAACGAGATCGCGAACCATAGATTCCACATCCCTGCCCACGTAGCCGACCTCGGTAAACTTTGACGCCTCCACTTTCAGAAAAGGGGAATTTTCCAGCTTCGCCAGTCTTCGGGCGATCTCCGTCTTCCCCACGCCGGTCGGCCCGATCATGATGATGTTTTTGGGAGATATTTCCTCTGCAAGTTCTTTCGACACATTCTGGCGCCTCCACCTGTTTCTGAGTGCAATTGCTACTGCCTTCTTGGCCTCACCTTGACCGATGATGTACTTGTCTAATCTTTCCACAATTTCTCGTGGCGTTAATTGTTTTGATGACATGATAATTTTTGCCTTTTCCTATCCATGACAGTTTCTTTAAAAATTCAAAGCACAGCTTGCGCCGCAGATCATGGTTACTGCGGTAAAGGTCTCAACCTTATTCTAGCCAATTTATTGCGTCGATTTTCTGTCGCTCCTGCCGTCCGACTTCTGATTAACGTCCAACTCCTCAAGGGTAATATTGTCATTTGTATAAATACATATTTCTGATGCTATCTTAAGGGCCTCTTTTGCTATTTCCGTTGCCGTTAAATCCGAATACCTGACAAGGGCGCGCGCAGCCGCGAGAGCGTAAGGACCTCCAGACCCTATGGCCATTATATCGTCATCGGATTCGATGACATCTCCGTTTCCTGAAATGATCAGGAAGTGCTCCTTGCTCACGGCAATCATTAATGCTTCTAGATGCCTCAATATTCTGTCCGTTCTCCAGTCCTTCGTGAGTTCAACGGCGGCCCTCAATAGATTGCCCTTATACTGCTCAAGTTTCTGATCAAAGCGGTCAAAGAGGGTAAAGGCGTCCGCTGTTGCGCCTGCAAACCCGACAATGACTTGATTATTGTAAAGTCTGCGGACTTTTCTGGCACCGTGTTTCATGATCGTTACATCAACTGTAACCTGGCCATCACCGGCGACTGTGACTTTTCCATTGTGCCTGACGGCCAATATCGTTGTCCCTCTTATCTTCATGAGCGCTTTTGACCTCCCGCGAAGAGTCTTCGTGATCACTTCGCCTCTGTTGCACTATTCTCCCCTGCGTGAACTTCCTCTTTTTCGGGTTTATCACTTCTGGCTTTGGGATGCGCCTTATCGTAAATCTCCAAAAGCCTGCCCACAGTGACAGACATATATTTTTGCGTCGTGGAAAGGCTTTCATGACCGAGAAATTCCTGTATAGCCCTGAGATCAGCTCCTGCTTCCATCATATGTGTGGCGAAGGTGTGTCTCAACATGTGGGGGCTTATTTTTTTTCCCAACCCGGTCGCAAGAACCAATTTATCCAGAATCCTTGCCACACTCCTCGTACTTAGCCTCGTGCCTGACCTATTGATAAAGATCGCTTCACCTGAACCATTTTCAATATCTCCCGGAAAAATTTCATTCCTTTTTTCAAGATATGTTTTCAAGGCAACAACTGCCTTATGGCCAACCGGCACCATCCGTTCTTTCTTTCCCTTCCCCCTGATCTTCATGAGGCCCAAACTGTAATCGACATCACTCCCGTTTAAACCGGCCAGTTCAGAGAGGCGAATACCCGAAGAATAAAACAATTCAACAATCGCCCTGTCTCTCAAACCAAAGGCATCTGTCGGGCTTTTTGAGTCGAGCAGACTAAACATTTCCTCCACCGATAGAAATGTAGGTACATATTTTTCAATCTTCGGCCCCTGAACCATCTGCCCGGGATTGATCTTTATCTTTCCTTTGCGTTCAAGATAATTGAAAAAAGTCCTGAGAGCACTCACTTTCCTCGATATGCTTACCTTCTTTAGCTTTTCACGATAGAGAGACCCTAAGAAAGCTCTGATAACCATGTGGTCAACATCAATCATGCTTTCTGTATCATCTATTTTCGCAGATATGTTGTTAGCATCAAGAAAGGCCTTAAATTGCCTGACGTCGGCAATATAATTCTTTATTGTATTCGGCGAGAGATTCCTCTCAACCTCCATGTAAAGCCCGAAATTTGCGATTTCCCTTTCCATATCTCTCAAAAAATAAGAGCCACGAATTTTTTAAAATACAAGCACGTCCGTACTCTCTCGTGGCGAACATAATATTGTTACAGTCACTTATTGATGTAATTCAAATCCTGTGAGCCTGCAATCTATTATATTGATCAGTGATCTAAACTCTCAGATGTCTCTGTCGCCTCACATCTTATATTTTCCAAAATCGTCAGGAGAAAGATTCTCCAAAAATTCCTTCAATTTCTCATCTTTTAAATTATCGAGATCCGTTATTTTCTTACCGAAGTCAACATTCCTCGATTTTTCGATGACCTTTTCATCCACGTATATGGGGGCATTAGCCCGCAAGGCAAGGGCTATGGCGTCGCTTGGCCGGGAATCAACAACTATTGTTTTGTCGCTCCTTAACAAATGGACATTGGCAAAAAAGGTGTTATTCCTGAGATCATGGATCTCTATCTGGATTACTTCTATATCAACGGCCTTCAGAATTTCATAAATGAGATCGTGCGTCATGGGCCTCGAAAATGTAATCTTCTCGAGCTCCGTCGCAATCGCGCTTGCCTCAAAAAGGCCTATCCATATAGGAATAGCTTTCTTCTCATCCATATCCTTCAAAATTACGATAGGCGTATTCGTCAGCGGATCTATCGTTAATCCTGCAACTTTCATCTTAATTAACATTCAGCAACCTCCCCCTCAGAGAATGTTGATACGCATCGGTAATCAGGACAGAAACAGTCTTGCCGATCATTTCACAGCCCCCTCTGAAGTTCACAATCTTATTGGTGCGTGTCCTGCCTGCCATATCTTCTTTGAAGTTCTTGCTTATTTCCTCAACAAGAATGTCCTCCGCATTTCCTATCATGGCTTCATTTTTCTCCAAGGTATGCTTTTCTTGAAGAGCCTGGACAATTTTGAGCCTCTCACTTTTAACGTAGTCGTTCACCTTGTCGCCGAGTTCGGCTGCAGCGGTCCCCTCCCGCTCGGAATACTTGAAAGAGAACAAATTATCAAACCTGATTTTCCCCATCATGTCAATTGTTGCTTGAAAATCTCTGTCTGTTTCGCCTGGGAACCCGACAATTATGTCCGAAGTAATGCTGATATCCGGGCGAACGGACCTGAGTTTATCTACTCTCTCACAATAATCGGCATTTGTATAACATCTATTCATCATACTAAGGATCCTGTCAGAACCTGTCTGCACTGGAAGATGGATATGTTCACATAATTTATCAACATACGAAAAACAATTCACTAACCTGTCGGAGAGGTCCTTGGGGTGCGAGGTGGTAAACCTTATCCTTTCGATACCCCGGATCGATCCGATTTCGTGCAGCAAATCGGCAAAGTCATGGCCGTTTCCGATGGTCTTGCCGTATGAATTGACGTTCTGCCCAAGGAGTGTAACCTCTTTAACGCCTCGACCGGCCAGCACCTCCACTTCCTTCACAATCTCCCGCAATGATCTGCTCTCCTCTTTGCCTCGCAAATGGGGAACGACACAGTACGAACAAAAATTATTGCAGCCCTGCATTATGGTCACATACGCCGTCACTCTCCCATTTCGAATTGGCGCCAGAATGCCGAGTGACTTCACTGCTTCATGAAATTCCGTGCGAACTACCTGCACCCTCGTCTCTTCAATCGTCTTTATCAAATCGGGAAGGCTGTGTATGTTATGTGTCCCGAAAACCAGATCGAGGTAAGGAACTCTCTCAATGAGCTTCGCCCCCCACTGTTGAGCAAGACAACCCCCTACGCCAATGATAAGTCTGGGTTTCCTTTTCTTAAATTCTTTCAGTCTGCCGAGTTGACTGTATGCTTTCTGCGCAGCCTTTTCTCTTATACTGCACGTGTTGATGATGATAAGATCGGCCATCCCGACATCGCCCACGCTTGCGTATCCCGACTTCTCCATCAATGCCACGATTTTTTCGGAATCATGAACATTCATCTGACAGCCAAATGTGTAAATAAATAAATTTTTCTGCAATCTCTACAGCTATCCTAAATTGTTATTGCGGGCTCTGCAAGATTATCCATGCTCCATTCATCTGAATCCTTCTTGTAGACGACGGAAGACCATGTTCACTGAATCGCGAGCGGTTCCTATTCCGAACCTGTGTCAGATTTGACATGCATCCGGACTCTCATATACCGCCTGTTCCCTCTTAATACGTGTCTTTCTTCAAGACCACTTATAATTTCGAATTCGGTCGCGAGCAACTGCCGAATGATACTATTTCCTAAGAATCGTAGATCCTCCGCAGCTTGCTGCGGAAAGCTTCAAATAATTAATATAAGGGCAATTTATAGTCAACAAATTTTTAACTCCGGAAAATTCAATCCGAGCTTTTTTCCAGCAGGAGCCTTTCGCATAATTATTTCATTGTCGGCTCCCGCAGTCGGGTCAAGAGATGTGTGAAAGTTGAACAATCAATAGCGGACAGGCGCTGCCGGGAAAATACATTTCCCCTCGCAGGATATTGTTATGGGTTTCGTTTTTCTTGATATTTGATTTCTGCAGAAACTTCTTTTTTCGTACCTTATTCGCAGGAGACAGAAAAGGATATGCAGAGCCATGCTTAACCGCACACGCAGGCCACTACACATATTGAAAAATTCGATATCAATTGTACCTTAATGATTGCTTAATCTAAGACCTTTCTTATTTTGTCGGATAAGTCGCCCATCTGAAATGGCTTCTGTATGAATGCCTTGCAGCCGCGGTTCATGATTTCCTTTGCCTTGCCGTTTATGCTGTACCCGCTCGAGAGGATCACCCTGACATCAGGGTTTATTGACTTAAGGGCTTCAAATGTGTCCCCGCCTCCGATACCGGGCATAATCATATCGAGAATAACCACATCGATCTCGTGCTGCTTCTCTTTATATATTTCTACGGCATCCCTGCCATTTTTCGCCACATGAACACGGTATCCTAGTACTTCCAACAGCTCGCGGCTCACTTCAACAATCATCTCTTCGTCATCCACGAGGAGGATCGTACCTTCGCCCTTTACTACGTCTGTAGGGACCTGAGCCTCCTTTACAATCTCTTTCTCCGAAGCGGGAAGATATATTGTGAATGTCGCACCGTGCCCTTTCTCACTATAGACATTTATTATACCGTTGTGGCCTTTGATGATGCCATAAACGGATGCGAGCCCAAGGCCTGTGCCCCTGCCCATCTCCTTTGTCGTGAAAAACGGCTCGAATATCCTCTCCTTCGTCTTCTCATCCATCCCGACACCACTATCCGTCACAGAAACCTTTACGTATCTTCCTGGCTTCACATAAAAGGGTTTCAAATATCCTTTATTGATGGTAACATTGGCCGTCTCCAGGTATATATCCCCGCCTCCGGGCATAGCCTGCCAGGCATTTACGTAAAGATTCAGGAAGACCTGCTCGATCTGTCCCCGATCAACCTCAACCGTCCAGAGATTTTCCTCAAACTTTCTGTGGATCATTATCTCTTTTTTTGTCCTGCCAAACATTGTTGCAGTCTTGTCGACGATCTCGTTCAAATCGGCAACTGCTACCTCGTACCTTCCGCCACGGGCGAACCCGAGAAGCTGCTTTGTCAACTCGGCACCGCTTCTAACATGATCTTCAATTCTTTTGAGCTTTTCATAATGGGGATGGTTTGTGTTCATATCGAAGAGAATGAGGGATGCATACCCCTGGATGCCCATGAGAAGATTATTAAAATCATGGGCGATACCACCAGCTAGTGTGCCTATTGCCTCTATCTTATGTGCCTGTCTCAGTCTCGCTTCAAGAACCTTTCGATCGCTGAGGTCTTTGAGTATTACAATTATCTTCTTTTCCTCGTCCTTGATCGGCAGGATGTTGAGGGAAACATCTTTACCATTTACGAGTCGATAAGATGGACCGTTTGCATTGGGAACAGCCTTTTCCCCGTTCTTAATGAGTTTATCCACCTTCATCCGGTCAATTTCGTCAAATAACTCAAGGACGTTTGAGGCTAGGAGCATTTCCTCAGGTAAATCGGCAATGCAAATGGCAGTCGGGTTCGCATAGATAATGTCTCCCTGCGCGGTAATTTCAAAGATTCCCTCCGACATGCTCGATAAGATAACTTCCAAGTGGCTCTTTAAAGAAAGTAATTCCTTGGCAATGTCGCGCGGTGACGTATCGTGTATTCCTATGATTTCATTCGTGAACACATGTGGAGCAGAAGAATCTAATCTGTCCAGAGTAGTCAGGATCCGTTCCGACATTTTATTGAAGGAACCCTTGGCAATGCAGACATTAGCCCCCATCTCCACCAGGTCAGATTCATGCTCGGCGGCAACAGCTGACAAAATAATGACGTAGACGTCTTTCATATTTGGCATTTTTCGTATTGTCCGGCATAGCTTCTCACCGCTGATATTCGGCATAATGAGGTCAGTTATAATGACGTCCGGCCTCTGGGTTTCCAGAATCTTCAATACCGCCAGACCATCGTCAGCAGTCAATACCTGATACCCGTGGCTCACGAGTAAGTTATTCATAAAACTCAGCATTACGGGGTTGTTGTCTACAACCAACACCTTCTTCTCTCTATTTAATCCCTTGTTGGTAGTTTCGAGAATCTGGCTTTCCATTGACAGGTTGTCAGCCTCCTTGGCTATCAGTCAAGATGATTCGTTCTCTGTTGACTAGTTAGTAACTGCACTTTATTATGCATTAATTGTACCTCAAATGAGAGACTTCCGTTAAATATGCAAGTTTTTCCACCAGAGTTTCTCTGGCTTCTTCCGCGCCTTCGAGAACATCCTTCCTTGCCTTAAGCTCCATTGCTTTCGCGATTTCCGACATTTCCGGTATGCCAAGGTTCTCGGCAGCACCCCTTATAGTATGAATCGTTTCATAAACTTTTCTTGAATCCCCCTTAAGTATGTCTGATTTGAGTTCGTTCAAATGACAAATGCTCATTTCTATGAAAAGCACCAGGAGTGACAAGTATTCTTTCTCTTCCAAACCAACATTCTCTGCCATCTGTCGCAGATTGATTAATTCTTCCTTCGAGGAGCCCATTTATCTATCACCTCCTTCACAACCTCAGCTCTGATCGGTTTTGCAAGATAGTCATCCATGCCGACCTTGAGACAGCTGATGCGGTCTTCCTCCATCGCACTCGCCGTCAAAGCTATTATGGGAATGTCTCCATATCCTCTGCTTCTGATGATTTTTGTGGCTTCCAAACCATCCATGATGGGCATTTGAACATCCATGAAAATCAAGTCAAAAGGATCATCTGTCTTGATGAGTTTTTCAATTGCCTCTCGACCATTATTTGCCAGCTCGACGCGGTGCCCCGCTTTACCCAGCATGATCTTCACTAAATTCTGATTGACTACATTATCTTCAGCAAGCAGTATTTTCAGCGGGAGAGAGGCCAATACAGATGTTTGAAGAGGAGATCCCTCCCATTCGCTGCATATGATACTATCGTTCTCCTTATTTTCACTGACCTTAATAATTTTCTCCAAAGTCTGAACCAATTTCCGCTTTCTGATCGGGGTCTGAATAAAGGAAATGCTTGCCGATGTTCGATGCCCCAACATTACTCTCGAATTGAGCGGACCGAACACAAGTATATGAATATCTCTGATCTCCTCTGCCCAGATCATGGCAATAATGTTATTGATGTTTGTGTCTGATAGTCTGATGTCAAGCATGCAGATGTCAAAGAAATCGCCATAGTTGCGGGCATTGATTAAAGAGGGCAAGACCCCATCTTCCTTTTCTGTTGTCATGAAGCTCATGCCCAAAGATTCAACCATGTGCGAGAGAATCTCGAGACCTGTCCTGTTCTTACCGGCAATAAGTATCTTTTTACCTGCAAGAGACACATGATCGTTAACTCTTTCACCGTCAGGTTCATCGAACCAAGCACTGAAATGAAATTGAGAACCGCCACCTTTCTTGCTCACAACCGATACATCGCCATTCATCAATCCTGATAGTTGTTTGCATATGGATAGACCAAGCCCGGACCCTCCATACTTCCGGGTGGATGAACAATCAACCTGTCTGAACGAATCAAAGATAGTAGATAATTTGTCTGCAGGAATACCTATACCGGTATCTCTCACTATAGATCGAATCTTCACCTGGTGGTCTTTTCTTTCCTCCACGTCAAGGTAAAGTTCAATTTCACCGGTCTCAGTAAATTTTGCTGCGTTATCCACTAAGTTTAATAAGACCTGTCGAAATCTATAGGGGTCTCCCCTGACGATGGAAGGAACATCATCGCCAATCCGACACAGAAAATCGATGGACTTGCTTCCATACTTCGGCTGAATTAGGTCACACACATCGTAGGCAACGTCTTCCGGATCAAAATCAATATACTCCAGATTCAACTCGCCCGCTTCGATCTTTGAAAAATCCAAAATGTCATTGATCAAAAACATTAATGAGTCGCCGCTTTTTTTGATGGTATCTACATAGCTGTTCTGCTCTTCATTCAAATCTGTGGAGAGCAATAACCCTGTGAAGCCTATGATTCCATTCATTGGCGTCCTAATCTCATGGCTCATGTTAGCGAGAAATTGACTTTTGGCAATATTCAATACATTTGCCGCCTCCAGGGCCTTTTGCAACTCTTGCGTACGTTTTATGACAATATTTTCGAGTTCCCGGTTCGTATCATTTATTTTCTTGTAAAGAATAGCGTTCTCCAAAGCCCGTGCTGTATTAGACAGTATTATCGTAAGAAGGTTAGACAATACGTTGTTCACTACTAGTTCATCATCCGCAAGAATCCCCACTACCATCCCCACCACCTGCGATCTTGTTACTAAGGCATGAAATACTACCGTCTTTTTGAAGTATTTTGCAGGAACAGTAACAGCCCGGTTTTGATATAAAGCCCAGGAAAAAACTCCCTCGGCAATGTGAAAGTCAACCTCTTTTCTGATCATGAAAGAACCCGACTCCGGTTCACAATCAATGAGCATAAAATCAGAACTTACCTCGTCCACCATAAAAAGCGCGAGTAACCTGAAGGAGATCAGACGCTCAAGATGCGCCCTTGTTGCTCTGAAAATCGCGGCTGGTTCCTGGTCCAGGGGACTGCCGTTATTCAAGTCGCCAAAAGAAACGGCCATATCCAAGGCATCCAATGTCCAGCGATTGATTTCCTCAAGATGTCTTATCCGTTCTCCCAATTCCGATGGGCCCTTCCTATTTTTTGCCGTCTTTCGCATGGTCAGGCCTTACCAAACAGAGACTGCACGACATCTCCGACTTCCCGCTCCAATTGATCCAAGGTGGGAGACAAAGCGCTTGTGGGAATGCCGATGAGTTGCCACGCCTTCTCGTCTACAGGTGGAATATATTGTTCTCCGCTATTGCCCAGCTCCATGGCATGAACGATTATGTCTGCTATATGAATAACAGCCGTCTCAATGGGATATCGTCTTGCTTCCTGCGGTGTATGATGATAGGCCACAACTTCTTCGAGAGACGGCGGCAGATTCCAGAATTGCATCAGATAACGTCCCAATTCAGAATGATCAAAACCTATAGTTTCTTTTTCGACTGAAAATAACGGCTCACGGTGGCTCTTGCAGTGTAATATCATTGCCTGTGCGGCCTCCGGGATTTTCTTATAAATAACGAGTCTGCCTATGTCATGAATGATGCCGGCCGCAAAAAAACGCTCGACATTAATTTCACAGCGTCTGTAGGTCGCAAGTATCTTGGCAGCCAGCCCGCAGGCCACACTGTGCCTCCAGAACGATTCCATATTGACGAGAACCTCCGGTATCCCTTCAAACACGTTCATAATGGAAGTAGCCAGCGCAAGATCACGTATCTGCCGTGTACCCACAATGAAAATTGCACGGCTCACAGTCTCCACTCTCGATGGAAAACAATAAAATGCGCTGTTGACAAGCTGCAGCAATCGCGAGGTCAGCCCCGGATCATCACTTATTATATCGCTGATATCCTTCATGGACGATTGTGGGTTATTAACTGCTTCATTAATTTTGGTGTATATGATAGGCAGAGAAGATAACTGCACAAAATCTTTTAAGAGATCCTCCGGCTTCCCAATCATGATGGCCTCTTCGAATATGCGAAATTCAGTGGAGAATGGGGTGCGTAAAAGGGATCTCCTAATCGTATGTCTCGGAAGGTTGTCCACAAGCTTTCCTGACAAATGAGTTGTATGGAAGCGCGTGAAGCACCTCGGGTCCCATTCCCGACACGTAGAAGTAGACTTTGGGAATTGCCGCTAAGCATTGATTTATCCTTTAGATTTATGTCTAACCTGGCGAAGCGTGACTAAACGAAACAGTTCTTCGACAAACGGCTGTTCCATATCTGCAAGACAGAAGCGTTCTCGAACCTGGCTTTGTACGTTCTGGAAAAGAGACGGGTCAAGCTTGGCCACAATATTTGCGGCGATTTCCGCTTTCTCGACATCCTTGATATCGGCTTCTGTGATTCCCCACATCTTAAAGACTCTCAGATGCTTTTCAGTGATTTCGCTTCCGCCCGCTAAAAGGATACGGCCGCTCCGCTCCCTTATGTCACTGGCCAGAACCATCCCCACCTGAATATCTTCCAGATTTATTATCCCCATGTTCGGGTCCTTATCCGCGGCAATTAATAACTCACACAACTCTCATCGTCTTCGCAAAGGTATTCAATACTTATATCGTCATTTCCTGAAAAAACTTTACTTTGGATACAAGACGATCAATACTTCAGATGATCCGAGAAGGTGGAAGGATATTAATGCGGAAGGCGTATCTGGTAGCGGCTATTGGGTGAGGCATTCCCTCTCAGTCTTTAGACAAGAGTTCGCGCTGAATGGCAAGGATTTTCCCGCTTAAAATGTGACTGCAGTTCTTATCCAATTTCATAAATTGAACTGACACGTATTCTAGATCTGCCCGTCTTCCGGCTTCGGAAGGATACCAGACATTCACTGTTTTCGCTTCAAGATTGAACTTTTCCGCGTCAAGCTGCAAAATTATATTAATTATGGTCCTCGATTCGATCGGATGGTCCTTTGAATGACAAAAACGAGCGCCACCCATGGAAATATCTATGAGGCTGACCCGCTCGTGGCCTACATAAATATGGATACCGCTATCTGACTTCGGGCCAAGCCTATAGTGCATCCTCAGGTCATACTTCTTGAGCCCGCCTTTTCGTAACACATTCAGGGCTTGGACGACGTTTGACGAGTATAGGCTATAATCATTCATGATGCTGACTAACTTTCCCGCAAAACCTACTCTGCTGAGACCATCTTCTCCCTTTACAATGTAGGTGACTGTAATCTCTTTATCAAGGTGATACTTCGTAAAGGGCGGATTTGTCTGAGACAACACAAGTTCGGCACCATCAACATCGTAAACTATGGCATTTCTGACCTCTGTTATCTCTTTGTCCATATCGACATCAGTAACGATATTGACGCTCATTCCGGGATTGATCTCTTTCAACTTTTCCACCCTATCTTCAATTAACTCCTTTTCAATATGAGAATGACTTCGGAGATAAAGATTTCATGATCGTAACCGTAGCAAAGAAAAGGAGATATTTCAATTTATTACTACGGCGTTCATGAATATTTATAATCCCCGCCTTTAATGCAAACATTTGGACCATGCCGCTCCTTTCATTAAGCATCAGGCAAGTGACTGTGATAATTTCTGAAAACAATTGAAAAGGTGTGAAATACAGAGTACATAGAATTTTAATTATCACTCGAAACGAACGGGGCACATTTAGGAAGGATAGAAATTGAGCATACAAGCCGCAGTTAGCCTTAAAGATAAACGGGTCAAGGTTGTTTATGCATACTCCGGAAAGAGAAGAACCGTCATCCAGAAGACTTCAGTTCTACAGGATGAAGAGTTTGATTCTTTCTTAAAGACTGCAAAATTTTCCGATCTCAGAATAGTCTGCTGACCAATGGATGCTCGTCGTTGCAGGCATCTGTAAATGATTCTCACTTCTTTACCAAAGCTGGTGCCGTAAGTAATAATGCAAGCCAACCCATAAGCTCAATCTTACTGCTATGCGTCAGGTTATATATGCGTTCCTTAGAGCACTTATTACATTTTTGATACGAAATTCTTGCGAAAAATCTTTGCGTCTTGAAGCGTTTTGAGTTAAGAGTAGTCATTACTTAACTGACAAGCAATAGGGGTGTCACTGTGGAAGACAAATTCAGAACGATAAATAGGGATGTGAAAAGAAAATTTATCCTTGTGGGATCATCGATTATTGTATTTCCGGCACTGATCCTTGTGTATATGCACTATGATGCGGATGTAACTTTTACTTATTACGTAAGCACACTCTTTATCATTATTTTTCTCATTGTGCTTACCGGTCTGTATATACTTTTCAATATATTCGACAACGTATTTTCTTTCGCTGAATCTGTTATAAAAGAACTGACGGAGCAGGCGTCCCAAAGTCATATAGAGCTCACGGCCATCAAGGATATTGCAAATAAAGCTTTCCAAAACAGGGACTTCGAAGACCTTCTTAATACTTTTCTTGATGCTGCCCTCGCGGTGACGAATTCCCAGATCGGCTCATCATTTGTTGTCGATCCAGATACGAAACGCCTTCGTCTTGTCGGATCGAGAGGCATAAAGGGTGGTTTGAAAAAAGGCGAGTGTATTGATATCGACGACTCTGTTATTAAGCATGTAATTGCCGATAGAAAACCTCTCCTCGTGAAAGATATTGAGAGGGATCCCAGAACCCAGAAGAAAAACGATCCCAAATACGGTCCGCCTTCTTTTCTCAGTATACCCATCTATGCAAGGCATAAGGACGATGTCACAGCTGTTATTAACCTGTCACGCAAGAAATCAGAAGGGGCTTTCGATGCCAAGGATGAAACTCTCTTATCAACCATGCTCATTGAGATCAGGTTAACTCTCGAGAATGCGTTGCTTCAATCACAGATTGCAGATTATATAGAAGACATAGAAGAGCGAAATATCAAATTGGAGCAGGAAATTACCGACCGTAAGCGGGCAGAGGAAATGCAGAAAAGACTTCACGAAGAACTGATACAGGCTGAAAAATTAGCCGCTGTAGGCACATTTGTTGCCGGAATTGCCCATGAGGTGAAAAATCCTCTCGCAATAATTATTCAAGGCATCGAATATTTGAAAACATCCTCCGGCTCTGATCCTCTCCTCGTTGATGCCGTGGAAAGAATCAAGAAATCCGCACAGCGGGCGGATACCATAGTGAAGGGGCTGCTGAGTTTCACGCGCCAGATATCAATACAGACAGAGAAAGTGGAGATTATTCCCGTCATTGAGGAGACTCTGTCATTTGTAGAACATCAGATCAACACCAAACACATAACGTTAATCAGGCAATACTCGCCGGATGCACCACCGGTAAGTATTGACAGCGATCAAGTTAAACAGGCATTCGCCAATATTCTCTTGAACTCCATGGAGGCTATGGGGGACGGGGGAACGATAACGATCGAAGTCAGGCAGATAAGTAATGAAGCTGGAGAATCGTATCTGCGGGTCTCTTTTGCCGATACGGGATGCGGCATCCCGGCGGACAAGATTGAAAAAGTGTTCGATCCTTTTTTCACAACAAAAGATGATTTGGGAAACACAGGTCTGGGACTCTCCATCACGAAAGGAATAATAGATAAGCACCACGGCACGATTCGGATAGATAGTAAGCTTCAGGAAGGTACGAAGGTTCTCATCGAATTACCATTGACTTCAAAAAACTAAATAGTCGACTGCAACACACAAACATGAGTATTAGTATTACAACTCCGGGAGCATGCATTGCGTTGCATCCGGAGAGGCATTGAGATGCACGATGGTAAAAAAATACACTTTTCGCCAGCAGATAGAACGCAACGGCCTAATACTAATTGCCCTCTTTTTGATATTGATATACTGGATCCTGGATTCTCTGGCATCCGATCAGGTACTGACTCGTGCCCTCATTGCCTGTTTTGTCATAATATACGGAATTTTCACGCAAACCCTCATCAACTCCCGTAAAGCCGCGCTTGAGGAAAAGGAAAGGACACAAAAGCAGCTTATCCAGTCCGAGAAACTGGCAGCCTTAGGCATTGTCGCCGCCGGTATCGCCCATGAGGTGAAGAATCCACTTGCAATCATTATCCAGGGCGTCGAGTACCTGCGGACATCAGTTAGTTCTGACGTTGACATTACGGATGTCTTGGAGAGAATCAAGAAATCTGCATTTCGGGCTGATTCCATCATAAAGGGGCTTCTGAGTTTTACACGTCAGATGCCGATTCAAGCCGAACAGGTGGAGATTAAGCCTGTAATAGAAGAAACGCTGTCATTTATAGATCATCAGTTGAAATTAAAGCATATAAATCTTATCAAACAATTCTCTCCTGGTTTGCCGAAGGTGATAGTTGACAGCAATCAGATCAAACAAGTATTTCTCAACCTCTTATTAAATTCTATTGATGCCATCCACAACGGAGGAACTATCACCATTAGCGCTGAAAAAGTTGAGACCGCTCCCGGAGAAAGCCACCTGAAAATAACCCTTGCCGACACCGGGTGCGGAATCCCGAGAGATCGAATTGAAAAAGTATTTGATCCCTTCTATACTACCAAAGACAGCTCTGGGAATGCAGGTTTAGGACTATCTATCGCAAAAGGGATCATAGATAAACACCATGGGACGGTACAAATAGAGAGTGGACCTGAAGGAGGCACATGTGTCATCATCGCATTGCCCGCCAGCGATTCCGCATAACAATGTGGGCGATTCCGATCCGCCAATACAGGAGAGCATCATGAACGAAGTAATTAAATCTGAAACAGCGCCTGAAAAAAAGAAAATATTGCTTATCGATGACGAAGAAGATTTTTGCTTTTTTGTCAAGCTCAACCTCGAAAAGACGGGGAGATTTGAGATAATGACAACTACGAGCGGAAGCGACGGCGTGGTCTTGGCTTCGAAGGAGCGTCCTGATTTAATTCTTCTCGATATAATTATGCCGGAAATGGGCGGCGGTCAGGTGGCTGAGCTATTGTTCGAGAACCCGAAAACACGGAAGATTCCCGTATTGTTCATTACCGCCATCGCATCAAGGCGGCAGGTTCAATCACAGGAGGGGATCATAGGAGGAAGGAATTTTATAGCCAAGCCGGTGACGCCTGAAGAACTGATGGCCAAGATAGATGGGGTCTTCAAAAGCATCCAATGAAGCGCATATCCCCGAACACACTATAAGCGGAAGGGCATATCTGTCGAAAGGATTTCTGAAAAAGGCGAAAACGATCGCCAATGAGAATGTGCGCTTATTAAAAGACGTTATTTCCGGGGAAACGCCCCTTGTGGGTATAGAGCCTTCAGCAATATTGTGCTTTCGCGACGAGTATCCCGAACTGGTCGATGAATTACTTCGCGACGATGCGGAAAGGCTCTCCGAACACGTTCTGATGATCGACGAGTTCCTGGCGGCGGAAATCGACAAGGGACATACCACGAAAGAACAATTTACCAGGGAGAAGCGGCTGGTAAAACTACACGGACAGTGCCTACAAAAAGCCCTAGCTTCTACAGCCACCACAATAAAAATGTTATCACTCCCGGAAAACTATACGGTCGAAGAAATCAATTCGGGCTGCAGCGGGATGGCGGGCGCCTTCGGGTATGAAGCAGAGCACTACGACATCTCCATGAAGATAGGGAAGCTGGTTTTGTTCCCTGCCGTCCGAGAGGCCGATGATACGACTATCATTGCGGCGCCGGGCACGAGCTGCCGGCGTCATATTAAAGACGGGACAGGCAGGACTGCAACGCATCCCGTCGAGGTGCTCCGGGATGCGTTACTTCCCCTGAATGCCAGATATACTGATTCGTGCAATTTATGATGCTGTTATTTCAATAGGTTACATGCATTGATTTACCAATATGATGATAAAATAACTCAATTAATGAAATTTTCCGTAGTATTTATACCATACAGTGAAATTTTCCGACAAAATTATGTAAAAACACACAAAACCTCTTCCACAAGTCGTCACAATCGATTTTTAGTGGAAGATAGATTCAGACAGAATTCTTTTACGTTGCACATTTCATCCGCTAGTCAGCAAATCCGAATAAATCAAATTCGCATGGTGATGAAAATTGCTAACATCTACAACTCCTCGCCATCCATGCTAGGCGGATATTGACACGATTGCGGTGAGTAATGTTGAAGACACTGCAGCCTATTATCTATCTAACTCTCTGCGTACGGCCAGACCAATCCTCTCCAGTATATAGGGTTTCCTGACATAGGTGCCGGCTCCCAACTTCTGGGCCTCCTTTACACGTTCCGTCTCCGAATAACCACTAACAATAATGGCCTTCTGTTCAGGGTTAATTTTCAGAATCCTCTCATAAGTCTCTAGACCGTCGATCCCCGGATCCATGATCATGTCCAAAATGATGAGATCCACCTTATTTTGCTTCAGGTATTTCACTGCTCCCTCCCCACTGGAAACAGTTGCTACTGCATAATTCAATTTCTTAAGCATTTGGACAGCCAGTTCGCGTTGACCTTCTACATCATCCACAACGAGGATGGATTCATCATTGCCCATGTATTCTGAGATAGGAATTAAAGGTTGATCGCCGGCTAATTCTTCCCTCGTTAACGGGAAATAAATAGTGAATGTGGTGCCTTTTCCTTCTTCACTTTGAACGTCGATGTATCCATTGTGATCCTTCACAGTTCCCCAGACAACAGCCAATCCTAGCCCTGTACCACTTCTTCCCATGACCTTCTTCGTGTAGAAAGGTTCAAATATCTTCCCAATGTCCTGAGGCGAGATGCCCCTTCCGTTGTCCGATACTGTCAGAACCACGTAATCACCTTGCTTAACTTCATCATAACCTTTGATGTACTTGTCGATATAAAGGTTCCTCGTCTTGACTGTCACCTCTCCCGAGTCGGATACAGCCTCCGTAGCATTGGACACAAGGTTCATGATGGTTTTTCCCAGGTGTACCGGAGAACCTTTAATATTCAATAGATCCTGCTGAAGCTCGGTCTTCAGGATCACATATGGGTGATGAACCTTTAACTTTTCAAACTCGGGCGTCTTGAAATAGTCGGAGATCACCTTGTTGAGACTGATAACCTCTGAAACCGCTACACCCCTTCTGGTCAGTGTCAGCAGGTCCTCAATGACAGCAGCAGCCCTCTGGCTCGATTGCAGAATCATGGAAACATGTCTCCTCAAGGGATTGCCCTCGGGAATTTCCATAAGAAGCAATTCGGAGTATCCGACAAGGACACCCAAGACATTATTGAGGTCATGGGCAACGCCGCCCGCCATATTTCCTAACGCCTGCATCTTCTCCGCGCGATTTAAACGTTCTTCCAGTCCTCTACGTTCCGTTTCCATTCGCTTACGATCGTCAATGTCCATCAAGATGCCCCGCAAACCTTTGAATGTGCCTTCTTCAATAATAGCACGGTTCGAGGACTGCACCCAGAGCGAGCCACCGGACTTGAGAACAGCGCGGAATTCTAGCACAGGGACTGGGCCATGCATAATCTCCTGATACTTTTGAAGGACACGCGGACGATCTTCGTGATGGATAAAATCGAAAAAAGGCCTGCCAAGAATATCCGATGGTTCGTAACCCCTGAGCAAGTCAACGTGGCTAATGTAGGTTACTTTTCCATTTTCGTCTATTTCGTAAATAATCTCATTTATGTTTTCCACCAGATTGCGATATAGCTCTTCTGATCGTCGGAACTCTTTCTCGGTCCTCTTGAGTTCTGTAATGCTGCGACGGTTCTGGTCCAATACGATTTTTTCTTTGGATACCAGGTGAGCGACAACGAGGAAAAAAACAAAGTAGACAAGAATGTTCCAGAAATAGATCAGGTAATTCCCAATGATTTGGCCGAAGGGAATGTTGATGCACATCGTTGTTGTTGCGCTGATGACCGACATGAGGAATCCGGCGTTCCTATTGATGAACCAGGATGTAAGGCAAATAGGTATGAGGTAAAAGACCTCCACTCTTACTTCATAGCCCGTTAGATAATCAATGACACCTATTATTAGATTCAATAGAAGAGCAATAATCCAGATAGAAGATTGGGGCTTTGTTTCGAGATCGTCAACGGCCTTCATGTCTGTCCCTCCGGAGTTTGCAGGCTATCAAAAATTTCTGTTTGAAATCTTGCGTATATTACAAGATATGTCAACTGAAGAGGAAGCTTGTCAATGAGTCCAAAGTCACTATGGATCAACAAGATTAGAATTCGAAGAGCATGATGCCCATCTTTTCAAAGAATCCTTGGGAGTTTCTTTATTAAGTCCGGGAATTCACCGTCAATGATCCGCTTCCCGAATTCTAAGCAGCCTGTAATTGCCTCTTCCCGTGTATCGTAGATTGGATATTCACGAAAAACCCTGCTGGATACACGTGATCCGCTGCGCCTATGTATTTCAACAAAGGTACTCCATCGTCCTGTGTCTAATAATTCAGGATCAGCCTCAATAACGAATCCTTTGTATTTTACCTCTTCGGACATTTATCCATCCTAAACACAAAACTCCGGCCTCTTTTGAAATACGGGGTTTCAATAATCCGTCCATGGCAACCTCACAAAGGATTGAAGGGTTCACAGATAATCAGTTAAAGATTAATTCCCTCTATTTTTCAGCCGCAAAAGAATTATAAGCAATACAGCTATGACTGTGATGATGATTATTTTCAATCAAACACTTATCCCTTTTTTAGATATTCAGACAATATGAGGAAAGCCAGAACTATTATAGCCATAAGGATCGCCATCAATGCTGGAAGTAATGCCGCAATCCATCTTTTAGATTGTGGAATATCGGAGGGATAACTTTCTTCACTTTGGGAACCTGTGTTATAGTAGGCCTCTACAGGCACTTCTTTCTGCATGGACTCAGACCTTGCCTGCATTCTTTCCATCTCTTTTCTGTAGTCCTTCAAATTTTTCTTCATGATCGTCTTAGTTCGTCTCACTAAGAAGCAGGGAATAAGTATCGGAAGAAGTTCCTACTGTCAACTCAGGTCCGTCTTCTCACGTTTTAAGGACTCCTTTATTATCTTATCCAGATAATTTTTTGTTCCGGGAGATAGACCAGGTTCTAAGATCTCAAACAATTCCTTTAGATCTTCTAACAACAATTCTCTACTGGGAATGTTCTCACATTTCTTAATCCGTGATTCAAAAAATTTTATTACTCCTTTTTCATCTAATTCTGGAGCCATATGATTACACCTCTTACACTCCTTGCTTTTTTGACAATACAGATGGTTCAGTTTAACAAGACTCAGGTAAAGAGTGCACCTCCCTCATTGATGTCCATTATCTCCAAAATGCAAAACCCCGTCCCCTTCTATGAGAAACGTGGTTTCGCTAATCGTCCATAGTACCCTCGTACATGGTTGAAGGGTTTATAAAAAAAACAGGAACACTTTTTAGGGAGCTGGGAAAATCACCTAACTCGCTTATTGACTAAAAATGCAATTTATGCTTGTCAAAGTTTTTCCAGTTTCTATTTCAATTAACCTTTCATACAGTGTATCTATTGTCTTCTTACCTTCACGATTTCGGGACAAATCCATAACCAATAAATGGGTAACACCAAGCATTTTCCCCAAAGCTGCTCTGTACTCAGACGAAATAATTCCGGATTCCTGCATTTTTTGTTCCTGTAAAACTTTTAATATGCTTCGTCTGTCAACTAATTGAAATTTTTCATCGCCTCCAAATCTTTCGAGATAATGGTTTTCATAACGGCTCACCAAAGAGTTTCCCATCTCTTTTTGCCATTGTAAAAAAGTTTCGGGTCCCATTTGTGCTGCAGATATATTTGTAATATCACCGGTTGTAATGGCTAATATTACCTTTTTCCCATCAATTGTTAATATCTTAAAAAGTGTAAATTCAATTTTAGAAACATCTGCTGAAACAAGAGTAATTCGTTTTTTTAAAATCTCACCATTTCTTCTAACGGTTAAAAGCACATTATCACCGACATGTTTATCGAAAGCTATTATCTTCAATAATTGACTCTGTGTAGCAATGGCAATATCGTCAATACCTGTAACAACATCACCTATTCTCATATCTGCTTCCTTAACAGATATATTGTGAATTTTTTTAATACTACAATCTTTGTCTATATCTATACCAATTCTCGGCACTTTAAAAAAACATTGAGGGTTCCTTTCTACAAGGTCTTTAAAAGTAGATTTCGGTGCTGGAGGGTTTGTGGTTGCACAACCAATAAGCATTATTGCTAAAATAGACGCAATTAATACATTACTTTTCATGTTCTATTCCCTTCATTATGGCAATTTTGAAAACACAGAACCCCGCTCTCTTCTGAAAAACGGGGTTTCAGTAATCAGTCCATAACAACCTCACGTAATGTTAAGGGGTTTATGAATCTTAATCTCTGACGTTACATATATGTTTTTTGATCATCATGATTACGAATTGAAATGGACAATCAACAAAAAAGCTGGGCATTTCTGACCCTGCATCCTATAATTGTTTCAAAGGGCAATTAAGATCATTCGCTGGATACTTTTTATATTTACATTGTCAATCTTTCAAGGTTAAGATCGTGCTCCGATATATCCTTCAAGCCTGGAACTCTCTCGCCTTTTCCACCTCAAAACGGCTTCCGATATAGATAGGACAACGCTGATGAAGTCCCTCTACCTTGATGGACATGAGATCCTGTTTACCGTCCGTAGCCATACCACCGGCCTGTTCAATGATGAATGCCATGGGTTGAAGCTCAAACAGAAGCCGCAATTTCCCCTGGGGATTGTTCTTTTTTAGTGCAGGATATGCGAAGATGCCGCCTCTTTTTATCAGCACCTGGTTGATATCTGGCACAAACCCACCGCTGTAACGGAGTTTGTAACCTTCCCTCTCCAGAAATTCTATGTAATTGAGGTGTTTCGTGGTCCAGTCTTTCCTCAATCCTCCCAAGCTGTATATGTCTCCCCTTTCCTTTAAGGTTATGTTTTCCTCAGAAAGAACGTATTCCCCTTCTCTGTTCAATACAAATTCATGGGCTCCCTTCCCTGCAGAATACACCATAGTAATCAGCGGTCCATACATAATGTACATGGCTGCCGCCAATGTTTTTCTGCCCTCGGCTAACATCGACTCTCTATGAATGCCTATTATAGTTCCTATGGCCAGATTGGCATCCACTAAAGAAGAACCGGCCAAAGGATCTGCAGTGACGAAATATTTTTCTTCTCCCTTGCCGATCTGAATCACTGAATCCTGTTCTTCTGAAGCATATTCTCTGACAAACCCTGAATTCTGAAGTTGATTCTTGAGAATCTCATCGGCACTTCTATCCAAAGTAAATTGCTCTTCACCGTAACGGAAAATGCGGGTGTCCCCAAAACCAGCCAGTTTCCGAGTCGATTCTTGAATTTTAGCAGAGATATACTTCCCGATAATGGCTATTTGCCATATTAATCTGCGCAATTCCGTTTCCACACCTGATTTCCACATATGTCTGCGCAGGTCGATGATAAATTTTGTATAGTCCGAAATATCCTCTCCCATGGGCATTCATCCTTATAAAATATTTTTTTTTATAACAATTAGTAATCATTTTAACAAGCGCATTTTAATTATTCCGCGAAGATGCTCATCAATTATTAACGCATGAAATCCTGCAATCAATCAATACTGAAGATTTGCGGAGTTCAGTAAGGAGTGTCTGCTTCTCTTTTAGACTTACTAGGGCAAACATTTTTGTTGGCTTCACTGTGATAGCAGAATTCTGACTTAACATGTGGTACATGTTCTGGGGGCAGGTCAGTTGAAGGGCTTAAGAATATTAATCTGTGTATATTACACATATGCGTTTTTAAATATCACGATTTGCATTGGAACTCTACTATAAAGAAGAAGCAAATGATGACAAATGAAGCAGTTTAAATTCGCTTACTGGAGAGAGGACTTCAGTTACCCATGACAAGGGCTGGAGATAAAACAGATCCTCACTTTTTACCCACGGGCTTTGCCTTTTCCAATTCATATTTCATTCTAGCCGTATCCATTGGACGATAGCTTTCATCCTTGTAGTTGTAGAATTTTTCAAAAATAACAGGAATGTTGCCGGTAAGTGCACTGAATACGAGAGCGACGAACACTATTATGAGCAGCCAGAATAGGGTCCTTTTTCTTCTTCTTTTTTTTCTTACTCTTTCTTCTGCTCTTCTTTCTTTTCTTCTTCTTTCTTCTCCTTTTCTTCTTTCTTCTCCCCCTATTCTTTCTTCTGCTCTTCTTTCTTTTCTTCTTCTTCTTTCTTCTCCTCTTCTTCTTTCTTCTCCTCTTCTTTCTCCCCTCCTTTCTTCCTGTTCTTCTTTATATAAACTCATATTAGTGCCACCTCAACGATATCTTGGTCGACCCATGCTTCCTCTAACGCCTTCCGAAAATGATGATGGTTGCAATGGCTTTCATCTTGATAATGGATTCATGCTGCAAGTTTATAAGATATGAAGATAAGGAAGATATATAGAGTGCGGATATGCCTCATTACGTCCCCCCTCTTTGTGAATGACTCTTCTATTTTCTATAGGATATTTTGCTGCTCGTCAATTGTAAAAAAGCCTTCGTTGAGGGAATCGAAATATGTCATCACGTTGGTTGCGGTCTGTCATGCATTGATAGAAGGAAGTGGCAAATGATGACAAGAGAAGCGGCTAAAATTTCCTAATCGGAGAGAGGATGACTATCCGAGCAGAGGTTGATTTTTACATGTAATCTTATATTTTCAAAAAAACAAAACAAAAAAACACTGCCAATCAAAGAAGAATATGGGTGGCAGCTGCTTTTGGCTATATTCGAATAATACCCTCTTAAACTCTCTTAAGCCTTCATGGGATGGAGATCTTCGGTAACTTATATATGGGGGGGAGGAACAAGAAAGAAGTAGCTCCTGCTGGCTCAAACCATTTCATATCTTGAATCGAGACAGGCCATTTTCCAAATTGTGTGCGCCCTGCCGGATGGCTTCTAAGGAAGATCTCAATTTTTCCTCTGTGTTAAGATCTTCTATATGCCCTATAGCAGTGTCCACAGTTTGAATTAGCGCCTGATGATCGTCAATCAATTTATTGACTATGCTTGAAAATCCGTCAAGCATATGATTAATTTGTGCACTTTTTTTCTTGAAGTAGTCATCCCTGCGTAAACTCACCCTCCGTGTCAAATCACCTTTGGCAAGTTTTTCTAACGTTTGTGCAAAATTTTCCAAAGGCCCACAGATCCTATGGGTAACGAAAACCATATGAGTGCCAAATAAAATAAATAGGACGATGACGGCAGGTATCAATCTTTGGACAAGAAACAGGAACGCATATGCCGCATTATATTGTACTTCTAAATCATTAGAAAGGGTCATATCTAAGACAAGAGGATAAAACATGACGGAGAGCATAACAATTATGGTGAATATCAGATACAGTAAAGTATTTACGATAATCCTCAACTGAATATCTTTATCAATCAAGAAATTTTTTAATTGTCTCTGATTCTGTTTGTTCATGGTTTATTTCTCCTTCTCAATTATCTGAGCACTTGAAAAATCATATTCATATTTAACATCTGCAATGTTATGATTACTTTCTGCTCTGAATGCAGATGTCAGTGGTTGTTTTCCATCACCGGAGATAATTTCAATCCTCACACCGTTGGATGGACTGAATAAAAAATCCGACCGTATGAGCGTACCCGACGGCGGATTTCCACCCAGCACATAGTCACCCACCGCTCCAAGATATTCATTATTTTTGGCATAATAAATCTGTTCCGCTTTTGCAAAATTCATCAAATCGTATTTGATTATGATATTAAATGATTTTGTTATGTAGTAACTCATACCCAGCAATGCCAAGGCTACAAGTATCGTCATAATTAAGATACCCCTGAGAAGTTCTATTACTGTAAGTTCGCTTCTGTATAAACGTATGTTGAAGCCTTTCATTGCCCTCTGACCCCCCTTTTACATCAACTTTCCAAGGATTCTAATATTACTTATGATAAACAGAAAAATATTTCAATTATATTCAGCAATTCCTATGCAGGCTGAAACAGTCCCTCCCTCAAAAGAAAGAAAAGATCATCATGTTCGTAGAAAGATTATTATTGGAATTAATGCAAAAAATTATGTCTCATAACCTGGAAAAGGGGATAAGAGGATCGTTTTAGCTTACAAGATTAAAGGATCATTGAAAAAAACAGAGCTTAAATTTTTAGAACAACTATTTATATATTTCTATACAAAGATAAAGGGACATATTTTTCAAAAAGTGTTCAGAAATACACTAATCCGTTAATCTTGGGGTTAACCGGATGGAAATAGTCGGCATTTCGATTATCGAGTTTTCTGAATTAATAAACTTACCCCTAACCCGCCTTCGACAGTCAACTTGAAGTTGAAATAAAGCACTATCAGATCCCACATCTTATTAAAATATCACCCCTTGGCACCGAAAGTTCTGTTTCATTGAGAGAAAAAAAAGGAATCACTACAATTTTACACCTGCTACATGTTTCGGCGGTAGGTCAGTGTTCAGCGTTCACGAAGTGCCTTTGTTACTTTCTCAATTATCCCTTTGTCTTTCACTATTCGATGACGCTCCTCGTCGGTCAACCTTCGTCCCACAACCCTCTCTGCCTCCGCGACCATGGCTTTATTCATTACTACTTGTTCAACATCAGCAATTTTCTGGGGAAGAAAAGAAAAGATCCCCGCGATTATGAAGCACACGATCGCCAATCCCCCGTAAAGTATCATGGTTTTCTTGAGGGACCTTTTTGATTTCCTTCTTCTTTTTCTGATGTAAGGCATGAGGACGCGCTTCTTTTTTAAAGTGTCTGAAACGAGAGAGGACTCGCAATCCCTTTTTACAAGGGAGAGATTGAATTGATAAGGATTACTTTTTACACTTCAAGGTATATGAAAATGTCTCTTGGGGGTCAAGGGGATTTTGACCTCAAAATATGGGTGCGCTGCTGATACTCATAGACGATTTGTATTTAGTAAGTTAATTTTCCAGCCAGGAATATTCGGGTTCCCGACAGAATTATTCGTCAATCATTTCCGATTGTGAGGATTACTGGTCGAAAGGTTGCATGACCCCTTGTTTCCCACCCGCAAATCATGCTTCACCTGAAGTGCAATAAGATGCAATTAACCCTGAAGCGATTTCCAATCTCCTCGAAAAAATCCCGGTTTCGCGACAGATCCCATAATAAGAAAGCGAACATCCGTATAGGCTAAATTTACAGACAATTGTTGAAAATTACTAATTTTGATTTAAAATTTATCAAATATAAAATATTTTGGTCAATAGATATTTATATCTAAGAGATGATAATGAAAGAGAAAAAAGTTGTCTTATTTTAGTATTTGCTCTGAGTGACAGATTGGTATGGTAATTGCCACTACCGCATAAATTTGCGTGCGCATTTTGTACGCAAAAAGCGAGATTTGATGAGATTTGACGAAAAATTAAAAAAGAGGGGTTTTGACGGATCTATCGAAAACCCCTTTATTTTTCTGGTGAGCCCTGTCGGGATCGAACCGACAACCTACTGATTAAGAGTCAGTTGCTCTACCTGCTGAGCTAAGGGCCCACACGTCTTTTTTAAAGATCCACAGATAATCCAATAGTCTGGCGCGCCCGGTACGACTTGAACGTACGACCAACAGATTCGAAGTCTGCCACTCTATCCATCTGAGCTACGGGCGCTTTTCTTTATCTCAACGATCTCATTAAAAATGGGGTGAGTGAAGGGATTCGAACCCGCCCCATTTGGTGTAACTATATGAAATTATTAACTGCCTAATGGTACTGACGCTTAGATTACATTGATATTACCATTTAAACGATGCAAGGCAGATTGTCAAGGAGAAAGTATTGTGATCATATGCTCTTGATGCAGATCTTCGGCTACTCAAATGGATTGAACTGGAATGTTTGCCACCGTATCGAGAGCGCTGACTGTGACCTCAGTTGGGCTATATGCAAAAGCAGGCCAGTTACATGCCAGGCCGTGTCATTGGAAACAGTGCGAGGAGGAATTTGACAAATGCATTAGGGTCCGTCCAAGGGAACAACACCAAAACGTCAAGTGCTTCCATCGGACACGTCGATCAATGAACCTCTGCCGATTCAGGATGATCAATTGCGACGCTAAATTTTTGATGGTTTTGTCTCATTCTAATTGACAATTTTTACCCTTACTATATACAAGAATTGCTAACATGAAGAAAATAACAGTATGAATAGAATACAAGAAGCAGTTGACATTTTAAAAAAAGGGTTTTCCTGTACACAAGCTATTTTTTCCGCCTTTGGTGAGTAATTTGGTGCTGAATTAGTCGACGAGTCGTTGGCAAAATATAAATGAACCAGCACGCAGCAAGCTAATGGCATCGGACAGAAGGTGGCTACAAAAATATGGTCAATGGATAATGTCCTGAAATAGTCAGGCACCGGGAGAAAGACAGCTATTACTAAGAATAAAATTCCTTTGCCGCCTATCATCTGACGCTCAAGCAGCAAGGGATCTGATCTCTAACCCGTGTCCCTAACGCTATGGAAAAAATACCGGTACACCGGAACTTGCATGCGAGCTTCAAGTCGGTGAACACTTAATATTAAGACCTTGGCTATGGGAGATAAGAAGAAGTTCCTTAAAACAGATCCCAACTCGCATTACCGAACCAATAGTGAAATTTGCCATATAATTAGCATGGATGGAAATTGAAATTCTTCAACTAACGGAAGGCGCCAAGCAAGCGCAGGGCCTTACGGTCGTGATAGATGTATTCAGGGCGTTTTCCCTCGCCTGTTATCTGGCAGACCAGGGAGCTAAAGAAATTATTTCCGTTGGAAATATTGAAATCGCCTATACACTTAAAGAAGAGAACCCCGATATCCTCCTTATAGGGGAGCGAAATGAACGCATGCCTCAGGGATTCGATTACGGAAATAGCCCCACACACATAAGGGGAATAGATTTTACAGGGAAAACAATCGTGCATACTACCAGCGCCGGTACACAAGGGCTGGTAAACGCCGAACATGCCAGTGAACTGTTGACGGGCAGTTTTATCAACGCACCGGCCATTGTTCGATATATCAAAAGAAAGAACCCAGAGAAGGTATCTTTAGTGTGCATGGGTTATTCTACACAATACCCTACGGAAGAAGACACTTTCTGTGCTGAATATATCCGTAACAGCTTGCTGGGAATGCCGACCGATATTGCGGCCATGATAGAAATCATGCGTAATACCAGCGGTAAGCGTTTCTTTGAACCTCAAAACCAACGTCACTCGCCGGAAAGCGACTTTCATTTATGCATTGAACTGGGAAAGTACAACTTCGTGTTAAAAGCATATGATTCCACAAATGGAGTGATCAAGCTTGTAAAGATTGAATGTTAAGGTTATATCCAATCCTGACCCTGCGCCCAAGGAGCATCTTTCGTAAAATCCTGCGCAAATGAGAAAAATTCTTGATTTTTCTTCCCAGCGATTGAATACACTATCGTATTACCTTATAATGGACATTATTATATACTTTTAAGGAATCTGTATGAATCTGAAGATGATATTTGCTGTCCTTTCGGGCTTGAACCTAGGGGTGATCTTCATGAATATGCCCCCAGCCCTGGATGAGTTAATGTTCCTCTACGGCGTTTCCTATGTCCGTATCTCGATACTCTTGAGTGCACTTCTGTGGTCCCATGCCCTGATGCAGATCCCTGCCGGAATGATGACCGACCGCCTTGGCGTGAGATGGGCACTCGTAACAAGCTTCCTCTTCATGAGCCTGGGGAATATCGTTCCCGCCTTTCTTCCAAATTATGAACTGGCTATTTTCGGTCGTGTGATCACAGGGATAGGAACGGGTCTCGGCTTCGCCTCGATTATGAAATTAGTCGCCATTTATGCTCCGGGTGGAAAAATCGGCACCTACCAGGCTTTTTTCGCGGGCTTTTTCTCCCTAGGAAGCATCATATCCTACCTCTTCATACCATATCTTGTGGACTCAGGATGGCAGTGGATCTATATCATGCCTGGGGTTCTCTCCCTTCCCTTCCTCGCCGTGATCCCGGCGCTCCACTTAAGACCTGAAGCTCCCAGTACGCTTTCATCCCTTCACATGGGGCGGATCATGAGCTCGAAGGCGGGCTGGATTCTTGGAATCTGCCACGCTCTGTCATTCGGCTCCATGCTCACCTTAGGAAACTGGGTTCCCTCCCTCATGGCGGAGATTTCAAAGGAAGTGATGGCGATTGGATTCGCCTGGAGCGGTGCCCTCGTGATGCTAACGAGCGGCATCGGACGCCTTTTCGGTGGTTTTCTCCTCATCAGATTTTCGCCACTCAAAATCGTCAGAGGATCCATGGCGATCCTCTCAACCCTGTTCCTATTACTTTTCCTCATTCACTATCCGTTACCGGCACTGAGTCTCGCTCTGCTGGCATCATGGTTCGCCTCGATCAATTTCGGTGCCCTCTTCCAACTTGCGACGCGGCTGACCGTCGTGGATTCCTATGCCACACTTTTCGGGTTCATTAACTTTCTCGCCAATATAGGCGCCATCCTCTTTACGCTGATTTTCGGCTTCATGAAAGATATGGCGGGATCTTTTGCTTGGGGATTTGCCGTCCTCTCAATACTAACTCTCGCAGCCTATATTATGAGCAAAATTGGACTATCTGTAAAGTCGGGGAAATAAATACTTAGCAACACTTTCATTAAACTCATGGTATAATTTCCAAGGATTCGCTCAACATCCTTTACAATGGATAAAAATTCATGCCGAAAAGAAATACCCAGTCGTTATTTGATATTATAGTTGAAAGGGACATTATGACGCCAATGCGCGATGGTGTCTGTCTGGCAGCCGATATTTACCGGCCGGCTCGGAATGGAAATGCTATTTCAGGCCAATTCCCCGTGATACTGGAACGGACGCCCTATAATAAAACGGGCACCTCCAAGTATGAAGGCACGTCCGAAGATCCTACCCCCAAATCCCGTCCCGATGTGGCAGCATATTTTGCAGCGCACGGCTATGTGGTGGTTATCCAAGACTGTCGGGGACGATATCACTCAGGAGGATATTTTACAAAATATCTGGGCGAAGGACCAGACGGCTATGACACCATACAGTTTTTGATGCGACAACCATGGTGCAATGGAAAAATCGGAACGATGGGGTTCTCCTACGCTGCACATACTCAGGTTGCACTTGCTTGCCTGAATCCTCCGGGACTGGCTTGCATGTTTCTCGATTCGGGTGGATTTTCTAATGCCTATCAAGGAGGTATCAGGCAGGGAGGTGCTTTTGAGTTAAGACAAGCAACCTGGGCGTACAAGCAAGCTCAGCTCAGTCCGGAAGCGGAAGCAAACGCTGTGACACGAGCAGCGTTAGAGTCCGAAGACATCATGGACTGGTTCGGACGTATGCCGTGGAAGCCTGGACATTCACCGGTGAAATGGGTTCCAAAATACGAAAATTATCTCTTTGAGCAATGGACCCATGGGACTTTCGACGATTACTGGCGCCAGATCGGCATCTACGCTGAAGGGTTCTACGAAGTTTTTGCCGATATTCCCATGATCTGGATGTCGGGCTGGTACGATCCCTATTCTCGCACTGCCGCCGATAACTATATGGGTTTAGTCCGCCGGAAAAGGGGATCCATATGGCTGATTATGGGACCATGGACACACGGGCAACGAAGCGTCACATACTCCGGAGATGTAGACTTTGGGCCAGCGGCAACGCTAGATGACAATATCGCGGAGAGCTACCTGGCACTCCGTCTTAGATGGTTTGACCGATGGTTAAAGGACATAAAAAATGGAGTCGATGAAGAACCACAGGTAAGGATATTTGTCATGGGAGGCGCAACTGGCCGCTGTACGAAAGAAGGACGTCTCGACCACGGAGGCTTCTGGCGTGAGTCAAAAAACTGGCCGCTTCCCAATGCATGCTTCCAGAATTTCTATCTCCATGGAAACGGAAAACTCAAGACGGAGTTACCCGGAGAGTGGGATACTCCTCTTTCTTACGATTATGACCCTAAAAATCCCGTACCGACAATTGGAGGGGCTATCACATCGGGAGAACCCGTCATGGAAGCCGGAGCTTTTAACCAGCGCGAATCCTCACGATTCTTCGGATCGAAACCACCATATTTACCATTGGCCTCGCGTGCCGACATCCTTGTTTTCGAGACCACACCTCTCGATCATGATATGGAAGTGACCGGACAGATCGAGATCCACTTGTGGATATCATCCAACTGTCCTGATACAGATTTCACGGCAAAGTTAATCGATCTTTATCCGCCAAGCTTAGACTTTCCGCAAGGCTTCGCAATGAATATTACGGATGGGATTCTGCGAGTGCGTTATCGCAATTCCTGGGAGCGGCCGGAAATGATGAACCAGGGGGAAATTTATAAAATCTGCATCAAGCCTGCTCCGATAAGCAACCTTTTTAAGGCTGGACACAAAATTCGACTCGATATATCAAGCAGCAACTTCCCTCGTTTCGACATCAATCCTAATACCGGTGAACCCGAAGGATTGAGCCTGCGGACTGCGGTTGCGATAAACAAAGTGTACCTCAACCGTCACCGACCGTCTCACATCCTCCTGCCTCTCATCATTTACTAGGGTGTATCTTTAGTAAAATTCTATACAAGTGAAAAAATTTCTTGACTTTCCGTTGTAAAGATTGTATACAATATCTGAATACACAATTACGGCGAGAACAGCCGTGTCCTCAAATGGATCTGCGAGAGGATCGATGGAACCGGCAAAGCCGTGGAAACGCCCATCGGTTACTTGCCTGCCCCCGGTGCAATCGACCTTTCGGGGCTTGACGTCTCAGACCAGGATATGGCGGAACTTCTTAGAGTTGACGTCAACGCCTGGCTCCTGGAGGTGGAAAGCATAAAGAAACATTACAGCCAATTCGGAGACAGGCTCCCGCAAGGCCTTAAGGATGAACCGACCGCGCTTGAGAAAAGGCTGTCAAGACAATTTTGACGGCTTCGCAAAAAACCTAAATGTATAATTTCATCAACTCCGCATTTATGGATAAAACTAATGAGGCTCCCCGCCGCAAGCAACGGGGAATTAGACCCATAAAGATTAAATTTGATGCTGTGATACACACATACAGGTCCTTGTAAATGAATTGACACTTCCTTTGTGTTCCAGCAAGATGGATCTCTGCGAACAACCCGTCCTTGCCATTTTTTTCTAAAACTCTAACACTTTTTTCACATCATTGTCTCTGCTTCGGCTTCCGTATCTTGCACGGCAACAAAGGATATGCCTACGGAGCCTAACAAGAAAAGATTCACGGATATCACTCACTATAATCTGTTTTTCTATGTTTACCTCCTCGTAAACTTTGATTTTATCCATTCAACGAAAGTGATACATTATCTTTACCCACCCGCAACATAGGAAAATATGACGATTTCGTCGTCTTCTACCAGCAGGACTGAAGATTCGTGTGACATGTCAAGGCGACGGCCATTTAACAATATATTGATAAAGCCTTTTATATGACCATGTTCATCAAATATTGCTTTACGAAAGGCTTCGTCGTGCATGCTAATATCCTGAATCAACCCTCCGGCGGTTTTCCCCTCCTGCACTTCCAGCACTCTTTCTGAAAAGCAACGACTCAAATCAGCGAGAAGTTTTATTCGAATCTTCATATGTAGACCCTCGGCTGGGATGTGCCAGCGCAACGGCATGCCTTAAAGTCACTATCCTAAGGCAAATCATAGGAATAGCAGCAAAATCGTCCTGACCTCGCCTTTGCCAGGGATAATCACTTTCACTTACCGGAGAACCATTGATCAGAGTCCCATGCAGAGATGTTCCACACTACAATCCATCCCGCCACATATTTCAATGCTCGATCATATAGCGTTACATCAGCTTCACAAGCTCGGCCACCGCCGTTTCCGCAAATAAAGGATCATTGATGTGGGCGTCCACTTCCATGACCCGGACATGAGGCTGCAGGTGCTTCTTAAAAGAACTTATGAACGCTGCATCCCGCTCCGGATCATAGAGAGCCTCACCTTTGTGGCAGTACATTGAGAATCCCTGCAACGGGATCAAGACCAGGAGTGCCCCTTTTGCCCGGTTAACTTTCTCCGCCATTATCTCGGCGATGTGCATCATTTCCTCGGGGGTGGTGCTAACCAGCGAAACTGCAGGATTGAACTTGTAGGTCTTGCGTTTCTTGAATTCCGGGGCAAGATTGTCTATGGGTCCCATAAGGATGAAGTCCACGCATCCCGGTACGATAACCTGCGGAATCCCATTTCTGCCGGCAGCTTCAAGCCGTTCCGGTCCGCTTGCATGGACTCCGTTGTAAATCCAGTCGACCAACTCGTGAGTTGTGAGGTCAAACACTCCATTGAACAATCCCTGGTCGATGAGTTCCTCCATGCACATTCCACCTGTTCCGTTCGGATGAAAGACAACCACCTCATAGCCTCTTTCTTCCAACCTTTTTTTTGACATCATCGCAGCGGGCGTTGTGTTTCCGTACATTGTCATGGCAACGACATTCTTTCCTTCGAGTTGGGTGCTTACTTCCATGTCCAGCATTCCACTCATTGCCCCAACTGCCGTGTTAAAGATCTTCCGGCTGACTTCGTTCACACCGAAAATATCAATTACGGAGTGCATTATAAGCATGTCGCTCGTTCCTACGAAGGTGCCAAATGTCTGTTTCCCCTGCGCAACGGGTGTGAGCAACAACTTTGGCACGCCCAGTGGAAGGGCTCGCATTGCCCCAGCTGCAAGCAGTGCTCCATCAAAACCTCCAATTGCCATTATCCCTTGGAACTTTCCTTCGTCATACAACTTTCGGACGATCTTCACGATGCCCGGTACCATGAGCTCAATAGCTTCGCTACGGTTATGCAACACCGACACAAGTTTATCAAGAGACGAACCCGCCTCTTCCAAAATGTTTTCCCTGTTGACATCCGCATGTACGCCTTGAGTTTTTCCTGTCAGTCCCATATCTACTACAAAGACACTCTTGCCTCTTTTTGCAAACTGATCTTTGATGAACCGGACTTCATCTCCTTTTGTATCGAGTGTCGCCAGTATTGCTACTATTTTCCCCATTACACTTCTCCTTTCTATAGGCCGCCTCCATCAAGGAATAGGCATTAATCCTTAACCGGCATAACCATCGGATACAACATCGCGATGCCGATTACCGATATTGACCGCCAATAGGTAAGTCATCATAAACTCGCAGGTACGGTATGGCAAAAACAGTCTGCGGGACATAACATTTCAGCGCTGAAAATATCTTACCAAGGTTATACTTCTATTCCCTGAATCAATTTCAACCCTGAATACACAGCATCTATTTTTTTAAATCCGTGACACCCGCCGTTTCAGGCAAGAATAGAAGAACAAAAAGTCCTATTGCAGACATGCAACTGGCCATCAAAAGGCCCATCTGCAGACCGTACATCTTGCCGAGCACGCCAACCGTAAAGGGTGCAACAACTGCGCCTATTCTGCCGACATTGAAGCAAAACCCGCCCGCCAGGGCACGTACCCTCTCTGGAAACAACTCCGCAAAGAACGCTCCAACTATGCCGAAGGGACCACCATAACCGAAACCAACAACCATTCCCCACCAGAATAGGAAGACCCCATTTGAGATCAGGATATAGACGGGGATGGAGACGATGCAGGTCAGGAAACTGAACATGAGGGCTTTCTTTCTGCCCAAATGGTCGCCGACATAACCGAAAAATTGATAACCGAAAAACATCCCGATGTACATAAACACGGAAAAGTTGGCCATCATAGTCAAGCTCAAGCCGCGCTCTTTGGAAAGGAATGTTGGAATCCATGTCGCAGAACCCCACCATGCTCCCATGATAAATATGTTCAGTAGCGTTGCCAAGACTAGCCGTTTACCAGTCTCGCCGACGAGTATGCTCCCTAAGCTTATTTTTCCCTTTTCTACACCCGATTCGGATTTTTTCTCACTGCTCGCTGGCCGATCATTGGGAATTGCCCACCAGGCGTAGAACCCAGCAAAAACAGATGTGGCACCCACGAGGAACATCACCCTCCAATCCACAGATAGCACCAACCGCCCCACAAATGATGCGGCGATACCGCCGACGGCGAAAGTACTCAGTATAAACGCTCCGGCGCGGGCACGGTATTGGAGCGTCCAGTGTGTTGAAATCAGGGCGACACAGGGTCCCCAGACGCCGCCGATGAAAATTCCGGTGACGAATCTTAGAATCATCCACTGTCCCCATGTGTGGACAAGGTAGACGCACCCGGTACCGATACCAAAGAGAAAAAGGCTCACAAGAAGCGCAAGTTTCCGCCCCCGATTTTCTGCAAGAACGCCAAGCAGTATACTGCCTATCGCGGCTCCGATCATGGTCGCTGAGGCCAGTAATCCTCCCTCGGGAAGGGTGATGTCCAGAATCTTGATCAAGACCGGCATAGCAATTGCCAAAATGATTATGTCAAAGCTGTCATAAAGATATGCCACGAACGTGGCCAATAGGACTTTCCACCGATCTGGAGTTCCTGAAGGGTGGTCCTGCTTCTTGACTTCATTGCGGTTCATATTATAACCTCCCATGTGTCTTAAATTAGGGCCTATTTAAGGAGTCGTCACGGGGACAGTTATGGTGCCATCGTGCAAGCTTGTTATGATGGCACCGTGCAATTTAAAGAAATCATGCACTCCCCAAAGTGCTACTTCTCCATTTCCCGTCGGCGATTCCACCTTTTATGAACGATACTCTTTTCAACACGGCCTGAACGTTCTGTTCCAATATTCCCGATTCTTCACTTCCACCTTGAATTTCTTCACCTCTTCAATGAATTCGGCCATAAGCCTGGCCTTGGCATACAACATCCTCTTGCCCTTATCTGCTGTGGCCACAAAGGGATTGCCCGGGCAGCCGATGAGGCCGTTATCGCTATATTCCTGATGTTCCATGGGAACCCAAGCGATATCCTTGCCATTCATAGTCAGGTAAGGTGATCCGTCTTTCTTGCTGAATTTTTTACTCACATCGGTGGCCCACTTGGGAGCGTGCGTGTAGTCCTTCGTCGCACGGTCGATGTGCACGAGTTTCTTGCCATAAAGCTGCTCAAAATACAGGCATTCGGATGCTTCGATTTCGCTGCCGTGCCATCCTGGACACTCTTCCGGCGGGCACTCGTAAATTCCTTCGTCCTTGAAGAGCGCGGGGGCGGCTTCCGCATCGTTCCGGACACAACAGACAAAGGCGCCTGTCTCGTAGCGAAGTGCGCGCATGGCCGGATCGATGGCCTTCATGTTTGATGTGTGTCCTGTGGCATAAATGAGTTTGTTGAAACCGTTGTGTATAAAGCAACGCCCCATCTCATAGATGATGCTCTGATATACTGCGGAACTAAATGTGACTGTCCCCGATCCGATGCCCGCTGGATGAAGATGCTGGGGCGAATACCCAATCGGCATTAGCTGAAAGTAAGGCACATTAGCCATTTCCGCAGCGAGCTGGCACGGAATTTCCGTTGCAATGCTGTCTGTACAGACAGGGCAGTGTTTTCCGTGCTGTTCGGTGCTTCCCAGGGGAATGATGATAATGTCCGTCTCCTTCAGCCATTCCCTCACTTCAACGTAAGTGCAACGGAACAAGTTATAAATTTTCTCTTTCTTGACTTCCTTCTGTTCTACCCACTCCATGATATTAACCTCCTGTTTAATCTTTTGGTCAGGTCAGATATCTACCTTTCACCCGTTTTCAACAATCGGCAACCCATAATCGGTCAAGCTATTTGATCTCTGCCAGATTAGCGAAATCCTCTTTCAGGTGGTTGTACAGGCTCTTGTACAACTCAAATAGTTTCGCATATCGTTCCGCATATTCTTTCCGCGGTTCGACAACACGATCAATCTTGATCACCTGTTGGGCCGCCTTCACCATATCCTTGTAAATCCCGACGCCAAAACCTGCTAAAATACTGTTTCCAATTGCCTCACTTTCCTTAACCTGCACAACCTTCATCCTCTTACCGGAGACGTCCGCATGGATCTGCTGCCAGACACGGCTTTTAGAACCGCCGCCGCTTAGGGACACTTCATCCATTTTTACACCAAGAGCTGACTCGAAGAGTTCGAGGTTGTGAGCAAAGGCCAGGGCCACCCCTTCCAAAATCGCCCTAATAACATCCGAACGTTTGTGACTTCCCGACAAGCCGAACAGGACGCCTCGTGCATAAGGATCCCAGATAGGGGAGCGTTCCCCATTGAGATAGGGGAGGTAGATGATCCCGTTTGCACCGGGAGGAGACTGTTCCGCCTGATCATCGAGTAAATCGAAGGCGTTCTTTTTCGTCAATGCCGCGAGGCTCATTTCCTGCTGCCCGAACAGGTCACGGAACCACTTGATGGACGATCCGGCATTTTCGAGAACCCCCAGAGAGAACCAACAGCCGGGAACGCCATGACAACAATTGACTACCCGTGAATCAAAAATGGGTTTATCGAGGACAACGCATGGGCGGGCCGTTGTGCCGATAACGTGGCATGTCGAACCGGGACTCACGGCACCGGTGCCGATACCTGCGGCAGGCGTGTCAGCCATACCACCGACGACGGGTGTCCCTTTCGCCAGGCCCGTAATTGCAGCCGCCTTTTCTGTGATCTCTCCCACAACTTCCCACGATGGGACCAAAGGCGGCAGCTTCTCTATGGGAATACCCATGGCACTGCATAGCTCCTCGGACCATCGCTGCTTTCCACCGGTTTCAAAGAGACAGGTCCAACTTGCCCTTGACCATTCCATTGTAAAGCGGTCTGTCAATCTGTGGACAACAAATCCGCCAGGCCATAGGAACTTATAGGTCTTCGCGTAAATTTCCGGTTCGTTCTCCTTTATCCACAGGATGATATTGGCGCTTGTCCCGCTCGCTGAAGGCTGGTTGCCGGTAATTTCTATGACCCTATTGCCTAATTTCGACTTGATCCAGTCAACTTGGGAGATTGTACGCTTGTCGAACTGCATTATAGCAGGGCGCAAGGGATTACCCTTCTTATCCACCGCAACAAGGGCATTCGTGCAACTGATCGACACGCCCTTGATCTCCTTTGCATCAATTCCGCTTTTGGCGAGAACCTCGCGTGTCGTGTCCACCGTTGCCTGCCACCAGCCCGTCTCCGCATCGTGCTCTACCCATGATATGCGGGGATAGATCAGCGGATATTCGCGATAGGAACGGGCGACAGTACTGCCTTCGACATCAAGCAGCTCCGTCTTGCAGCCGGTTGTTCCGACGTCGATCCCCAATAAAAATGGTGTTGTAAACGAACTCATTCTTTATTATCTCCTTTCCTGATCAAGCCGCCAGCCAACCGCCGTCGACGTTGATTATCTGTCCCGTAATGTAATCAGATGCCGCTGAAGCGAGAAAGACAACCGCACCTTTCAGGTCTTCCGCCTCACCCGTTCTCCCGATCGGAATTTTACCCAGAACCCACTTGGATCTTTCCGGATCCTTAAAAAGGTCAGCAGTCAATTCCGTAATGAAGTAACCCGGTCCAATACCGTTCACCTGGATATTATGTTTGGCCAACTCGACTGCAAACTGACGGGTCAGTGACGCAACACCACCTTTGCTGGCTCCATAGATGCTTATGTTGCTGAGTCCAATGAAACTGGCAAGGGATGTGATGTTGATGATTTTCCCCTTTCGCCGTTTGACCATTTCTTTCGCTGCCGATTGACTGAGGAAATACAGAGCTTTTAAATTGACATTCATTAGATAATCGTAATCCTGCTCAGTCATCTCGAAGATCGGTTTTCGGACCTGAGTACCTGCCGCATTGAGAAGGATATCGATCTGTCCGAGCTGCGTAACCGTATCGCTTACCACTCTCTCTGCTTCGTTGCTCTGTGAGAGATCAGACTGCAACACAAGGGCCTTGGAACCGAGCTTTTCGATCATTGACGCGGTTTCTTCCAAAGAAGATTTTGTTCTAGCTACCAATGCGACGTCCGCACCGGCCTCAGCCAGTCCCAACGCCATTCCGCGGCCCAGACCACGGCTTGCCCCCGTGACAAGTGCTACGTTACCTTTTAATTTGAATTTATCTAAAACTATCTTCACTTCCTGCCTCCCTATTCAAATAAGAATTATTGATCGACAAATGATCCGCGCCGTAGTACCGGAATTACATAGTCAACAGATTATCTAATCCAAGGTTTTCTAGCTTCTCGACAGATGGAATGCCGTCCTCGCTCCATTTTCGGTACTCGTAATAATCGCTGAGCAATCTTCCCATGGGGGGCAATTCATTAGTCAATTCCTCCCCCGTGCGTTTCAGAGTCTGGAACCTGAAAGGCAGCATATCGTCCTTTCTGCTTGCCCCGAGATGAACATTATACATCCGCTTTAGATTCGTCAGACGCTCACCGATCTTCATATAGCTTGAGATGTCGATGCCCCAGTCGGTGACCAAGTTCAATAAATCCACATGGTTTTGAACTGTGACTGCCTTTCCCACCTGTGAAAATCTGCAGAGGATCATGCCGTCCATAACACTCATCAGATCCTGCAACTTTGCCGTCATTTCGGCTTTTCCTTCCACCTGGTATGATTTGTGCGGCTCGGTAATGCCGATTTCCGGCATGGTCAATGCCAGTTCATAGGGATGGCTCCAGCTCGCATTATGACAGGCACCCCGAGCCTCAGTGGCATATGAGATTCCCTGACTCCAGAACCTGCGGGGGTCATGGGCGGACGGCTCCAACCCCTTGACGTGTACACTGAATTCAATGGCGTTACGGCCCAACGCTTCAGCCATTTTTTTTGAACCTTCCGCCATGATTTTACCTATCCCTTCTCCCTTACCCATCTTATGAGTCATCTCGACAATTGCTTGACCGTTGCCCCATGTAAGCTCCACGCCGTCGGTATCCGTTTTGGTAATCAACCTCTTCTCGTAAGCCTCCATCGCAAAGGCAATGACAGACCCGGCCGAGATAGTGTCTAAGCCGTACTGATTACAAAGTTGGTTAGCTTTGGAAATCGCTGCCAGATCGTCGACCAGACAGAGTCCACCATATGTGCCCAGAGTCTCATACTCGGGCCCCTCGCAATCCATGGGGCCGTAAGGTCCGGATTCTATCTTGATGTGTCTGCCACAGGCCACAGGACAGTTCATACAGGCCTTCCTTCCGCTAAGTATTGTATCGTGCATGGTAATTCCCGATATTTTCTTGACTCCGGACCAGCGACCCAACCGCCAATTCTGCAGCGGGAAATTGCCTAACTTCTCATAATTTTCCAAGCCTCCGGATGTGCCATACTTGGTGAAACCCTCCGTCGCCTTGATGATATTCGGTGTTATTTTTTTGATGTACGCTTTCAATTCAGCCGGCTTTGCAACGGTAGGGGAATTACTCCCGGCGACTACAATCGCCTTCAAGTTTTTAGATCCCATTACGGCGCCAAGGCCTGTTCTGGCCGCAGCCCGAACAACGGTGCCGATATGGGGGATACTTGCGATCCCGGCCATGCGTTCACCCGCCTGTCCGATAACCGCCACCGCCGCCTTATTGGTCGTCTGCTCTTTCAGCCACTCTGCAGATTCATATGAATTCTTTCCCCAGATCGATCGTGCGTCACGGAGGACCGCGGCACCATCATGAACCCAAAGATAGACAGGGTGATCCGCTTTGCCAACGATGACCATTCCATCGAAGCCGGCGCGTTTGCAGTTGACTGCCCATGAACCGCCTACATTGGCGCCACCGAATAGACCCGTCTGGGGAGAGCGCGAAACCAAGTGATGCCTGCCAGTCATGGGAATGCCCGTTGCCGTACAAGGTCCTGTAAAAATAGCGAGGACATTTTCTTTCGAGAGAGGATCGGTTTTGGGCCCCGTTTCCTCATACAGAAATTTCAACCCGAGCCCGAGTCCTCCCATATATTTTCGGACTATTTCCTCTTCTAGATGCTGGGTTTCAATTTTGCGGCTGGACAAGTCTACTCGCAGCACCCTCTGATGATAACCGTACATTCTAGTACTCCTTAAAGAATTTTCACAGGCATTTCCTATAAATAGACTCAATATCCTGTATTGTCATATTGCGTGGATTTACTGACAGTAACCTCGTGTTGGCCGAAGCCGCCTTCGACATTTCGGGAATGGCCCTCTCGGGAATCTTCAAATCCGTCAGTGAGTGGGCAATCTTCATGTCGAAGAGGATTTTTTTAACTGCCTCCGGGGCACGGTAGGCTTGTTCCAATAAGGGGAGATGATCTGCCATTTCACCAAGCAGCTTTGCAATCAGGGCGAATTTAGGGATGTTCCCGGGTACGTTGAACTCCATGACATAGGGAAGAAGCAGCCCATTAGCAACGCCGTGAGGCACATGATACTCAACTCCCAACGGATAAGATAGCGCATGGACCGCTGTTACGCCTGCATTTGCCAGCGCCATGCCCGCAAACAGACTTCCAATTGCCATATCGTAACGTGCCTCCAAATTATCACCCTTAGCAACGGCAGTCCGGATGCTCCGACCGATCATGATGATCGCTTCTTTGGCAAACAAATCGGTCATAACACTCGCCTTCGTGAAGTGCGTAAAGGATTCGACCGCATGGGCCAGCGCGTCCATACCGCTGGCGGAAGTGACAGTGGGTGGCATCGAAATGTGCATATAGGGGTCAACGATAGCAAGACGTGGCAATATATATGGGCTGATGAGCACTTTTTTACCCTTTGCGTCCGGGTCGGAGAGTACGGCATTGGGGGTGACTTCAGCCCCCGTCCCGGCTGTCGTGGGAATCAGAATTGTCGGGATGCCCGGCTTCTTGATAAGATCGGTGCCAACATAATCGGTCACAATGCCAGGATTAGTCATCATAACGGCAGTTACGGAGGCAACGTCCATAGAGCTTCCGCCTCCGGCCCCTACGATTAAATCAAACTTCCCTTGTTTAGCGAATTTGATGCATGCATCCTGGCAGGCAAGATCTGGTTCCGGCTTCACGTCGTCGAACACCTCTACTCCGATACCAACCTTGGTGAGATTATGTTTGAGATTCTCGGTAATCCCGGAATTTGTCACACCCTTGTCCGTAACAAGAAGAACTTGTGAAGCTCCCATTACCTTGGCTTCCGGGCCGAGCCTTTCGGAGGCTCCAAATCCCGCGTAAATAGCGTTGGGGGTACGAAAACTTAAAATTTGATTCATAGAACACACTCCTTTCAAGACTATTTATAAAGTAGGCGGGGAAGTTGATTTGCATCCATAATTGTATACACTTGCAGTTTACAATTTTGCTATCATAAGTTGTCTTCGATGTCAAGGAGAAAATACTTATCTCTTCTCAATTTCATGATAAATTCAAATGTGGGGAAAAATTGAAAAAGAAAGAAAGGGTGACAATCAAAGGTAAAAGAGAGTTTTTAGACTAGGGATTTGTACAGGTTATTCATCATGGAAAGTGGTAATTTTACTTTTTACATCAGCACATTGCGATTCATTGACAGGGATTCCACAATCGCACACTTTGTTGTTTGCACATGTTGCCTCATGTAACGCTCAGCGAGATCGGCATCTTTCTTTTTACAAGCCTCCAAGATTGCCGCATGATGCCCGATGTACGTCTCGAAATAGCGATCATAACTTAAGGACATGTTTTGATAATGATAGGTCCTCCGCTTAAGCATAACAATCAGTTGGCAGAGGATTTCCTTGCCCGCCTTATCCCTGAAATAGCTGTGGAAAAGCGCATTATTCTGCAACCATGCCTGAATATTTTTATCCCGGGCGGCGGTAATAAGCTTTTTATGGATAATAGTCAAAGCGCCAATATCTTTCTTAGTTAACTGCTCCATGCTAATACGCACTGCGTATCCTTCCAGCAAAGCCCGGATGTCGTATATTTCCTCCATCTGATTTACAGAAAGTTTGGAAACCTCAATACCCTTGTTTCTTTCAAAACTGATTAACCCCTCGCTTTCGAGTTGTCTCAAAGCTTCACGGATCGGGCTACGGCTGACGTTGTACATATTTGACAGCTTTTTTTCGGTCAACCGCTCACCTGGCAGGAGACGCCCACATGTGACATCGTCTCTGATCTTCTCATAGATACCCTGACGTATAGATTTATCAAGTCGATCATCAGCCATTTTCACTCCCTACCTCATCGATTCAACGATGAAACCATACAAAACTATTGCAATATGGATATTTAATTCATCATTGTGAAATCGTATGCATTATTGGTATATTTTATTAACATTTGACTCTTTGTGTTGTCAAGCGAATTGACTTTTTACGAGGGGCTAACCTTTCTCTAATCACAAATCCACAAGTGAAAGGATTTTGGTCCATGAACGCCCAGGGTCAGAACCTTTTCAATATCCGCGGTGCGGCTCGATCCGCTAACCAGCACAAAGTGTCTGTCAGCTTTTGCCATTGTAAAAGCATAATGGATATCCGCCAGCAATGTTTCCTTGGCGATCAGGACAAGATGAACACGAGGCAACAGCGATAGGACGTCGGGCTGTCCTTGTGTAGTGCGGAGAAGAACGGATCCGGTCTCTGGAAGGGCCGCATCCCCCACTGTAATCCCCAAATCGCAATCCTCAAGTCGTCTCTTGTCTCCGTCAGGGGAAAGTAATGCCACCCCGAAACTTTTCAGCATGTCAACGATGCCATAGTCGCCGTAACGAGGATGATCACTTAGCGCTGCAGTCCGGACCTCCTCGGTCTTTACCAAGTTGCCGAGTGCGTCGGCGAACTCGTCCCGCCCTTGAATCTTTAAGGCGTGGCCGCTGAGTCGCGTCACCTCACGGAGCATCTTTTCAATTTCCTCGTCCAGACCAGCAGCCACTCTTGGTTCGAACTTTGCTGAAGCGGGTAACGGATATATGGGTGAGGATGAAAAAGATTCCAGCGCGAAGCGCATCTTCGCAAATATTTCTTCTCTTGCTGACTTGCCTTTACTCATGAGGCTTTTCCTCCACTGATATCTTTTGCATCTTTATGTTTTTTCCACCATCCGCGAAAGTCTCCTCGAAACGCCGGAAACGGCCTTGCCATCGTCCAGCGATCAAGCGGAGATGGCATGGCGGAAATCCAGTCGCCGCTGCGCAGGGGAGCTTGGAATATTTTGCCCATTCGTGCGCCAAGCCGGTATAGAGAAGGCGACCCCAAAACATATCGGCCCACCTTGGCAATGGCCTTCAACGTTCCCGAAATTGATGATCCCTCGAAATCATCCCCCTCAACGAAACGTCGGCGTAAATGCAACAGTATCTCGGTAATGGGAATCATCACCGGACAGATATCCGAGCATGCGCCGCACAGTGTGGAGGCAAAAGGTAAGCCCCCGGCTATCCTCGTCCCGATGAGGAGGGGCGTGAGGATGGAACCGATCGGACCTGGATAGACCGCCCCGTATGCATGGCCGCCCACCTGATTATACACCGGGCAGATGTTCATGCATGCCCCACAGCGAATACACATGAGGGTTTCGCGAGCCATCTTATCCCTGAGAATCTGCGTCCGGCCGTTATCAAGCAGCACCAGATGGAATTCCCGCGGGCCATCCTTCCGGACACCCGTAATGAATGTATTGTAAGCTGTGATTTTGCTTCCACTGACGCTACGTGCCAGAAGCTTGAGCATCACGGCGGCGCTTTCCCAGTCTGGAATGACTTTCTCGATTCCGACAATGGCGACGTGAATCGGGGGCAGAGATGTGCACATCCTTCCATTCCCCTCGTTTGTCACGAGAATCAGCGTTCCGGTTTCTGCAACCAGAAAATTACCACCTGAAATTCCCATCTCAGAAGTAAGAAACTCCTTGCGAAGCCTTTGCCGGGCGATCTCTGTCAGCAACTTGGGATCGGGCTGCGCATCCACTTTCAGTTTTTCACGAAAGAGAGCGGCAACTTCTTCCTTCGTCATATGCAAAGCTGGAGCGGTGATATGAGATGGCCGTTGACCGGCCAACTGTACGATGAACTCGCCCAGATCCGTCTCATACACCCGAATACCCCGCCCTTCCAAGGCATGATTGAGTTCGATCTCCTCCGTCAACATGCTTTTAACCTTGACGATATTCCGAACGCTGTTCTGCAACGCGATGTCGAAGACAATGCGATGCGCCTCCTCTGCATTCCTCGCCCAATGGACTTGCCCGCCTGCGGCGATGACGTTTTCCTCCACCATTGAAAGATACCGATCCAGATGGGTCAGGGCATGCAGTCGAACCTCACGACCGGCTCTTCTCAACTGCTGCCATCGTTCTTCACCGAACTCCACGACAACCTCGGAACGCTTCATTAGAGCAGTGCGGGCGTTCTTCTGCGTCGCCACTACCATCGCCGGAGATACTGCCTGCGAATTTCCACGAAAATCAATTCTTGCCGTTACATCTTTCATGCGGCACCTTCTTGCGCCAGAATTTCGATGAGATGCATCGCCCTAATATTTGAATTCATTTTCTGTAAACCACCCCGTATATTGATGAGACAGCCAGGTTCACTCACAACCACACACTCAGCATTGCTGGCCATGATGTTCATCACTTTCGCCTCCATCATCGCCATGGAAACCTCAGGATACACTACGCTGAAAATTCCTCCGAAGCCGCAGCAGGTCTCGGCATCATTGAGCGAAACGAGCTCCAAGCCCTTTACCGCGCGGAGTAGACGTTGCTGCTCGTCGCGAACACCCAGGCCGCGCGTCAAGTGGCAAGGAGAATGACAGGCAACACGGTGGGGGAAGAATGCCCCCAAGTCTGTTATTTGCACGATATTCGTCAGAAATTGGCTGAACTCAAACACACGTTCCGCCAATTGAACAGCAATTTCATGTTCCACAGTTCCTTCTGGAAACATCTTTGGATAGCGGTGCTTTACGAACTCAACGCAGGATCCCGAAGGCGCCACAATATACCCATCCGTCTCCGCAAACCTCTTCATCCAAAGCAATGCAATTTCTCGACCTTCTTTTTGAAATCCGCTGTTGAAAAAAGGCTGACCGCAACAGGTCTGGCCTTCGGGAAACTCACAGGATATACCGATCCGCTCCAATATGCTCACCATCTTCTGCAGGATATCGGGCAGAAGATTCTCACCCAGACAAGTGACAAACAATTGCACCTTCACTATTAAACCCCTATTTAGTCAATATTTGCCAACACAAACTTCGATATGTGGAAGAACAAACCATTGGTGAGATCAAGTCTGCACATCCTCCGACAGTTTCAGTCCCAGATTGAGGGCTTGACGATTCATTTCGATAAAATTCGGGCTAATCTGTTTTTCGAGAACCTTCATAACAGACTCGGTTCGGACAATGCCCGTCAGTCCGATCACGGCCCCAAGCATGCAGATATTGAACACTATCGGCTTCCCTATTTTGTCCATCACCGTTTGGTACATGGGGAGTTCTTTTTGGATAGCGTCCACCCGCTCAGCCTGAACAAGTCGCGTGTCGGTGATCAGAATCCCTCCAGGGCGAAGGATGCGGGAGAATTTGTTGTATGCTTCCTGCGTGAGGCACACCAGCACGTTCGGTTGGGTGACTTTTGGAAAGAATATTTCCGCGTCGGAAATGATGACTTCAGAACGAGTTGCCCCGCCTCTGGCAGCGGCACCATAGACCTGAGTCTGGACTGCATTTAAGTCCTCATACAGTACGGCCGCTTCAGCCAGAATAATGGCGGCAGTAATCACCCCCTGACCGCCGGAGCCGGAAAATACAAATCTAGTCCGTTCCATAATTATTTCCCCTCCTTTGCACGGCGAATAATTTCGTCATACGCTGCACAATATTCGGGCCGTTCTTTGCGAATAAAAATCCCACGCTTGATCTTTTGTTGTTCTTTTTTCGCTTCTGAATCGATCTCTATCAGTTCCTGGTCTTCATCTATGCATTCTGAACCGATAGTAGTTGTGGTTGTGTTCATATATTTGAGCATGTCGACAGCATCGCCCAATTTGTTTCTGCGTCCAAAATAGGTGGGGCACTGGGTCATGATTTCTACCACAGAAAACCCCTTATGGAGGATAGCATTCTGGATCATTTCGGCCATTTCTATTACATTATATGTCGTGCTCCGCGCCACAAAAGTAGCGCCGGCGGCCGCGGCCAACTCAACAACATCAAAACTCTGATCTATATTCGAATAAGGCGCGGTGCTAGCCATAGTGCCGTACCCCGATAAGGGGGAGTACTGACCTCCGGTCATGGCGTAGATCCTGTTATTCATCACAATGGCAGTAATATCAATATTGCGCCTTGCAGCATGTATAAAATGATTGCCTCCAATGGCAAGGGCATCGCCGTCTCCCATGGGCACAATCACCTTTAATTCCTGTCTACTCAGCTTAATTCCCGTAGCGAAAGCCAGAGCACGGCCATGCAGAGTATGCATCGTATGGAAATCAAGATAACCGGTAATTCGGGACGAACAGCCGATGCCTGACACCATAACGACGTCATTCTTGCTGAGTCTCAGCTTTTCGATCGCCCGTACTAAACCGTTCATAACGATGCCGTGCCCACAACCCGCACACCAGAAGTGAGGAAAGAATCGTTCACGAATATAGTTTTTTAATGCCATTGCCTAAACCCCCTTTCCTCCAATCACGTGCAGCATCCTTTGAATATCTGTCGGATTAATTAACACGCCGTCAATCCTATTGGCCAAAAAGACACGTTCCGGTCTATCCACCGCCAGTCGCACGGATTGGCAGATTTGCCCTGTGTTCATCTCCACGACAACAATGTATCTTGCCCCGGCGGCTTTCTGCTTCACCAGATCATAGGGAAAAGGCCAGAGAGTCATTAATTCCAACAGCCCGAATTTTTCCCCACGCCTATGGCGTCTTTCCACAATATGCCGTGCGGAACGTGCAGCGGACCCGTAAGAGATGAGCAAAAATTCGGCATCCTCGGTATAAAAATCTTTAAACCTCGCAAGCTGGCTGGTTCTGTTCTCGATTTTGTCCACCAAATGCCTGATGAGACCGTGTACAACACCCGGATCTTCCGAGGGAAATCCCCACATGTCGTGGTATAGACCTGTTACGTTATATCGATGCACACCTCCGAAATCGGACATGGGCAGCCTGCCATCCTCGCGCGGCAAATAGGGATGGTAATCCACCCCTGCTTTTACAGACGTTCTCAGACGTTCCACTATGGGTATCTCTCCCTTCTGTGGCAGAACCAGACGCTCACGCATGTGTCCCACCACCTCATCGAATAAGAGAACCACCGGCGTCCGATAGGTCTCGGAGATATTGAATGCCTCTACAGTCATCGCAAAAACATCCTGGTTATTTGAAGCGGTCAAGGCTACAATAGAATGATCGCCGTGCGTTCCCCAGCGGGCCTGATTCACATCGCCCTGGCTGACATGCGTAGGGATTCCCGTCGACGGCCCTCCCCTCTGCACGTTAACGATCACACAAGGAATTTCCGTCATGATCGCATAACCGAGGGCTTCCTGCATCAACGAAAAGCCGGGCCCGCTAGTCGCTGTCATGACTTTGCGTCCCGTAAGGGAAGCTCCGATAATGGCACACATCGAGGCTATTTCATCTTCCATTTGGATGAACTTACCGCCTGATTTAGGAAGTCGAAAAGCAAGATGCTCGGCAATTTCTGTGGAAGGAGTGATGGGATAACCCGCGAAAAAATCAAGACCTGCGTATAAGGCACCCTCAACGCACGCCTCGTTTCCCTGTACAAACTTCACTATGTCTTTCATGTCATCTTTCCTATTCTGTCGTGATTTCAATAGCCAGATCCTGACATAAAAACTCACGGTGACAAGTCGTTGGGACCATATTGAGGAACCAATGGCATTTCAATGGCCAGATCCGGACATCGGAGCTCACAGTACCTGCAGCAGATGCATTTCTCAAACCGGGCAACAACGGCTTTTTCTTTGTCATCGAGTTCCAGAACACTTTTTGGACAAAAAGCCACACACACACCGCATCCCTTACACCATTGACGATTGATCAAAAGTTCTCTCATTTTAGGGTATCCCTTGTCCAAGCCACCCTGCATACTAAAATATCCCCTAAACAGCATGCTTTGTGTATAATAACGTCTGTTCCTAATGTATTTAAATAATGTATACAATATTTCACAAGAAAAGTCAAGAAACTTTTCTGTTAATGTTAGAAGCAAATTTGTCAAAAGGCAATTTAATTTCTGGGTTTAACATGAAATTATAAAATAATTATGAAGATTTGTAACCATACTAGTAACCCCGAAACATTGCAGGCGGATATTCTTATTTACCTGGTATGGCAAAATAAGGCGGGCACTGTCTACTGGTTAGCGGATCGAGCCGTGCTGCAGTCTCCGGAACAAAAACCCTCTTTCTTTTTTCAACTGACCGATGTATTGAACGGCGGGGAACATGCTCAGGACATCATCTTCTGCCGGCTCTATAACAGGCTGCCCTTGCCAGAGAAGACATTGCCTTGGAAGTGGGAATCAAGATAATCATCATTTTTGATAGCATTGGCTTCCGAGGGCTTAAACAGATAGGCGAGGTTTTTGAGCAGCGCGAGGCCAATGTGGGAAAGATCATTTTCCCTGGTGAGATAGACGCTGTGTATCGCTACTACCAATGCCGCAAGAATTTTTGTCAATGGATAAAAACAACAAACATTTTATCTGCCGTATCAAGATCAGTACCAAGGAGATCCTTTGCAGGATGACTCAGGTCCATCCGAATAGTATTGTCTTCTACGTTTCGGTTGTTCTTCTTGTCATGCCAGGAATCACTCAGACGGAGGAAAAAGTGCGGGCCGTCGGTTACCTGGTGGACGGAAACGACCTCTCTTTTCAATGCGGAGGTGCACCATTTCCATCATCTACCTGATTCGCCATGGCGAAACGGACTGGAATCAGGACAAGCGTATCCAGGGCCAGACCGATATCCCCCTGAATAAGCGTGGAAGGCAGCAGGCCGAAGCCCTAGCCGAACGCATGGCGTCCGTCCCCCTCGATATGATCTATACTAGCGACCTGGGGCGGGCACATGAGACGGCCCGGATCATCGCTGCCGCGCAGCTGCGGGAGGTTCCCGTGATAGCTATGCCGGAGCTCCGTGAATGCAACTACGGCTTGTGGGAAGGTCTTACCCACGATGAGATCGCTCACCGCTTTGCGGAGGACTGGGACGACTGGATCCGCAGAGGAGGGGTTGGCAAACCCACCGGTGGGGAGAATTACATCACTCTTGTGAGGCGATCTGGCCGCCTATTCGATGCATTGGTAAAAGAAGAAAAGACGCTCCTGATTTCGACTCATCTCGGGCCACTCCGGGCGATCATATGTCACACTCTAGGCTTGGAACCCTCGTTTCTGAACCGCTTCTGGGTGACGAACTGTTCACTCTCTACACTGAAGTACCCTACGGGGGATAGGCCCCAAATAACCCTTCTGAACGACACCTGCCATCTGGACGGCATAGCATAGAGGAAGGTTTCGTCCTGTAAATTTATCTCATCTTCTGTTGACAATGCCATGACTGAATTACCCTCGACTTACAGTCGAGGGTAATTCAGTTTTCTACGATTTGGGATGATCATTGAGGTGGGCGGCATGAATCGGAAGCGATTTATGGCGGAACAGATCATCGAGTTATTGCGGGAAGCAGATGTGAATCTTTCTCAGAGTAGAAACGTTGGAAACATATTACGGGAGACGGCCATCACAAGCCACCTGTGTGTTTTAGTCACCTCAACAAGCACTGGCTGCTGCAGGCAGTAATCCATACTTAAATTCTAAATATAAAATCCAGAATAAATAAGGTGCACTTTTTTGTCAAGCCATTCCCTTGGATGTCTTGTGGTCATAACTCATCATACGGCTTAGTGTTAATTGACATAACATTGTCCCTCTCATAATATTGCACCACAAATACTTACTAAAAGCTCAGAATAGAGGGGACATGATTTTAATAAAAGGCTCTTATATTGTTCTAGCGATAATCATTTGTTTGAGTCTATCTGCTATAAATGCAGTTCATGTGACAACTCTGTATTGACACCGCCTTTTGGTGCTTCTAAAACGACATATTTTCGAAATTATTTGTAAAAAATGGGGTGAGTGAAGGGATTCGAACCCTCGACCTCCGGGGCCACAACCCGGCACTCTAGCCACCTGAGCTACACCCACCATTTATCTGGTACGCCTGCGGGGATTTGAACCCAGGACCTACGGATTAGAAGTCCGTTGCTCTATCCAGCTGAGCTACAGGCGCATAATGCAGCCATATCTAAACCGTATAAGGTTGAACCTAATAACCTCTTTGAAAAATTTTGTCAAGCTAAATGCTGAAAATAAGCACATGACAAAATGCAGGTATTCTATTTCACATATCCGGCAATACTATCAAAACGATAACCCCTTTTGCCGACGCCTTCTCCGTTCGGATCGGTGGAATAAAAGTGACGGCCCGAAGAAGGATTATACCAACGATAGAGTTCTCTCGTATTTGTCAGCCTAGAGGTTGCTATGTTTCCGATAACCCCTTGGTATGCATAACCCTTCAGGGACATTCCTTCTCCGTGGAGGTCGTATGAGTAGAAGTGGTCATTTTTTTCGGCATTATACCATCTATAAAAAGGCGTTGTACCGGGCGTTCCTTGGCCAAACAGTCTAAATGCGATGCCCTGTTTCTTATATTTTTTGGTGTGAATGGTATTTGCTTCCGCTTCAGGATTTGCCGTATACAGATAATCGCTTCCTGCCGCATAACGATAAACATCCACAACCTTCGTCATTTTATTGTCTGCCGATATTTCAAGGGATGCCTCAATGATCGCTTTTCCACCGTTGGAATTGAAAATTATATTTTCATCATAAAAGCCAGGAGCGCACTGTTTTGTATTCGCCACGATATTGACATAGTCTATTTCCCTCGTAGTATCACCTGAATCCGGAAATATGCTTATCAGGCCCGGGGGTCCCTTCTTCACATCCCTGCTGTGAATTCTCACGCCCTGAACAACCACACTGCCACTTTTGTTGATGATGGTAAGGACGTGCTGGCCATGCGGAAGGCCCTCGGCAACCATGCACTCCGTCGTTTCTTTTTGCCCTTCACGACAATCAGGCTCTACTCCATGTTTGTCGTCCATCTGGAAGACTACGCTTTCATTAACATTTTCCGTAGATAAAAATACAGCTATCCCCGACCCCCAAAAACGATATCGTATGGCGCTGGATGGCGTCGAGCTTACGGGAAGCCCATTGCTCTCGGCCCATTTGCCTGTCATATCTATAATATCTTTTAAATGAGACGGCGGCACATAAACTCCGCTTCCCTTGATGTCCCCGTTAAATAATGAGCTGTATCTGCCAGCTTCAGGAGGTGTATCGTTGGCGTTGCTTTTGACTGATACTTGCCATCGCAGTATTTCCTGTCCATTGTTTGTAACTTTAATCCTCCTGCTTGCATAATCCCCCGGCTTGACGGCCCCAAAATCGATCCTCACAGGATCCACATCAATCTTAGGTTCTACGTCCCTGGAAACTAATTCAAATCTTATGAATACGGTCCTCGTTCCTCCGTTCGACGCAAATTTCAATGCTTCCCTGTAATTACCGTATGGCAGACTCTTGTGATAAATGTTGATACGGTTGTTAGCTTCAATACTCATTTGAACCATGTTCTTCCCGTTCCAGTCGGCGCCATTCGGGTTCAGAGTCTTTCTTAGAAAACTAACGTGAACCTGGAGGTTTTCTGGCTCATTTTTCAATACACCCGATAATTTTTTCTCATCGAGGAAGGTCCAACCCTCTGCACCATCCGCATGCCAATTCAATGAACCCGAACCGACATTTTGCAGGACAAACATGCCCCTGACACCTTCGTCCGGTCCAATGACTCCAAGATCCATTTCTCTCGGCGAGATATTTAGGACGGGGCTTTGGGCATTTGTCCTTCCCTGATCAGATGTCACCTTCTTGGTAGTTTCTGTATCCGACAAATTGTCGAGCGCCCATACCCCGGATAAATTTATGAGCACGAGAGACAGAAAAACCAGCAAAGACACGCGACGGACCATTAAATACTCCATGAAGAAATATGCTGTTTTCTAACCCAAAGATTGGGAGAACGCAACGGTTTTTACAATGAAATATCTTGACACCTTTTTGATATCCAATATATTTTACCATGATCTACGACTTTCCTTAATTCTTATCATCAAGCGGGGCATCGCATCCTAAGATATGATCGTGAATGACCTGAAATACTGGATAGCACCAAAATCCATCGATGAAGCAGAAAATCTGAGCTTTAAGAACCTGGTTGATAACTTCGATCATCCCAAAGAAGCATCTCTTAAGAGCCTTAAGGCCGTTCCGGAACTTGCCCCAAGGACAGCTGGAAATCTTAAAGGCTTTAACGACTGGTTTAAGACAGAATGGGAACTCGAGCTTCTTAAAAAATGTGATGCCCGCCTGGTTACATACCAGGATTCCTCATATCCAAGAAGCCTTTAAGACACCTATGATTTTCCACCTTTTTATACACCAAAGGGTATTTGAAAAAAGACAACGCAAGCATCGCTGTCGTCGGCTCCAGGATGGCGAGCACGTATGGTAAATTTTGCACCGAACGGCTCTGTCGCGAACTTACCATAACAGGCATAACCGTGGTAAGCGGCCTGGCTAGGGGAGCATAACCATTGCCGACTTGATCTGCGGTCTCTATACAATCTATCGTCAGAGAATCAGGAACTCTATGAGGAAATTGTCGCCAAAAGCGCCGACATCAGCGAATATTCCTTCGGTACATCGCCGAGCAGATCGAATTTCCCGGCAAGAAAGCGAATAATCAGCGATATCTCTCCGGGCGTCGTTGTAGTTCAAGCCAATGAAAAGAACGGATCTCTTATCACAGTCAAACTGGCGCTCGAACAGGAGCGAGAAGTGTTCGCCGTGCCGGGCAGCATCGATTCAGCAGCATCACGGGGAACGCATAAATTAATCAAACAAGGGGTAAAACTCATAGAAAATATTTATGATATACAGGATGAGATCCTCCCGCAGGTGGAAATGCGTTCCAAAGACGCTACCCGGGAAGAAAGAAGATTGAAGCAGGATGACGCCGAAGAGAAAAAACTTAAACAAAAAACGGCCGCTTATGGATTAACCAATGGAACACCGCATATTGAAAAGCACATCCTCAAAAGTCTTCGATATTGACAGCATAATCACTGCTACAGTGTTAAAACCAAGCGAAGGGTTAAATATTTTGTTGACTCTGGAGCTAAGAGGGATTATCAAGCAACTCCCTGGAAAAAAGTTTACAGTTAAGGAGTAATCATGTCGCATTCGCTCATTATTGTTGAATCGCCTACAAAGGTAAAAACTATTAGAAAGTACCTTGGTTCGAATTATGAAGTCCATGCCTCCATGGGACATATTAAAGACCTCCCTAAGAGCAAGCTCGGTATAGATCCGGAAAAACATTTTGAGACTACACTGAATGTCATTGAGTCCAAGAAGAAGGTCGTCACCAATCTGAAGAAAGCGGCAAAGGGTGCAGAGCACATCTACCTCGCGCCTGACCCAGACAGGGAAGGCGAAGCTATAGCCTGGCACATCGCCGAAGAGATAGGGATGAAAAATAAGGACATCCACAGGATTCTCTTTAATGATCTCACAAAGAAAACCATCGTGGAAGCAATGAACAAACCCTTGAAATTGGACCTAAACAAGTATGAGGCTCAACAGACACGGCGCATCCTCGACCGCCTTGTCGGATACAAGATCAGTCCTATCCTCTGGGATAAGGTGAAACGCGGTTTGAGCGCCGGCCGGGTGCAGTCTGTTGCAGTAAGGATTATCTGTGACAGGGAAGAAGAAATCCGGAAATTCGTCTCGCAAGAATACTGGCACATCACGGCACAACTGGAAGGGAAAAATCCCCCTCCTTTTGAGGCTCGCCTAATCAAGGCCGATGGCAAAAAATCACAGATAATAAGTGAATCCCAATCGTCAGAAATTTTGGAGTACCTGAAAGCAGTTCCCTTTATTGTCGCAAAACAGGAAAAAAAGGAGATAAAGCGGTCTCCCCTCCCGCCCTTTACGACGAGTAAACTGCAGCAGGAATCCTCGCGATGGCTTCGCTTCTCTGCAAAGAAAACCATGAGCGTTGCCCAGAAGCTCTATGAAGGGATAGAATTAGGTGCAGAAGGCCCCGTGGGGCTGATTACATACATGAGAACCGATTCTCTCCGCACTGCTGAAGAAGCGATCAGGGACGTACGAAAATATATAGAAGAAAATTACGACTCCGCTTTCCTGCCTCCCAAGCCAAGGACATTCAAGAATTCTGCAACGGCCCAGGATGCCCATGAAGCGATAAGGCCATCCTCGATGGCTTATAGACCCCAGGACATAAAGATATACCTGAGCAACGATGAATTTCGCCTCTACCAACTGATATGGAACCGCTTCACGGCCAGCCAGATGAATCCCGCTGTACTTGATCAGACTACAATTGATACGGAAGCAGGGAGATACCTCTTCCGCGCGCAAGGATCGGTAATGAAATTCCCCGGATACACGATTGTCTACACGGAAGGTAAAGAAAACGGAGAGGGCGACGATGATTTCAGCAAGCTCCTTCCTGACGTTTCCGTAGGCGAAAAACTCAACCTTATTTCTTTGAAGCCGGAACAAAAATTTACTCAACCTCCGCCGCGATTCACAGAAGCCTCCCTCGTGAGAGAACTGGAAGAAAACGGTATTGGCAGACCCAGCACCTATGCGAACATTCTTAGCACGATCCAGGACAGAGAGTATGTACGCCTGGAAAAAGGAAGGTTTATCCCGACAGAGCTGGGAACGCTTGTTACAGAATTGTTGGTGAAAAATTTTCCAAAGATACTCGATGTTGAATTTACGGCATCTCTGGAAAACAAATTGGATCTGATTGAAGAGGGAAAGACGCAGAAGTTTGACACATTGAATGATTTCTATTCCTCTTTTGCAAAAGAGCTCAAGAATGCCGAGCTGCATATGAGAAATATCAAGAAGGAAGAAACGCCCACGGATATTATATGCGACAAGTGTCAAAGCCCGATGATTATAAAATGGGGCAAGAGGGGCAAGTTTATAGCCTGTTCCAACTACCCTGCATGCAAGAATACGATGAATATCCCCGAGGTCAATCAGGAAAACGCGAGCCCGGGTGAGACCCTGTCCACTGACACGGTATGCAGTCACTGCGGTAAAGGCATGGTTATCAAAGAAGGCAGATTTGGAAAGTTTTTGGGCTGTTCCGGATATCCTGAATGCAAGAATACTATGCCCATCAACCTCGGCATAAAGTGTCCGGAAAATGAATGCACGGGGAAGATCTGCGAAAAAAGAACGAAGAAGGGAAAAGTATTTTTTAGTTGCACCAACTATCCTACCTGCACATTTGCCATGTGGGATAGACCTGTGTCAGAACCATGTCCCCAGTGCGGTGCACCGTTTCTCGTAGAAAAACGCACTCCGCGAGGAGGCAGTCATAAGGCCTGCCGTGCCGCGGATTGCCGATACAAGGCTCCCCTATAAATATAGCGATGCCCCCTGAGAAACCCATTATTGTTATCGGCGGCGGCCTTGCCGGCTGTGAGGCAGCATGGCAGTTATTGCAAAGGGGCTGCTCGGTTGTCATCTTTGAAATGAAACCAGAGGCTTTTTCCCCCGCCCACAAATCACCCTATCTAGCAGAATTGGTATGCAGCAATTCATTTCGGTCTAACATGCCGGCGAACGCCGTGGGGCTCCTCAAGGAAGAGATGCGTATCATGAACTCTCTCATAATAGAGGCTGCGGATAGAACGGCTGTTCCTGCAGGCAGAGCCCTCGCTGTGGACAGGACGCGTTTTTCCATTTATATCGAAAAAATGCTCCTCTCGCAGGAAAGGCTTGCCATCAGCAGGAAGGAATTGCATGAGATCCCCGATGACCATATGGTAGTAATCGCTACAGGACCTCTCACATCTCATGCCTTGGCCAAGAGCATTGCAGAACTTACCGGCAGCGATTACCTTTACTTCTACGACGCCATCTCCCCGATCATTGACGGCGACTCCATAGATTATACAAAAGTATTCCGGGCATCAAGGTATGACGAAGGACAAGGCGATTATTTGAATTGCCCTATGGAAAGGGCGGAATATGAGCAGTTCTGGCTGGCGTTGATAGAAGGCGAAGAGGTCCCCTTGAAACCGTTTGAAGAATTGAAATTCTTTAGTGGGTGTCTACCCATTGAAGTCCTTGCCCGAAGCGGGAAACATACCCTGGCGTTCGGACCAATGAAGCCGGTGGGACTGATAGACCCAAAGACAGGCAAGCAGCCATATGCAGCAGTGCAACTACGCCAGGAAGATGAGGGCGGCAGACTCTTCAATATGGTGGGATTTCAGACAAAGCTTACCTGGCCGGAACAGCGTCGCATATTGAGAATGATTCCGGGACTGGAAAATGCAGAGTTTGCAAGATATGGGAGCATCCACCGCAATACGTTTATCAACTCACCGGCGCTCCTCGAGGCATCACTTCAATTACGGACGAAAGATAATGTCTTTTTCGCCGGTCAGATAACGGGGGCGGAAGGATATGTAGAATCTTCGGCAATCGGTCTTATAGCCGGGTTGAACGTCTCCTGTTGTCTTTCGGGCCGCGTCTTGATGCCGCCACCAGCAACCACGGCTCTTGGCGCCATGCTGAACTATATCACCCATGCGGATCAAAAAAACTTTCAGCCCATGAATATTAATTTCGGCATATTCCCGCCCCTTACAGAGAAGGTGCCCAAAAAAGACAGAGGGCGTCATTATGCGGAGCGTTCCCTCAAGGCTCTGAGAGATTGGAAAGAAAGGCAGGTTTATGATCTTAGTTTATCTTGAACAACGGCGGGAAGGGTGCGTCATGCATCTCACTCGCTCTGACTAAGCCTTTGCATCGAAGTAATACTGCCTGATACGTGATATATACGTTCTGGTTTCCTTCGGTAGCTTGCCCGGATGCCGCTCCACATTCGCCATCCCCCAGTTATACGCAGCAAGCGCACGATCAACATCGCCGCCATATCGATCAAGAAGACCTTTCAAATAGCGCGTCCCTCCCATGACATTTTCATAAGGGTTGTAAGGATCTTTGACACCAAGACCTCTGGCAGTTTCCGGCATGAGCTGCATAAGCCCCATGGCTCCTTTGGGGGATGTGCTGTTCCGATTGAAATTGCTCTCCGCCTTTATAACTCCCCTTATCAAGTCAGGATCAACACTGAACCTCTGTGCAGCATCGCTGATTACATCATCAATATCGTCTTTATGAGGGCTGTCGTCATTTTTTTGCGGCTGACGCCGCATTTTTGACGCTGCTGGTTCCGGCAGATAGCCCGTAATATTCGGCTCCGAAAATTCTTGAAACGCTTCGAACATATTATCATCATGCCTGCCACCGGAAACTACTCGAAATAACCTCTCATTCATCTGCATTCTCATCGTAAACAATAGCGTCCGAACCTGTTCCTTGTCCAAGGTGGGCGCCACAGACATGGCATCGTTCAGAACAGCTTCAAAAGCGTTGTTCTTGCGGCTGGCTTCATTTAACATATTTGCCTTGTAGGCCTGAATTTCCCTCGAATGTGAAGTTCCCATTTCCATGCCATTTATAATCGGAATAGCCATAGTTACCCTCGGACTTTATACTGTATCCATATTACTTACAAAACACGTGCCAACTTCCCTGCTATATGATGCCTCTAATCTCCATATTGATAAAATACGCTTGACAAAATAGCAATTTTATCCGACATTTGCATAGTCATTATGAGGATTTGTTTTCGGATATTATTGCGGTTATTTCACTTCCATATGAAAAAATGAAAGGAATTTATGGTGAATCCGAGTGAGCAATTAACATCCCAAGCGCCAAACGGTGAATTATTTCCCCTTCCCAGAGAGGGTGACTATCTGTCGGAATTCGAGCGTCTGCAAAAGATCGTGGATGAACAAAGGGCACTGGGGCGTGAAATCGTTGTGGTCATGGGTCTGGGATTTGTGGGCGCCGTCATGGCAGGTGTCGTCGCCGATACGGTCGACCGGACTAAGGGCAAACCAACAAAATTTGTCATAGGAATGCAGAGACCTTCAACGCGTTCTTACTGGAAGATCCCATACATCAACAGGGGCATTGCACCGGTCGAATCGGAAGATCCCGAGGTCGCGCCCCTGATCACTCGCTGCGTCACTGAGAAAAAGACTCTCATTGCTACTTTTACCTACGATGTCCTTTCCCTTGCCGACTGCGTTGTAGTGGATGTCCAGTGTGATTATAACAAGGAAACACTTGGCAACGTTAAAAGAGGGGAGGCGGATATTAGCGCCTTCGAAGAAAGTCTAAAAATCATCGGCGAAAGGATCAGGCCAGAATGCATGATTCTGATTGAGACTACGGTACCACCGGGAACGACTGAATATATAGCGTACCCAATAATAAAGAAGGCCTTTGAGAAGCGCGGCATAGCTGATCGGGAACCTCTCTTGGCCCATTCCTTTGAAAGGGTCATGCCGGGACGCCAGTATGTTTCTTCAATACGCGATTTCTGGCGTGTAGCGAGCGGCATCAATGAACAAGCACGGAGGCGCGTCATCGCTTTTCTCTCTGATATTATAAATGTGGGAAAATACCCTCTTACGATTCTGGACCGCCCCATCGAAAGCGAAACATGCAAGATCGTCGAGAATTCTTATAGGGCTACGTTGCTTGCTTATCTCCATGAATGGAGTCTTTTTGCAGAGCGCAACGGGGTTGATCTGATCAAAGTATTGGAAGCCATCAGGGTCCGGCCTACGCATTCCAATATAATTTTCCCTGGCCCTGGCATCGGAGGCTATTGTCTTCCGAAGGACGGCGGGCTCGGGGTCTGGGCTTATCACACCTTGATGGGGTTTGAAGACGATATCTTTAAGATTACACCCATGGCTATCGATATAAATGACACGCGCCCCCTTCACGCGGCGCAACTGGTGCGTGACGCTCTTAGGAATATGGGAAAAATTGTGGCCGCTTGCAGAATTGCCGTTCTCGGGGTGTCTTACAGGGAAGATGTGGGAGATACACGCTACAGTGGCTCGGAGATCCTTGTTCGCAAGCTCTCCGAGATGGGGGCCGATATAGTCGTACATGATCCCTATGTGAAGCACTGGTGGGAATTTGAAAAACAGGAAAGCTATCCGGCGCCCGGCCATTCAAGAGCGCGGTTCTTCCGAGATCAGGAAAAACTCGCTGAACTTCGCGTCAACCAGGATATTTCGGAGGCACTGAAAAAAGCTGATGCCGTTGTGCTCGCAGTGCGTCATGAAATGTACCTGAAACTGACGCCGGATGACGTTCTCGGGATGACGGGACGGCCCATCGCCGTTGTCGACTGCTTCGGCATATTGGATGATGCAAAGATCAGGCGCTTTTTTGAGCTTGGCTGTGAAGTGAAGGGATTGGGTCGCGGCCACGTAAAGAGAATCAAGGATGAGGTACGTAAAACGCAGGCATAAACAAAGAAAAAGGGGCTGTCATACCGGCAAGCCCCTTGATTTATTTTGGTAGCGGGGGATGGATTTGAACCACCGATCCTTGGATTATGAGCCGTATGAAAATTATATGGCAACATAAAACAGATTAAACAAACATAGAGAACTAAACGGTAATCGGGGGAGCAATGATAATAGCATAAATTCAAAGCTCCCCTGATTTGAAAGTGTTCCGTTAGAAATCCGTTAGAAAATAAACAACCAGTAATAGCAAATTCCCAATTTTTTTGCGGTGTCTATTGGGCAAGCACCCTGCCCCCTTTTCCCACCTTCTACAAACCTGATTGATGGATATATATCATTGAAATTGCCATGCTCTATGCGGTCATCCGAGACGTGCCACAATATATCAACCATGTATCCATTGGTCCCAGCCCCTCACAAAACTTGAGGGATGGTTAAAAAACAAAACCCGCTCTCTTTTGAGAAACGGGGTTTCAGTAAATCAAACCATATTACCCTCATACAAAGTTAAAGGGTTTATGAAATTTGATCTCTGACTTTACATACGTGCTGTAAAAAACACTATTTCTATAAAATATCCATTACGAACATGAAATATCATCAAGTCACAAGGAGGAAGTTGTCAGTAATTCCTCCATGGAGAAGCGTCTATTTATCCATGGAGCCTGTAAGCTCCCCATATGCCAAATAATCCACCGATGGCACTCCCTACCAACGAAGCGGAAATTGAGTCAGCGCCGAGCAGCATAGGTGCATATCCTCCTGCGACAGAGCCTATAACCATTCCGATCATGATAAACTTTTTTCTCGACACAGAAAAGACCCCCTTCTCGCCTTAACACCTACCTACCTTTTCAGAAATCATCGGATCAAGGATAGCCCATTATGGCTTCATAAATACGCTTTTGGTAATGATTGGATACTGATTCCGCAAAAGCTTTAACAAATTCAAAATTAAACTCACAAGAATCACCGACTCTAGTTTTAATTCATGAGATATAAATTGTACCGTTTCAAGCTTTACTTCGGTTAGATCACTCTTTATCGGGAAACCGCTTACCTGTAACTATCTGCCGCTTCATGAAGTCGCCCTTGACCTTCAAGTGCGATCCCAAGATTCATATATACATAAGGATATAGGGGATATAATGCAATAGTCTCGCGGCAAATTACTTCCGCATCTATATGTCTGCCCAAGAGATTTAAGCAATAACTAAAGCAGTCATTTATACTATATTCCCAATTCTTATATGGTCGTCTATTAGTGTTACCCCATCTTAGATAAAACCGAGATGGTTGTCCCTCATAATTGAACAATTCATTTGTGAACTACCCGCGACTGTATGCTTTCGCAATCAGACGTGGCTTTCGGAATCAACGACAAGGCTTACTCTAGTCGAGCCCAAAGCAGTGGCCCCATCTCCTCCGTCGTTTTGCAGAGGCTCCTCTGCCGGTTCGGACAGCACCTGCCCTACTGTGTTACTGCCAAATGCACGCAACTCGATTACATTCGCGGCGTTCTGATCCCTGTCCATCTCAAGACCGCACTGCGGACACCGATGCATCCTCTCAGCCAGAGTCTTGGGTACCCGATAACCACACCTTGAACAGTCCTGTGTCGTATAGGCCGGATTGCCCCTGATCACGTCGTTGCCCCTGATCACGTCGTTGCCCCTGAGCATCATACTCTTATAGGTGACAAAACATATCAGCGTGCCCCAGCCGGCATCAAGGATCGCTTTCGCCAGGTGCGGGTTCTTTGCCATTGCCTGAATATTCAGCTTCTCAAACGCTATACAGGAATACATGACCACAAGCCATAGCGACAATTTGTGAAGAAAGTCCTTCCGCTGGCTCGCTATCTCCTCGTGTCTCTTCGCCAGTATGAGCTTCTGCTTCCGGTACCCGCCGCTCCCAGGCTCTTTCCGCGAAAGAGTTTTCCGCGCCCTCTTCACTTTCTTTTCGGACCTGCACAAAAATTTCGGGTGCTCCCGGAAACTGCCGCCGGAAACAGCCGCTGTCTTCAGGACACCAACGTCAACCCCGGTTTTCTTCCCGTTATCAGGAAGAGAAGGCCGGTGGAATACCTCTACACTCACACAGACATACCACCTCCCCGATGGAGAACGCTTCACCGTGACCGTCCTGGCATTGGACCAATCAAATTGCCTGTGCAGCCGGAGCTTCACCTCGCCAATGCCGGGGAGAACTATAACGGCGTTACGGCTGCTGCCGTTATGCCGGAACTTCACTGCTTGGCTAACCCTGTCCTTCCGTTTCATCCAAGCCTGGGGATAAGTAAACGAAACATACCTCCCCGTCTTTTTGAACCGGGGATAGCTGGCCTTGATCTTCTCACCTGATCTCTTCCTCGCAATGCCAGTGAAGAACTTAACGTATGCTTTATCCACTCTCTGAAGGCAGTCCTGAAGCACCTGGCTGTTAACCATCCCGAGAGCGGAATCGGCTATACAGGCCGCAAAGCGAATTTGGCCAGTCCTCCATCCGGTACTCCTGCAAATCCGTGGGATATGCAAGGTAACGGTACGTGATACGGATCGTAGGGGCCTGGATATCTTTACTCTTCTTTTTGGCTCTCGACATACCTCTTTAGCGCCTCGAATGTGACTTGCCCCGTGGATGCCAGAAAATAAGACTCCGACCAGAATTTGCCACCCCACAGGTGCTTTTTCATTACATCGGGAAACTCATTCCGGAGCCTCCGTGAAGTTGCCGACTTCAATATGTTCACGAAAGTTGATGGCGTAATAGAAGGCTTATCAGAAAACAGTATATGTATATGGTCCTTGCCGGTCTCCTGTTCGACAATAGCAATTCCAAACTTTTCAGCAACAGCTAAGACCAATTCCTTGAGCCGGATGTCAAGAGCGTCTTTCAGTATCTTCCTCCGGTACTTGACGCACATGACAAGGTGGAACTAAACAGAGTATACTGAGTGACATCCCTTGTCTAAATTATACTTCATGCATGTGTTATGCAGGAGAACCTAATAAATATCAAGAAAATCCGCCCTTCATCCCTGAAGACGGAGACTTCCCGGCGATAAGTTAAAAAGCTCAGATGGGAATGGACCGTGTTCAGTACCATCCCAACTTTCATAGATATAAAGTATTCTATGAATATATTCGAATGCCTTGCCGGCTTTATGAGTCCTTCTATAAAGCTGCACCAGATCCACTAAAGTTTCCTTATAATCTCCTCCCGTAGAACGTCTCAGTTTCTTCAAAAGGTCATTTTCGTATTTAGTATCCACCTTCTTCTTCAATTCCTTCTCCAGCTTAAAAAAAGGTAACCTTTCCAGTTCTATCTTGGTGTTCCCAACGAACAGCTCCTCCCAATAATCAACAAGTATCACCCCTGCGTGAAACTCTAACTACACTTCTCCAAAGTATTTTATTCTTCCAGGTGGATAAGTCTTGTCTATCCACTCTCTCGCTGCCTCAATCGCAAGTGCTTGGCTATGAAATTCACCATCATCATGGCTAACCGTGTGAATCAGCTTCCCCTTCCGGTAAATCTCTGTGACATAGCCTTCTCCTACTTTGTGAACCTCAATGCTGAAGCCCCTGTGCTCATGGATCTGCATGGTGTCCCTAAGCCCTCTCATCAGATTTTAGACTATCTTGATATTAAATTTTATCTGGATCAATAAAATGTTTCTAGATTTTGGGTACTGAACTCTTATGGGGGTTGTGATTGTGGAGGGGCTGAAAGCAAGAAGCCAAAACTCCCGGAAGGGATTTTCGAGACATGATTTTTCTGGAAGGTGGTGTGAATGTTACATGGTCCGGCGTTGATCACGGGGATAGTGTCTGAGAATATCTGATTCAGGTTTTCATGCGGTTATATTTATCCACCTATTGATGGCTGAAAATGGCCGTTCTTAGCAAATACACGCAATTCATTAGAATCTTATGGCACTCTTATGCAATTTGATTTATATACTTTTACGCCTAGATCAAACTTATTAAGGAGAGAGATCATGAAACGAAAGGCTTATCAAGTTGCTTTTCCAGTTACATTTGTTGTTGTAATGGTGGCGTTTCTATCCACTGTCTTTTTTGCCAATGCAAATCTTTCTTTTGCAATCTTAAGCAAAAAGAAATCATCGGCGGTCCCTAGAATCTCTGCTGTTGACTATACGGAGGTCCGCATCAGACAGTTTCAAGGCGCGCTAAAGATCACCGATGCCCAGAAAAAATTATGGAATAACCTGATTCAGGTGATGCGGGGAAACGCGATAGACATGGACACCCTTACCGAGGATAGGATTGAAAACACTAAGAACATGAACGCTGTCGAGCATATGAAATTCCACAGTCAAATTATAGAAGCCCATGCAAATCAACTGAAGAAGTTCATCCCGGCTTTCGAGGCGCTCTACACAAGTATGTCGGACGAACAGAAGAAAATCACCGATACAACTTTCCGCACAGGAATGACAGTTATCATGAAAATTGATCCACTTTTATCATGAAAATTGACCCATCTTATGTCTAACACACGTTCACGTTTCAGCCTCGATTTTTGCCTCAATCCAATATCTCTCCCCATACCATTTTCTTTTATAATCTGGGTCTGGACACTGCCCGCTGTCAGGGCTGTGATTTGGTCTTTTTCTAATTGAAAATTTACGATTTCCGTGTGACTTTCAAAATCGGTTCCGAGTTCCTCCAAGAGAAGCCTTTTGACTTGTTCAAGGGCAAGTGTTCTACAGGTAACTTCACTGTCATATTCTCTTGTCTGATAGGTTTGGTTTTTGTTTCGGCAAGGGCATTACTGGCAAGGATTAGCGGCATCAGGATCATTGAGGTTATGATGAAGAAAATACACTTTTTCATAGTGTTGATCTTAATCAAATGAATATAATCGATCCTGTCATGAGGCCCGAGGAAGCCTAACCGGAAGATGGCAATTACCGTTGTTGTGTTCACTAGAGTAGAGAGCTTGCGTAGTGGCGGATTGCTCTATTTCCAGCTCCCCCTCGTCAGTAGGGTCGAGAACTGACGCGACACTGTGTGTTATCAGTACGTTTCCAGCCCCCGCCACATCAATTATAGCATGCGGCTTCCCCGCACTATGCTTTCCTGTTAATTTCTCCTAAAGGTTTATGTTACCTATCAGCCTGGCAGCGCTTTCAGGACTGATATTATAGACCCAGCCCCTATTCCACCTGTTCCAACCAAAACCACAGCGGTTCCTTACATGAATCACCATGCCTTTTCAGACTTCGCCTTTAAGTATATCTTCCTCCTCAGGTCTTGTAAATTGATGGGCGCCTTTATCATTTCGCCCTTGCCTCCCAGTGTTCTCAGAAGATCATTAACAGCGGGGCTCCTTTGCTCCCCGGACATTACTCCGGTTCATCGCTCTTACGAGCCCATCCGCCACCCTCTCGCCTTCGATCCACTTCCCGCTGTTCACGGTTATAGAATCTACCTTGCTCAAGAAATTTCATCCTGGGACGAGGAGGGCTTCTCCAGTTGCTCGGTCTGTCCTTGCTATCATGCTCCCGCTACCACCCCTACGGAATGAATCAAACGTATCATCCAGTTTTCGTCCGTTCATCTTATCTTTGCTCTCCAGTTGCAGGCTCGGCTTTCGGGACTTCGCACTTTCGAGGCCACCTCTACGTTCGCTCTCGTTACGGCCTGGTAACTCGCCTCCGTCCTTTTGATGGGTGTGTCACTAGGCTCCAAGATTTTGGTTTCCCTCCATCTTGCTATCCAAGCTACAGGGTTCTGGATTTTACCCTGGCAGGACTAACTCCTGCCGAACAGACCAGCCTTTGCTGGACACACATCCGTAAAATCGATATTCCGGATAATCTTGTATTGGAATTGAAGAAATGGAAGCTGGCCTGTCCTTTCAGCGAACATGAGCTTATGTTCCCCAGTAAAGAAGGTGAGATCACGTGCCATGACAACGCGATCAAAAGGTATTATGAACCGGCTTTGAGGAAGGCGGGATTAAGGCATGTATCCTTTCACAGCTTACGACATACGAATGCAAGTTTGCGGATTCGAGTCGAACAGAATGTCAAATACATGTCCATGCAAACGGGCCATCCGAGCATTAAAATCACTCTTGACACATATGGCCATCTTTTCAATGACGAGGTTTTTAATCGGCAACAGGTTGACCTTTTGCAGGAAACTTTTCATTCCGTTGGAAAAACCCCTCCAAAATGCAGAAAAGGGATTAGCCGTATCAGCTAACCCCTTGTAATCGCTTGGTAGCGCTGGCAGTCTAGCGCGAACCACTCTCTATACCAAATTTCCCACTAACAGCTATCCATTTTCTCATTTAGTTCCTCAATAGTACACTCTATAATGACCTCTCTCTTTTTCTCGTGAAAAACGAGAAATAAACGTGATTTTTAGGACGGGGAGATTTGAGGCAGGAGCATTTTTTTCTCGACTTTTTTTGTGTGTTTTGTTATCTAGTATAATAACTAGATAATATCGAGGTGAGCCATGGGCTATCCAAGTAAGGTTCAGCTGATTAAACGCAAGGAGAGCAAGCAGTGGTACGTTAATTTTCCTGCTGCTATTGCACAGGCCATGGAGTTCAAACGCGGCGAGACGGTTGAGTGGATCATCGAGGACAAGGGGAGTCTGGTATTGCGCCGACGACAGGTGCCACCATCTGCGATGAAAAGAAAACGGAAGTCGTGAAGGTCTCTCTGTAACAAAATCTACTCAAGACAGGTGGAGGGGTCATACCCTTCCTAATGAGAGGTGAAAAGTGAAATTTACTGAAGAACTGAAACGGCGACGTGGCATGAAACGGGAAGAGGTAGCCAAGGAAGCGGACAAATTTTTTATCGACAAGCATAAAGAGTTAGCCGCTGAGCTTGAGGAAGTATTCCTTGAAAAGCTCAGGGGGCTTCCGCCAGAAAAAATCAAACATGAGGCATGGCAGACTGTGGGATGGTTTCAGGAATATATGGAACAAGGTAGTTTTTGCTTGCCAGGGGAAAGAGTTGCAATGACCGAAACACGCAGAGCCTTATCGCATAGCTATAGGGTTGATAGAAGAGATCTTCGGGCCGCGGCCACCACTTTCAAAAAAGCCCTGAAAAGTGTCCGGATTCTGATTAAGGACATTGGGGCTTGGGATGAATTTCAGCGCAGATTGTGGGAGTGCGCCAATACCGAAGATGCAAAACGAACTCGACGTGACTTGTTAGTTCTTCAGACCTTGTCCGGGTTGGAGATGATATCAGAAACCATCCAGGCTATGCTGGATGAAGGGACTTTGTTTGAGCGAAGCAAGTGGATAACTCAGAAAACGCGTCGTGTAATTATTGTCCGTTTGGCGTTTCTTTTTGAATTGTCAAGAAACCCTGAGAAGGTTCCGGACACATTGTCTGCGTTACAAAATTCTCTCAGGACTATGACGAAGGGGTATGACTGGGGTGTCGGCAAGAAAACTCTTGGAAATACTTTTGTGCAATTCGTGAAAGACGTCTTTGAAGTCTTGGGGTTGACGGATACTTCAGCGGCTGGCGCACTATCTGGTACGACAATACGCAAAGACATGCTTGATGCCGTAAAAGAATTCGAGGAAATCAAAAATATTTCAAAACCGGAAAAGCCATGACAAAAAATTGCATTGGCCCTTCCGTGACTCGATAAAATATTCATGGTCAGATCGCCCCAAAATTAATTGGAGGTGATATCACCATGAAGAGAAAAAGTTCCATTCCTGAAACCGGGTTTCTCCGGTTATCGCAGAATGCAGGTAGTTCCACCAGTCCCCCTTTAATCCCTGTATCGAACGAGACCTACGAGATCGAATATCTCCCAATAAGCGAGGTTTACCTGAATGAGCGGAATCCCAGGCTTATCAGAGATGCAGCCTTCACACGTCTGGTCAAATCCCTAAAGGAAAGCCCCGAGCTTTTCCGGGCACGCCCTCTCCTTTGCTCGGATCGCACCGGGAGCTTGGTGATCCTGGGCGGTAATATGCGATATCTTGCGGCGAAGGAGCTTAAATATACTGAGGTGCCGGTGATCATCATGAAGGGATTGACCGAGGATCAGGAGCGGGCAATCATCATCCGTGATAATGCCGGCTTTGGACAATGGGACTTCTCAATACTGGCCAGTGAATGGTCTGACCTTCCCCTCGAGGATTGGGGCGTTGAACTGCCAGAGGGGTGGCTGTCTGATGCCGGCGAAGTAGTGGAGGATGAATTCGATGCCCAGGCCGAAGCCAATAAGATCGTCGAACCCATCACCAAGCCGGGCGACATCTGGATTCTGGGGAAACACCGGGTCATGTGCGGGGACTCTACGAAAAAAGAGGATGTGGAAAGATTAATGGGACCACAGCGGGCAGGCCTGCTACTGACCGACCCACCTTACGGCATTAACATTGTAGGTAAGGTCAACAAGGCAACAGGCAAGGGTCATATAGGTGGTGGCGGCAAAAGGTATACGCCGGTTGTAGGGGATGAGACGACAGAAACGGCCAGGAAAATTTATCGCCTGAGCCAGGAGATGGGCATAAGAAAGGTCATCCTCTGGGGCGGAAATTATTTCGCGGACTTTCTGCCTCCCGCATCGTGTTGGGTTGTGTGGGACAAGCGAGTGGAAGCTTCGTCAAACAACTTCGCCGATTGCGAGCTAGCATGGACTAGCTTCACGTCTCCCGCCAGGATGTATCGCCAGCTCTGGAACGGCTATACGCGGGAAGGCAAGCGTAAGGTCGAAGGGATAAGAAGAGTTCACCCTACACAGAAACCCGTCGGCGTCTTCGCCTTCTGCATGAACAATTATTCGGAAGCGGAAGAGATAGTTCTCGACCTCTTCCTCGGATCCGGCCCGGCATTGATTGCCGCCGAGCAACTGGGGAGGGTCTGTTATGGCATGGAGATAGACCCTATATATTGTGATGTCGTCTGCAAACGGTGGGGGGACTTCACGGGGAAAAAACCAATACTAAAACAATAGAGGAGGAAAATATGTCGTACAACAAGAAATCACTGAAGAATCTGAAAAAGTTTACTTCGAAGAATCAACCGAAGAAAAAAGGAAGGCCAAAGGGTTCGTTCTCACTTACCAATGCACTCCATAAAGTAATGGAAACTGAAGATCCAACGACTAATAAGCTTGTCTCCGAGCTCTATGTTACTGCCGGTGTAAAACATGCCATGAAAGGGAATGCGGCCTACTTCAAGGAGATCTTCGAGCGACTTGAAGGCAAGGTGACTGATAAAGTTGAACAGACTGGCAAAGACAGCGGACCTATAACTTTAACAGTTCGTTATGAAGATCCACCAAAAGGACATGACCCAGATAAAAATTAAGAGGAAGATGCGCGTAATTTGAATGAACTGAAAATGAGCCATCAATCCTTTGCACCCTTCGAATAAGCGTCATTCTGTTGTGAAGTTGCAGAATGACGCTTGAAGAACTAAGAGGAACAAAAGTGCTATTGCAACAAGGTCAATCCCAAGATCAGACCAAAAGAGGTGAAGCACCACCAATAAAATGAGTGCCACACCGGCAAAAATAAACTTAAATTCGTTATCCGTTTTCAGCGCAGTTTCTTTGACTAAATGGCCCTGATGAACCTTTAATCAGCATAGGCAATCGTCTGTCCGCTATAATGAATTAGGTTCTTTTTTTTCATGTGCTCTAGCATCAATCTCAAAAGGGGCATTCACATAGCCCACTTCTACGATTTGTTGTAAGTAGATTGGAAGATAATTAGCAATTGACCCATACTGCTCGTACTGATGCACATGGCGGAATTCATGCGATAACAACTGAATAGTTTTGTTACCATGACATATGAGAACAGCGTGGCCCAGTGTCAGCCCCACCATACCAGATCCGAGAAGACCAGTTTGTATCGCAGCAGCTCTGAGTTGCAGATCTTCGGGAAGTGGCAAACGATCAACCATCGCAATCCTGATGAGCCCTGGATGCATTACACCCACATCTCGCGCAATAGAGATTTCAGTTTCACTTAACTTTTTTCCTGATTGGGAGACTTCAGCTGAAAGTGTTTCTGACCACTTGATAGCGGAGGGAAGCAACATGGGAAGAACTGCTCGTAAATCAATTTTCATAATCACCTCCACTACAACCGGATAAAACTGAAGAGTACTCTATATACTTCGTCAACAGGAGTGATTCGTTAGGCATCATTATTTTCGTCTACTTCTCGATAATCCCAGAAATCGAATATAGTGTTTGTGATCATAATTAAAAACATTATGAGAGGGCCCAATATGGTTATTTCTTCAGCTCTTGATACTTGAGCACTCTTACCCATATAAAAACTAACTGAGCCAAATAAAAAAAGGAATAGTATTGTGAAACATGACGAGATAAGATTTGGCAATAATCTCTCGTCAGCTGCAGCTTCTTGATAACTGAAGGTAAAATTGCCGGCGATGACGCCGGCAGATAATAGTGACAGTATTGTTAGTACACTTGAATACTCAACAGATGGATTCGCTGGACCAGTAGACAGTTTAAAAAACCCAAAGAGCGCGATGACATTACCTATAATGGATAAGCCAAGGATTAGCCAATCCTTCAAGCTATAATCAAAATTCCTCGTTTCATGGAGCATTGCTCTTAAAATAATCGACGTTACAGAAACAATACCAGCAATAATCAATAATGACATGTGGCTTCTTCCTTTGCGATGAATCTAACTTAAAAATAAACCACGGGCATAACAAGTCAGCTGCATTGCCTTTATATGCCGTAAGACAGAGTTAACTTGACAGCAGGTGTAAAGACGACTCATCAATAACTTCCTGTTATCAATAGAAATAAAGTCACTGGCTATATGCGAGCTTTCAATCGTTAATCAATAAGCCTTTTACGGAATTAAATATGCTGTACTATAAAGTCTAAGGTTTCCTTTGGCATCTCGGAGATAAAAGATCCGGGGATAAGGGTTAAGAAGAGCCGAAGTGATTGCGATAGTTCCACGGGGTAATCCCCAGAAACCTATTGAATGTGCGCCGCATCACCTCCGCGCTTCCAAATCCGCATGTTGACGCGATTTCTTCCAGACTCTTTTCCGTCCGTTCTAAATGATGCTTAGCTGCTTCAAGGCGGAGTCGCTCAAGATAACGAGCTGGAGTGACACCAAGTTCACGGACAAAAACACGAGCAAAATTTCGCGGGCTCATGGCTGCGCGTTGCGCGAGAGTTTCAATGGAAAGCTTTCCGCTCAGATTCTCAGCCATCCAGGTCTGAAGCTCAAAAATTTCTTTCTTTTGTGAAGCTTGTGCGGCCAGAGTAACACTGAATTGTGATTGGCCACCTGGTCGCCGTAGAAATAACACGAGATCACGTGCTACTTTGAGCGCCATTTCGCTACCATAGTCTTCTTCGACAAACCCCAGCGCAAGGTCCATTCCCGCCGTCACTCCCGCTGAAGTGTATATTTTGCCGTTTTGCACCCAGATCGGATCCTGTTCAACCATAACCTTGGGATAGCGTGAAGCAAGTCTATGAGTCCAGGCCCAATGCGTCGTTGCTCGCTTTCCATCAAGCAGGCCAGCTTCTGCGAGCAGAAATGCCCCGGTGCAGACCGATCCTATACGACGAACCTTTGCAGCCATTCGGCGTAACCAGGACAGCACAGATGGCTCGCGCATAGTCAACGCGCCAGCACCGCCAATAACCAGCAGGGTATCCACCTGGCCGCGTATCTCACGATAGTAACGATGCGCGGGAAAAGATAATCCCAGTGAACCCGTGATCACACCCGCAGGATCGGTTGTAATAATTTCAATCTTGTATCCTGTACCATCTTGACTGCACGTGCGATTAACTGATTCAAATACTGACATAGGACCAACGATGTCAAGCTCCATAATGGGGGGAACGGCAAACAGGATTGTACGTATGTAATTTCTTTTATCTCTCGGATTTAAGTTCATTGATTTAGTCGCCATTATGACTCTCCTTCTTATGCCGCTCTTCAACGTAAACATAGCATAATTACGATAGGGTAACAAGGACATTTTGGCAGAATTCGTTGGAACTTTGTCATTTCAGACAGACAGAAATTGCAGTAAATAATACCAAAATTTCTGTTAAGGAGGGAATTATCATGGCGAGAATCGGAATTGTGACTTGTTCTAACTGCACCCAAGAACTCAATTGCGCTTCAGCAGTATGTCTTGGAGACATGCGCAAGAAAAAAGGTTTCTTTGACCGCTACAAAGACCAGGATGTTACTCTTATGGGAATAATCTCTTGTGCTGGATGCCCAACAATTTATGCACCGGAAAAGATTTTGAAACGGGTTAGAGCGCTGAAAGACTTTAAGATTGATAGTCTGCATCTTTCTTACTGTATGACCGCCGTGTGTCCATTCATGAAGAAATACATTGATGTAATAAAAAAGGAGTACCCGGAACTCGAAATCGTTGAAGGAACGCATCAGCCCCTAGATAAATCAGAGTTCGGTAAGGCTGTAAAAGAGCTAATATGTGCTCCCAGGCGAGATATGACCGATTATATATTGGCGAGATGAAGACTGATGAAAACTAAGCTGCTAAAATCTTCATCTACTCAAATCGTAACGGTGATTGTAAATTAAGATTCGGATGTCTCAATCCGAATGGGATTACTGTCTATAATAATTGAAGGAGTGGTACGCCCAATGCCAGTATCAAATGAAATCAAAAACAGGAGATATAATGAAGATGGCTAAAATGACAGACAAAATGCAGGAGTTGTTCAACAAAGTACGCACTGTAGTCATTGCAACGGCAACCGCAGAGGGTAAACCCAACGCAGTGCCGGTTAATGCAAAAAAAGTAATTGATGATGAAACTATTCTTATATCCGATCAGTATTTTAATAAAACCCTGGCGAATATGAGGACAAATCCCCAAGTGTCCATAATGTATTGGGAAGGAGTTAAAGGTTATCAGTTGAATGGTTCTGTTATCATCGAAACCAGCGGCCAACGGTATGAAGACACGGCTCGGTGGATTGATGAAGTAAGCACGAAGTTGGGAGTGCCACTTAAGTCTAAAGGCGCGGTTATTTTCAAAATTGAAGAAATTTATGATCTCTCGCCGGGGCCAAACGCCGGCAAACAACTTGCATGAGAATCAATTACCAGATGCTGCCTTGCGGTAAAAATTTTTGTTTTTATTTGCAGTATGAACATCAGTCGGTTCTGACGGAAAGGATAGATTATGAAATCTGCACAAGAGTATAAAGACAGCATAAGAAAGATGAAGCCGGTAGTGTATGCATTTGGAGAAAAAGTTGAGCAGGTGGCAGATCATCCTGCCTTTGTTCCAACATTGAACTCAATTGCATCAACTTACGAGATGGCGAAAGAAGCAGAAAATGAGAATCTAATGACCGTAAAATCTCCATTCACAGGCAAAATGATAAACCGGTTCATGCACATATGTCAATCTCAGGAAGATCTTATGAAGAGATGTGAATTAAGTAAATTTCTGACTCCTTTTCATGGCGCTTGTGTCGGCGCCCGATGCGTTGGCACGGCGGCATTGAACACACTGTATGCCACTACCTATGATATCGATAGGAAAAAAGGGACTGATTATCATAAGAGGTTTCTCCAATTTTTGGAATATGCACAAAATGAAGATCTCACTTGCAGCGGTATGATAACCGACGCCAAAGGTGACAGATCCCTAAGTCCTGGCCAGCAAAATGACGCTGATGTATATCTGCGAGTCACTGAAGTACGTGAGGATGGAATTATTGTAAGAGGTGCTAAAGCCCACCAATCAGGAGCCGCACTTGCTCATTTTAATATTGTGGCTCCGACTACATCAATGAAGGAAAATGAGAAACAATTCGCAGTGGCTTTTGCTGTTCCTCCGAATGCTAAAGGAATAGTCCATATTGCAGAAGCACCCGCTCCAAACGCTCGTCGGCTACTTGATAATGATGAGATGGATTTTGGTAATTTCAAATACGGCGTGCATGGCTCTACTTTAGTTGTATTTGATGATGTTTTTATTCCCAAAGAAAAGGTTTTTATGTGCGGTGAATATGAATTTACGGGAGATATGGCGGCGAGATTTGGTACATTTCAACGTTTAGCTACTTCGGGTTGCAAATCCGGTCACTGTGATCTCACCTGTGGTGCAGCGGCAGTTGCGGCGGAATATAATGGTTGCGATAAAATGAGTCATATACGTGACAAGATCGTCGAGATGTCGTTTCAGTCTGCATTAGCTTTTGGAACTGCCATCGCTGCAGGATATAAGGCTAAGGCCACACCTTCTGGAGTCCACATTCCTGATGATTTGTTAATAAATGCAGCAAAACTGCAAGCTGTAGAAGCTGTATGGCTGGCATCTAAATTAGCCACCGAAATTGTTGGTGGAGTAGTTTGTACTGCTCCTAGCCAAAAGGATTTTAACAATTCGGAAATAGCAGAGTACGTGGAGAAATATTTTAAGGGCAAGGCGGATGTTTCTACTGAGAACAGAGTACGCATCGCACGTTTAGTTGAATATCTTGTCGGACAGGGATCTATTGTTCCGACTGAATCATCACATGGCGGCGGGCCAGCGGCTGTTCAAAGATTGATGATTCGCCAGTCGAATAATCTCAATTACCTAAAGAGTTGCGCCATAAAGATGGCAGGTGTTAAAGAATGAAAGGTAGTATATGACAGCAAAAGCTATTCAGGATTATTATCGTGATGAATATGCGCATTGTTTTGGCTGTGGCAGGCTCAATAAAGACGGAATGCAGATACAGAGTCATTGGAACGGAGAGGAGAGCGTCTGTCATGTTATGCCCAAACCGTATTTCACGGGAGGCGTGCCTGGAACACTTTATGGTGGACTGATCGCCTCATTGATTGATTGTCATAGCGCCGCCACTGCGTCGGCGGCTAAATGGCATGACAAGGTTTTTGCTCTGGACGACCAGCCGCTTTCGCGTTTTGTTACAGCGTCATTGAAAGTCGATTATCTGAAACCAACGCCTATGGGAAAGATGCTGGAGCTACGAGGAAGAGTTAAAGAAATTAAAGGTCAAAAAGTTATCGTTGATGTAACGCTGTCTTCTGAACAAGATATTTGCGCAAGGGGTGAAGTAATACTCGTGCAGCTTCCGGAGCAAGACGTGCACTGGTGAGGCACTGTGTTTGGACCATGCTGGCTCATCGTACTTACCTATTAGAAAAACGCTTGTTTCCAAATCGATGACCAGGAGCTGATTGATACAGCAAACAAATTTGATCTACACAACTATCCGCCTATTCATAAATGGGCAAATAGCACCAGACCCAAGCGAGTTTCCTTCGATGAGATAGCCCCCTATCTCACTTAAGCCACGACTCCAGGTGGTGTCACCGACGCCGTACTATTCGCAATGAAGACAGGCATGAGCTTGTTAATCGCTTTGCAGCGAGGCATTGAGAGCATAGTCGAGAATTGGCTGCAATATGATGGAGAATTACGCACTATTACCCAACCCATGATTCCACCGGGCCCGCACGAAAGAAAGCGCAGGCCCGAGAATTTTGCACATTTCCTTCGTTAATCTGCGATACAATTAGTCATTGCAAGTTATTGACTCGTAGGTGCACTAGATAACCCGAAGCGATTGTCAGGTTTTATTTTTGTCGTAGCTATTGAATAGAGTATAGACATATGGGCAGACAGCGGGAGCCGGATCATGGGAAATAGTCACGTCCAGAAGCGAAAAGGCGCGGGGCTGAAAGTCCCCGCACCAATCGACTCAATAATCTGCCGCAACTTTTGGGTCATACGCTTTTTTTGTTATTTCAAATCTCCTTCTGTACGCGAACTTTGACAATTTTGAGAACTACCGAACGCTGCCTGTACTGGCCTCAAGATCTGCAATTGCTGTCGCCGCATCTTTCAGTCTTTTTCTACGACCGGGAAATCCATTACCTGGCTTCTCCTGGTCCTTTCCATCAATTCACGTTTCTTCCTGATCTGCACATCGGTGTACTTTAAAACGCTGTCCCGCCGGGCATGATCAGTCAGCATCTGCAACTCGTCCACGCTCAGCCCCTTGTCATTCACTGCAATCGTGCATGACGAGTGTTTTGTCCCCGCATACAGAGGAATGTCTTCCCCGACTTCCCAGCACGCTTTTTCCATATATCGGCCAGGTAGTCGTGCTGAAAATGTTTGCCTTTAAGCTTGCCATAGGGATTTGTGAAGAAAAATTTGCTGAACGTCACCGGCATCTCCTTTATGATGCTCTTGAAATCCGAGTGGCAGGGTATCACGTGTGTACCGGTTTTTATCTGTTTTTCCTCTTGACAATAATTAAATTGCATTGTATGCGTGTATATACACGTTTATCTGAGGAAAAAAGATGTCACCATGGCAGACTTTACAAAAGCCCAGTACATGCAATTGCACAAACTTGCGCAGGGCGGCACGTGCAATTACCAAGATTTATGACAAGGCATTGGCGCCAAGCAACCTGAAGGCGACTCAGTTTGCAGCCTTAATGTACATAAAGGATCATGGCCCTCTCAATATCAGCACACTTTCGACAATAATGGTGCTGGATAGAACCACCCTCGTCAGAAATCTTAAACATCTTGAAAATGCAGTCTTGATCGAAAATGTCCCCACTTCGGACTCACGAGAGCGGCAAATAAATATTACAGAGGATGGGCGGCGTGCGGTCGAGCTGGCCTTCCCCCATTGGAAGCAGGTTCAGAGGGAGATGGTGAACAAGATTGGAAGCGATAACCTTAAAACCCTGGATTTTATCGTTACCATTGTGGAAAGCGTTCTTCTTGATAATGGCGAGTTAACAGCAGGCAAAACGGAGTGATCTTTTCAATTTCTTGATTATTCAAAATAAAAAGGAGGTAATAATGTCTCAACTAACAGGAATGCTCGGATGCCGTTACCCTATCATACAGGGGCCGATAGGGGAGTTAAACAGCCCGGAGCTCGTGGCGGCCATATCCGGGGCGGGTGCCTACGGAATGCTGGCTTTGGGTTTCAGCAATGCCATTACGGCAAAAAAACTGCTCCAAGAGGTGAAATCTTTGACAGACAAACCGTTTGGGGCCAACCTGATGCTCCTGAACCAGGAAAATCTGCAGATTCTAGATGTTCTAGCCGAAGCGGGCATAAAAACCATCACGACGTCTGCAGGGTCTCCCGCAAAGATATACGGCAGGATCCATGAATTGGGGATGAAGGGTTTCCATGTGTCACTTGCTCTTACCCACGCTAAGAGAGCCGAAGAGGCCGGTGTGGATGGACTCGTGATATCGGGCATGGAATCCGGGGGCCTCCGCTCCCGGGATCCGGAGTCTTCAAACATGGTCTTGATACCGCTGGTCGCAGACAACGTCAGGATTCCCATCGTGGCTGCGGGGGGCATTGCGGACTCGCGTGGTTATCGAGCCGCACTGGCCTTGGGCGCCCAGGGTGTGCAGATAGGAACCCGTTTTCTCGCCTGCGCTGAGAGTCCGGCGCATGACAAATGGAAGCAAGCCATTGTTGAATGCAAGGATGGTGATACGACCCTGCTGCCGCTGGACAGGATGAGCATGAGGGTGATCATCACTCCCAAGCTGAAGAAGGAAATACTCGATCCGGAAATCGACCTGCCCAAACTATATGACATGAGAAACCTTTCCAAGGCCTGGGGATCCGGGGATTTCGATCTCTTTCCCGCCAGCGCCGGCCAGGTGGCCGCGCTAATCAAAGAAATAAAACCCGTTAAGGAGATAATCGAGGAGATGGTATCGTGAAAGAGGTTCCCATGAAAGAGTTAAGCCGAACCGTAATGAATTATGTGATGTCACTCGGGGCTTGTGCTGCCGGGATTGTCACCGTAAAAACTCTTGAAGGCGGGCCTCCTTCTGCAGATCTTCGATATATCCTTCCATCGGCACAGTCGGCAGTGGTGTTCGCCCTGCCCCTGGATCAGTCGCTGATCATGCCATTTCTCCAGAAAAAGAATCGACTTTCCCACGAGCGAAACAATATTGCCACGAACACGATGGCCAGCGGCATCGCCTTTGAACTTTCTAATTTCCTTACCCAGCGGGGTCATCCCTCCGCTCCCGTAGCCTCGAACCAGGTCTACCGGAAGGAATCGCCGCGCGGCCTCCCGGATCTCATGCCGAACATCTCCCTGCGCTATCTGGCCGTAAGGTCAGGCATCGGATGGTTTGGTCTTTCGGGAAACGTGATCCGGAAAAACGAAGGCGCTGCCATCATCTTCGGCGCCACCGCCACGGAGGCGGACCTCATCCCCACGGACCCTCTGCCCGAGAAAGAAAGCTATTGTGATCAATGCCGTATCTGTATTGCATCCTGCATGTCAGGGTTGATCGATGACAAGGAGAAAACAGAAATTTCCTTAGGCGGTGTTCCCTTTTCCTACTCGAAACGCCGTACATACAGACGCTGCGAATACGTCTGCGGCGGTTTTACGGGACTTCACCCATCAGGAAAATGGTCCAACTGGTCACCTGGCCGTTTTTCCATTCCGAAAGAAGACGGCGACTTCATGCCCGCGCTGAAGCGGGCCGTCAAGGCGTCGTGGAAGTGGCCGAGGATGGAGGGCGGTTTTTATCATGTAGTGATGAAGGATAAACTCTATCTCACCTGCGGCAACTGCCAGCTCGTCTGTACCCCCGAAAAGGAAGAACGGAAGAGGCGCTTCAAGATCCTGACGGAGAGCGGCGTTGTGGTGCAAAACCCGGATGGGTCCCTTGAGACTCTCTCTCCAGAAAAGGCAAACGAGCGGATCGCGTCGTTGCCCCCGAACATCCGGGCACTTTACGAAGACGCAAGCCCCATTTAGGAGAGCATAAAAAAGACCCAGGGCATGTGATCAATGTGACCTTCAACACTTAGCTTAGCGGACCGACCTCAGGTGCTCTGTACGGCCGCTTCAAGAACAAGGATGAAATCGCCTTGGCTGCGCTCGAATACAACATCTCAAAAGTAAAAGGTGAAATATCGGGTAGAATTGGACCCATTGACAATTCATGCGACAAACTTGTCGCATTCGCTGAATTTTACCGAGATACGTTTGACAAGATTTCTCAGCGGGGAGGATGTCCGATCCTGAACGCCGCCATCGACTCTGACAACACTGAACTTCCCTTCCGTGACTTCGTGATCCGATCGATAGAAGACTGGATGCGCATGATCATCTTAATTGTCAGGCGGTGTATAAAAAAGCGGGAGATCAAGGAAGGCATCGACGCAGAAACGTTTGCCACGCTCTTTGTTACTTTTATTGAAGGAGGCTTCATGCTTTCAAAGGTTACAGGCAAGCGGATTCACCTGGATAGAAACATCGATTACCTGATAAATAAAATCAATGCTGAGCTGAGGATTTAGCTTTGTAGAAAAAGTCGTCGGATTGCAGAGGGAGGATATCACATGGAGACAGAAGAGGTTTATGGGCGGTTTATAGCATGGCTGAAACAATCCTGGTACGGCGTGCCCCGACCAGAAGAGGCCCTGCCACTGATCCGAGCACGCTACACGAAAGAGGAGGCGGCACTGTTTACAGGAATATCGTTTGCGCCGAAGCCCCTGGAAGAACTGGCGGTCTTGAAGGAGATGTCTCCGGAACGTCTTCAGGAAATGCTGGATCGGATGGCCCAAAAGGGACTGGTCTACCGGGATGAGAAAAAGGGAAGCTTGCGTTACGGATTGAACGATATTTTCTTCGGCATGCGGACTTTCGGCTGGCCGGGACGAACCGATGAAACCAGCCGTGCTGTGGCACCTCCTGCGAACCATTACTGGGAGCAAGGCTTTCTCGATCCGTGGGAGCCGGTCCGGGAAAAGGGATTGCGTGTCCTGCCTATAGGGGAAACTATCAAGGACACCCGCGAGGTACGGCCTTACGAAGATGTGGTCAGGCTCCTTGATTCCTTCAATTATTTTGTCGTGACTGTCTGCCCCTGTAAACACATCAAGAATCTCGATCCAAACGAGCCTAATTGTCCTTATCCCGCAGAGGTCTGCCTGCATTTCGATAAGCTCGGTCATTACATTGTGGATAACGGCCTCGGGCGCGAGATTACGCGGCAGGAGACGGAGGAGATCCTTAAAAAGAGCGCCGAGGCGGGTTTGGTGCACGGCATCTCCAATCAGCAGGAAGGCATCGATACAATCTGCAACTGCGATCCGTGCTGCTGCATGTGCTTTACTGCGCTTTTCAAGTTGAAGCATGCGGGCAGTCTCACCCCTTCCAACTACCGCGTCCGTACCGATCCTAAGATTTGTCTGGGCTGTGGGCTGTGCGTCAAGCGCTGTCCTATGAAGGCCCTGCGCTTAGAGAACCATCCCGATGCAACAAACAAAAAGGGGGTGGCTGCAGTGCTTGACCCGGAAATGTGTATCGGGTGTGGCGTCTGCGTCTACAAATGCAAGAGTCAGTCCCTCAAGCTTGAACAACGGGAGGCCGTACATGACCCGCCTCGAACGGGAAGGGATTTTGTGACGCAGTTCATGATGGACCATCAGGCGGCTCAAGCCCGTGGCGATGGGACGTCCTGAGAATATGCCAATGCATGCGGGATCGGCAAAAAGAATCCCCAGGGGGGTGCTGTTGGCCTTCTTCCTATCGTGGCTGGTTTCATCAGATGGTATCTGGCATACGTTCCATTTGGATTGTCAACCTGTAAAGAAGAAAAGGATGAGCAAGATTAATTTACTATCACCAAGGAGGGATCAAAATGGCCTATGATTCATTAGTCGTTCTATGGACAAGCGGAGATAAGGAAGTAGCTACAAAGATGGTGTTCATGTATGCATTAAATGCCAAAAAGAAAAAATGGTGGAATGCTGTCACCTTGATCGTTTGGGGACCCTCTTCAAAGCTACTGAGTGAAGATCCCGAGCTGCAAAAGAAGATAACAGACATGAAGAACGAAGGGATTAAATTGGAAGCCTGTAAGGCTTGTTCAGATCAATATGGCGTTTCAAGCGCCCTTGAAAACCTCGGGATTGAAATAAAATATATGGGGGGTCCTTTAACGGATTACATCAAAGGAGAGCATCATATATTGACCTTTTAAGCGCTGCCCGGATTCGGAAAGCAGCGGTTTTAGTGATTGTCAGAATCGTTATCGAAAGGAGGCATTCAGGATGAGATACGATGAATTGCTGGTAGCTGCTGATAAGTTCATGAAGGAGAAAAATTTATACGAGGCATTCACATATTATGGATCGGAGACGGGATACACACGAAAAGTAAACTCTGAGTTTTTTAAAACAATCGCGTTGAAGTTAAGGACCATCGACACGAAGGCGGCAGATACGCGAACAACTCTATTTGGTGTTGAATTAGCTACCCCTATAATAGCCGGCGCCATGTCCCATCCGCGCGTCTCCGGCCTTGAAAACCCCCTTCGGCACTGGGCCCTCGGGATGAAAGAAGCCGGCTCCATGATGGGCGTTGGAATTGTGAGCTCTCAGGAGTTTTCTGAAATCATGAAAATCGGCACCCCCACCTACCGTATCTGCAAACCACTCAGGGACAGGAAGAAAATAGCTGTTGAAATAGAGGAGGCTGAGAAGTTGGGGGCTGTAGCTGTGGGTATCGATATAGATTTTGTTCAGGGCAGCAAGATGGCTGAAAGGACTTTTGCCGATACCCCGATGTCGCCCCTCGCCTCAGAGGAACTGGCCGATTTGAGAAAAGAGACGAAACTGCCTTTCATTATCAAAGGCGTTCTCCACGAACATGATGCCGAGAAATGTATGCGGATTGGAGCCGATGCCATTGTGGTTTCCAATCACCGGGCCATGGTTCTCGATCACTGCGTACATAGCCTGGAAGTGCTGCCCATGATCCGCAGGATCGCCGGGACAGAAACGACTATTCTGGCCGATGGGGGATTTATGAGAGGGACAGATGTCTTAAAAGCATTAGCCTTAGGTGCTGATGGAGTTCTGGTCGGTCAGGCCATACTTTTGGGGGGTTTTGCAGATGGCCAGACTGGTGTTAGAGACATGGTCCAGGAAATGACAGCTCAGTTGCAAAGAGCCATGACTTTAACCGGATGTCCTGTAATTAAGAAAATTGATGAAACCATTTTATTGAAAAGAGATTTTATAATTTGAAAAGGCTCCTTAGGTGGGCTTGTTAACTGTAGGTTCTCAACGCAGTATTTCGCGGTGTTTTTGCCATGAAAAATGGAAAAATCGATTATCTAACCACTTACCTAACCGAAAGGAGGTTTCGCTATGATACAGGCTTTAAGGACACCTGATGAGCGTTTTGCTCATCTCTCTGGTTACCCTTTCAGTTCGAACTACATCGAGGATCTTGCTGGCTACGTGGGGCTACGCATGCATTATCTTGACGAGGGTCCCAGGAATGCGAAGCAGGTATTCCTATGCCTGCATGGAGAACCTACATGGAGCTATCTTTATCGCAAGATGCTCCCTGTTTTTAAGGATGCCGGACACAGAGTTGTAATACCTGACATGTTTGGCTTCGGGCGATCCGATAAACCCGTAGATGAGAATATTTACACTTTTGATTTTCATCGCAAGAGTATCATGCTGCTTATCGAGCGGCTCGATTTGACCAACATTACTCTCGTTTGTCAGGATTGGGGTGGCCTTCTCGGGCTTACCATGCCGATGGATATGCCTGGGAGGTTTTCTCGCTTTCTGTTGATGAATACGATGCTCGGTACAGGTGACGTCCCTCTTTCGGAAGGATTCCTTGCTTGGCGGGCCTGGACCAATAAGAATCCCGATATGGCAGTGGGCAAACTTATGGCGAGAACATGCCCGCATCTATCAATTGAAGAATGCAGTGCTTATGATTCCCCATTCCCGGATATTCGCTATAAGGCAGGGGTCAGACGTTTCCCAAATATTGTGCCGGACGCGCCAGATGCTCCAGGTGCTGAATTATCCAGGCGTGCTCGTAAATGGTTAAATACCGAATGGTCCGGCGCCACGTTTATGGCAATTGGTATGAAGGATCCAGTGCTTGGCCCATCTGTAATGAAACATCTCAGAAATATTATACGTAACTGTCCAGAACCATATGAGGTTGAACATGCTGGACACTTCACTCAGGAATGGGGTGAGGATATTGCGAGAAAGGCATTGGAAGTTATTGGCTGATTTTCGTCGGGAATAAGAGAGGATAGCTTCCTCTAAGTGAGCATCCAGCCATTTTGGCGCGCACACCTACTTTCACACTATAATCACTAATATTATAATGTTTTCCTTTTCGAAAAAAATACAGATTTTATCATAATATCCAGATTACGTGTAACCTTCAGGTTATGGAAAAGGCGAAGTACGAATATGAATTGTTGCCAGCAAGGCAAAAAACAAACTGACAAATGAGAATTACAAAAATTGACATGCCAAAGACTGCTGGAGGTAGTGACGGGCTTGAATCTATTAAAATGGACAAGCTGGGACAGTTATTTAAGAAAAATTACGGTGGTCACTACAACTCTTTAGCATTGGCATTCTATGATGAGTTAAGGCAACTACTTGGAATATTAGCTTTAAATTCATCAATTATAAATAGGCAACTATGGCCCCCTCCTTCACATAAAATTTTTCTTGACATCATACTTATTAGTAAGTATGTATATTCAAAATCTACGGGAGCGCGGATCTAAATAATGCGAGAGCATCAGGAAACAAAAAAAGAGATACTGAACCTTGCGGAAGGCTTATTGCGTGACCGGGGTTTTAATGGGTTCAGCTATAAGCACATTTCGTCTGCGCTCGATGTAAAAAACGCCGCAGTTCACTATCATTATCCTACAAAATCTGATTTGGGAGTTGCCATCATCCAGCGAGCGAGAAGGGGCTTTCAAAAATGGACCCAGAATTCCAAAATGCAGAATTTGGATTTTCCGAAGAAACTAGACGAGTTTTTCGGGATTTACAGATATTTTCTAAAGTGTGGACAGCACGTTTGTTTGGGTGGAGCATTGGAGACTGACTTCAAAACACTTCCCATAGAGATGCAGCAGGAGACGCGAGCCCTGGCTTCCGATATTCTGAATTGGCTTCAGGAACTCTTGAAGAAAGGCCGTGAAGCCGGCTCTTTTTCCTTCCCCGGTAATCCAAGGGACCAGGCCATCGTTGTCCTATCGAGCCTGCAAGGGGCACTGCAGATGGTTCGGGCGACTGACCCGTCCTATCTGAATGCCGCCATGAAACAGATTGAGCGGATGTTGAAGACATAAAAGAAATTTTTTTATCCAACATTCTTACTTATTAGTAAGTTAGTACTTGCGAGATAATGTGATGAAAATGGAAATGTCAGCGAAGCGGATATTCAGAAAAAGCTACCCCCACAGGTATGTCGTGGACAAGATTACAAAAGATGGTCTTGCTATTCAAATACGACCGATCCGGCCTGATGAGAGTTTCCTTCTTGAAAAAACCTTTAGTACCCTATCGCCGCGAAGTATCTGCAACGGGTTTCATGGTTATATTCAAGCGGTGCCGGAAGAACTGATTACCAAGTTAACGCATATTGATTATCGTCGGGTAATGGCTTTACTGGCTATTGACAAAGATTACCACGACACTACCCCCTGCGGATGGGCACTTTACGTGCAAAATGATGAAGAGTCATTTGCGGAAGTTGCCGTTGTTGTCGGTGATCCCTGGCAGGGAAAAGGGATCGGTTTGATGTTGATCGATCATCTCACAGCAATTGCCCGTGATCAGGGTATTGGATCATTACGGGGGCAGGTTCTCGCACACAATATTCAAATGCACAACCTTCTCAAAAAAATGGGATGCGATATCTTGAGAGATCTGGGTGGTGATGAATTCGAGATTGGTAAGAACCTGACCTATTGCAAAGAGAAGGAGGCGCTTTATGTCAACAGAAATCATTAACGCAAGAGAACGTAGTTTTTATGTAAAAAGACGGAAGTATTGATTGAATAATTAGTTGAGGCAAAAAATGCAGGAAGATATGAAAGGGAACGAAAAGGCAAAATGGATTGAAGGCATCATAAAGGATTTCGTCAACCTGTCCTCGGAAAACACGCTGAAAAATTCAGCCAACGACAAGGCTTGGGACAATCCGCTGGTGGGATTCTCTCTCGGCAACGACCCTCTTTATCAATCTTATAAGGAGCATGTGGGACCTTTTCACTGGACCCCGTTGGAATTATTTAACATGACCTTTCCCGAGTTGAAGGTCGAGGCCGCTGCGTTGTCTGTTATAAGTTGGATTCTGCCTCAGACGGAGAAATCCAGAACGGACCTCCGCAAGGAAACGCATTACCCGCCGGAAAGCTGCGCCAGAGCGAGAATTTTCGGTGAAGAGGTCAACGACAAGCTCCGGAAACATATCGTGGAGAGTCTCCGTCTTGCCGGCATTGAAGCTGTGGCTCCAATACTATCTCCCCATTGGTCAATGAAGATGTCCAAACGTTACGGCTTTGCGTCAACCTGGTCTGAACGGCATGCGGCTCATGCCTCAGGATTGGGGACATTTGGTCTCTGCGACGGCTTGATTACCCCTCTTGGCAAGGCGATGCGTTGCGGTTCTGTTGTGGCCCGCCTTCAAGTTCCTCCTACCCGGCGACCATATAAGAACCATAATGAGTATTGCCTTTTTTTCGCCCATAGAAAATGCGGGAAGTGTATCAAGCGGTGTCCCGCCGGAGCCATAAGCGAGTCGGGGCATGATAAATCGAAATGCAAGCTTTATGCTGTGGATGAGATGAAGAAATTCATCACTTCCCATTACGGCCTTGAAGGTTACGGCTGCGGTTTTTGCCAGACCGGAGTGCCTTGCGAATCCAAAATTCCTTTTGTATCCGTTATTGATAAAGAGAAGGAGGCACTTTATGTCAACAGAAGTCATTAACGCAAGAGAACGTAGTTTTCATGTAAAATGGGATGATCCAATGATTGGAGCTAAGGCCGCTCGTACCATGGACGGATTGACTTATTTACGGCGCATTTTGGGCGGTTCAATACCACGTGCCCCGATAGCTAATCTAATAAATTTCCAAGTGGTCGAAATCGAGAAAGGTCGTGTCGTTTTCGAAATTACCCCCGCTGAATATCACTACAACCCTATCGGCATGGTTCACGGAGGTATCGCCTGTACGCTTCTTGACTCGGCAATCGGCTGTGCCGTCCATTCCTTGCTCCCTGCGGGAGCCGCTTATACATCGCTCGAACTGAAGGTGAATTTCATCCGCCCAATCACTGCACACACTGGGCGCTTGAGGTGTGAAGGCAAAGTTATCCATGCAGGGAGCCGAATCGCCACGGGTGAAGGCAAAATGACAGACAGCAAGGGCATCCTCTATGCTCATGCCGTATCGACCTGTCTTGTGATGGAACAAACGCAGAACGTTGATTTGCAGCAAACCGCAATATCGTCATCGTTAAGAACATAAACAAATATGCCCGATCTCTGGATTCCGATAGAGGGTCTATTATGAGCAAGGAAGACATCAGAAAATATGGGTTAGAACTGGGGGCGGATGCCGTGGGGTTTGCCGCCATTGAGGACTACAGATCAGAAAGATCCCCCGATCCACAAACGGTTCTTCCGGGCGCGAAGTCCATGGTCGTTCTCGGGTACCGGGAAACCGACGGATCGCTCGAAAGCGGCAATCCGCAAATCCAGATGGGCGCCCGAATGGGGTTGATGGAATTCGCGTTGAAGAACAATTATTTAATGACGAGATTTCTGGAAGACCGTTACGGCGTCAAGGCTGCCCCTGTAGCAATCTCCTATCCCCTCAATATGGGGTCAGCCACGGGTGAAGTTTCTTTGCGCCATGCCGCCGTTGCTGCCGGACTCGGTATTTTCGGGCGGCACAATTTGGTCATCCATCAAAAGTTCGGGACAAGAATCCTCTTCACCGCCAGCCTGACAAATCTACCACTTCCGTCAGACCCTCCCGTTAAAGACAAGTTGTGCACGCAGTGTGGGATCTGTGTCGAGACCTGTCCGGTAAGAGCTCTGGATGAAGAGGGGAAAACAGACGTGATGAGGTGCCGGGAAAATTCACAGCCTTACGGAATCTCGGCCTTGATTCGCTATCTGAATCAATTCATCGGAACCTCACCCGAGGAACAGAAGAATCATCTAAAGGATCCTCTTCTTCGGAGCCTCTATCAGGCACAGGGTCTTAAACAGCAATATCTCAATCAATTCATCGGAACCTCATCCGAGGAACAGAAAAATTACCTGAAGGATCCTCCTCTTCTAAGCCTTTATCAGGCACAGGGTCTTAAGCAGCAATATACGTGCTACAAATGTATGACGGTTTGTCCAGCAGGACACCGGAGAGAGAAATGATAAAACAAGGAGGTAATCATGGACATTCAGACCATTAGATTTGACGGACTTGAACGTGTCTGGTCGAACGACGATGTGCCGTCCGAAAAACAGGTATGCGTCAGGCTGGAAGATGCCATCCGAGGAAGACGAAGTATTAGGAAGTTTAAGCCGGATCAGGTTGAACGGAAGGTGCTCGAAGAAATCATGAAAGCAGCTTTATGGGCGCCGTCCTGGGGAAATACGCAGCCTTGGGAGTTTTATGTGTTGACCGGTAAACGTCTGACGGAATTTAAAAATGCCAATCGGGATAAAATGATTGCCGGGGAAAAGTACTCCCCGGATGTGCCGATGCCGGAGGTGTGGCCTGAGACCATGAAAAAGAGATATGTGGATCTCGTGAGGACCGTTTTGTCCACTATCGAAATATCGCTGGAAGACGTTGTGGCACACGATATTTTCGAAATCCTCTTTAAGGATTCACGAGAACAATATGCCCTGGACATGGCATCTCTCTTCGACGCTCCTTGTCTCGTGGTGGTCTGTATTTCCGGCGATATGCTCGTTGAGTACACGATGCTGGACGTCGGCGTCGTCGTCCAGACGATATGCCTGCTCGCCCACGCCAAGGGACTTGGCACTTGCATCATGGCCACAGCAGTCGGATACCCTGGAATTCTGAGAGAATCATTATCCATCCCCAAAGACAAACGAATCATTGTGGGTATTGCGATGGGACACCCTGATCCGGAATTTCCTCTCAACAAATTTGAAAGAAAAAGAGCGGAACCAAATGAGCTTGTAAAGTGGGTTGAATGATACGGCAGCATTTGTTCCACATTCTCTTCACATTTCAGCAAAGGAGGTCATTACGAGTTCTAAAATTATGTGAAACATATCTATGGATAATAAGGAGGGGCATTAAATCATGAACACTCACAAAGAAGTATATTACAAATCAACCAAGGCCCTTGACACCTTACCGAATGGGTTTCCATCAACCGAGAGTGGTGTGGAGATTACAACAATATTTTAAAGGAGGCGGCAATGGAAAAGGTGACATATGAACAGAGAGGTGCATTAGGTGTCATAACGTTTGTCGACAAACCATTGAACTTACTAGGCGCTGAATTCAGGCAGGGATTTTTTAGGGCCGTTGATCAGGCCGTACACAGCAATCTCCGGGGATTGATCCTGAAGGCGGATGAGGGCCATTTTTGCGCTGGCGCCAACGTGAAGGACTTTCTCGGCATGACGCCAGACAAGGCCCAGGAAATGTTAAGCGGCTTTTACGCGGCGCTCCAAATCATAGAATCTTTCCCCTTTCCTACTATGGCGGTCGTACGAGGGTTGTGCCTGGGTGGCGGATTGGAAATCGCACTGGCCTTTGACCTCATTTGGGCGGCAGAAAACGCTTCTTTCGGCCAGGTGGAAGTAATTATCGGCGCCTTGCCCTTCCTTGGCGGAGCCCAACGTTTGGCCGCAAGGGTCGGGGCTAACCGGGCCAAAGAGATTGCTTTCAGTGGACGAACCTATCCGGCCAAGGATTTTGAAGGATGGAATATCATCAACAGAATTCTTCCGGAAGCGGAGCTCAGCACCAAGGCCATGGCATTCATGCAGAATCTGGCCGAAAACGGCGCGACAATTGCGATGGGTTCTATCAAGCGAATCATCAACGCCTATGTGGGAAAAGGATTGGTGGAAGCCGATCGATTGACAATGGAACTTTCGGCAGAACTCTTCAAAACGGAAGACCTGCAACTTGGGGTTCAGTCACTCCTGAAGAACGGCCCCGGCAAGGCCAAGTTCCTGGGGAAATAGCATCACAAATCGAGGCAGAAAGTCGTTTTGCATAATAAGCTTTGAGGAGAATAAAATGAGCCCTGAGAATACAACGAAAAAGAGGAAACCCTTTTCTGCGGAAGAGATTCGGAAGATCTGTGTGGAAGCGGGCGCTGGCGATGTCGGGTTTATGGATATTGAGCGGGAGTCCATGTCTTCGGAGAGCACTTGCATCCTAGACGTTTATCCTCCGGCACAAAGTATCATTTCTCTGATCAAAGTGATGAATCCTGGCATATCCAAGGCCCGGCACACTACGTCTCAAATGATGAGTATCACAGTGTGGGTGACGAATTCTCTGGCATCAGCAGGAAGATTATGCGCTGCCTCAACCAAGCGTGCATTCGCGGGAAAGACTGATCTGGCTGCTGCGATAAATCGGGGAGATATAATACTTGACGGCAATGCGGATCTGTTTGGGCGCTTCCTTAGCAGTTTCCCGTCGTGAAAAGACGCGCTTTGACAGTGGCATAAGTTTAACATCATAATCTACTTTTGATAAAGAAGGGAGAGTTCTATGAGTAAACTGTTTAAGAGTAGCAACATCGGGAGCATGGCATTGGCTAATCATTTTGTCCGGTCGGCGACAATGGAGGGTATGGCCTCTCCTGGCGGGGCTGTAACGCTCAAGTTGATAGAGACCATGGCCGCCCTTGCAGAAGGCGGCGTCGGCTTGATCATTACCGGGCATGCCTATGTGAGGACAGACGGGCAGGCAAATCCCGGCCAGATCGGTATCTATTCTGATGATCTTCTGGACGGCCTGCGGAAGCTCACATCGTCCGTCCACGAAAAGGGAGGCAAAATAGTGGTGCAACTGTCCCATGCCGGTCGTTATGCCACGGAGGAGCTGATCGGGCAACCGCCTCTGGTTGTATCGGATTTTGAAGGACTGGCGCAATCACCACGCCGGCAGCTCACGATTCAAGACATCGGCGAAATCGTTTCCGCCTTTGCCGATGCTTCTCGGAGAGCCAGGTTAGCGGGCTTTGACGGGGTTCAGATTCATGGCGCCCATGGTTATCTACTCAGCCAGTTTCTCTCCCCAGCTTTTAACAGGCGCCAGGATGCGTACGGGGGAGACGCCGTCAATCGGGCCCGTATTCATTTAGAGGTATACCGCGCCGTGAGAGAGACTGTGGGTAAAGGCTATCCCGTATTAATCAAGATGAATAGCCGAGATTTCGTCGAAAACGGATTAGAGCTGGCTGATTTCCTCAGGGGGGTTGGACCACTGGTTCATGAGGGCATCGATGCGGTTGAGATGAGTGGTGGAATGCAAACGAGCGGCAAATTATCCCCCAGCCGGCCTGGTATCAGCACCGAGGACAAGGAAGCATATTTCCGTGAAGAAGCTCTCGCCTTTAAGAAGCAATATGATGTCCCCGTAATTCTGGTAGGTGGTATAAGGTCTTTTACCGTTGCAGAGGGTCTTATTGAGGAGGGAACGGCGGATTATATTTCCATGAGCCGTCCATTCATCCGAGAACCGGGGCTGGTAAACCGCTGGAAGTCAGGTGATCGTAGCAGGGCGACTTGCATATCGGATAACCGATGTTTCCTTGCCGCACGTGAAGGTGGGATATACTGTGTCGTAGATAAGAAGGAAAAGACGGCATAACCATGTCTTTAAAGAAAAGGCAGGGTCCTAAAACTGCCAGTCTACCCACAGAGGTGTTGAAAGCTCTCGATTAAAGGACTCTTGGTCGGAGGATTCATGGTCAATAAGGCAATACAACATTTCCCCGCCGGCGTGTTATATGAAGCCCTTTGCGAGACTTCCAAGTGTCTTCCTGATGCCGTTCAATTATTGACCCCATGTACCATAGGCAACGGCTGGCTCAGGATTATATCTTTGGCCGTTTTGCTCTGTCTCTTTAATAAAGATACTGAATCAGGAGTACGGGTTTTTCCGGATCCGATCAAGCTTGATACCTGGCTGGAACTGAAGGCCTGGTATATGAAGCTTAAAACCAAGCGTGAACAGGACCTAAATTTGCTTATTTCTCAAATTAAGCAGGCGGGGCAAGAAATCCTCAAACAGCAGCCGATTCGGATCAAGCCGGAGGTTTACAGGAAGATCGGCCGGGGACCAATAGTCCTTTGCCCCGTTTGCAGGGAGACTTACCCGGCAGCCACAGGTAGGCCGTGTTTAGCTTGCCAGGGGGAAACCCCTACGTAACTTAGGCAGATATTTGTTTGGAGATAAAGATAGAAGCAAAATGTTGAAAAAAATTTTGAGGTGAAGCTATGGCAACAGTCAACGAAAGTCTGAAGGGAAATTTCTATCCCGCCGAAGTGATCAAGAAAATCTGCCTCGATGCCGGTGCCGATGATGTGGGTCTGGTGGATCTGGAGCGGGAGTCGGTGCAAAAGGAGAAAGAGGGGGTCTTGTACGTTTATCCCCTTACGCGCAGTATCATTACGATCATCACAGTAAATAACCGCGAGAACATTCAGAGTCCGGCCGGTTACGTGGTCAATGAAGAATTTCATAATACGGGAGACAAGACTTCCAGCGTTTCTCGAGAGATACTTCGCCGCTTAAACCGACTCGGTATCCGGGGTGTCGTCGTCAATAAGGGATGGCCCATGGCTCTGGATCGGTATCCAGGAAAGATCTGGGATGTAAGCCACAAGATCATGGCTGTGGAGGCCGGGCTCGGACACATGGGGATGAACCGGCTTGTTCTCCATCCGAAGTACGGTAGTTGCATTCAGTTGGAAAGTATCCTGATTAATGGGGTGCTTGATGGATATGATCGTCCCCTTGTGGAAAACCCCTGCATCAAATGTAACCTGTGCGCTGCCGTCTGTCCCACCGGGGCCATCACCAAAGACCAACCCTTCGATTTCTTAGCATGCAGCACCCACAACTATAGAGACAACTTTGCCGGGTTTCAGAACTGGGTGGAAGCCATGATTACCTCTCGCGACATGGCGGAATACCGTTCTCATTTCGATGATCGGGAGACAGCCTTCATGTGGCAGTCTCTGATGTTTCGGATGAGCTATCGGTGCAACTACTGTATGGCCGTTTGCCCTGCCGGAGAAGAGGTCAAACCGGTTTACCTTGGAAACAAGAAGGAACATGTTGAAAGGGTACTGAAGCCTCTCAGGGATCGTCGGGAGCCGGTGTATGTTATGGCAGGATCCAACGCGGAATCAAGGGCCCGCCGAAATCCCAATAAAGAGGTCAGGGTAGTGGCTGGCATAATGCGGAAGCAACCGAAGTAAAGCAAACGGGAGGACTTTGTGTCCCTTTGCTCCATTAAACCAACCTTATAAGGAGGAATTTCGTCATAATGAATTACGAAACGATTATTTTTGAAGTCAAAGAACAGACAGCGTTCATCACGTTGAATCGCCCGGAAGCATTCAACGGATTGAATCTCACCGTCGGCAAGGAACTGATGCATGCAGCGATCCGCTGTGACGAGAGCTCAGAAATCCGAGCTGTTATTCTGACAGGCGCTGGTAAAGCCTTCTGCGCCGGAGGAGACCTGAAATTCTTTTCCGGATATGGGGATCAGCTCCCTGTTGTTCTCAAAGAAATGACGGTGTATTGCCATGCGGCCGCTTCGCGCCTGATCAGGATGGACAAGCCTCTGATTACGGCCGTGAACGGCGCAGCAGCGGGGATGGGTATGGGCTTTGCCATTGCCGGAGATATTATCCTGGCCGCCGAGTCGGCATCGTTTACAGCAGCTTATACGGCAGCGGGCCTTTCACCTGACGGCGCTATGACCCACCTTTTGCCAAGGATGATCGGACTGTCCAGAGCGCGGGAGATGGTGATGACAAATCGTCGCGTTAAAGCTCAGGAGGCCCTTGACTGGGGCCTTGTCAACAAAGTGGTGCCAGATGGCGATCTTCTGAAGGAAACCGAAACTCTGTCGAAATCATTTGCACATGGACCCACGCATTCTTATGGGATGGTCAAGAAACTCTTGAATGAAAGTTTTTCATCGACCCTAGAGACGCAAATGGAACAGGAAGCACGCGGCATATGCGAAATGGCGAAAACCAGGGATGGCCTGGAGGGTGTTGCTGCCTTTGTAGGGAAACGACGCCCCGTATTCAAAGGTTGTTGAAAGAGGTAGTCCCCGCCATATGTGAAAGGGGCTTCCTGCTGCGTGAGACCCTCTTTCACTATGAATTTTCCGATAAATGAATATGAAGAATATCTTAGGAGGAAATGAAATGTCAAAGCTACTGGAAATGTTAGAATGCCATTATCCCATCATTCAGGGGCCCGTCGGGGAGATGAACAGTCCGCTGCTGGTTGCGGCCATCTGTGATGCTGGCGCCTATGGGATGCTGGCTCTCGGATTCAGCGACGCCGAAAGGACCCGTCAACTGGTCAAGGAGGTGAAATCGCTTACCGACAAGCCATTCGGCGCCAACCTGATGCTCCTTAATCCCAACAACCCCGAGATTCTCGAAGTACTGGCTGATGCGGGTGTCAAGATGATCACCACATCGGTGGGCAATCCAAAGCCAGTATATCAGCGTATTCACGAATTGGGGATGAAGGGCTTCCATGTGGCCCTCTCCCTTGTCCACGCGATGAGGGCGGAGGAAGCCGGTGTGGACGGAATCGTCATTACCGGGGCCGAATCCGGCGGTATTCGTTCCATTGAATCCGAATCCACCAACATGGTCCTGATCCCCCTGGTTGTCGATCACGTGCGCGTTCCTGTCGTGGCCGCAGGCGGCATCGCCGATTCGCGGGGCTACCATGCTGCTCTGGCGCTGGGTGCGCAGGGAGTGCAGATCGGGACTCGCTTCATTGCTACCGAGGAAAGCACAGCCCACGAAAAATGGAAGCAGGCCATCGTGCAATGCGGTGACGGGGAAACGATCCTGATCCCGCTCAAACGAATGAACATGAGGGCCGTCCTGACGCTTGTCTTGAAGAAACAGATGAGTGAACCGGGATTCGATCTGACCGGACGCTACCGCCTCGAGGACGTTCCGAAGGCATGGGGGACAGGGGATTTTGATCTATTTCCTGCTGGCGGCGGCCAAGTGGCCGCGCTAATCAAGGAGGTTAAGCCCGTCAAAGCTATCATCGAAGAGATGGTGTCGTGAAAGGGGTTACCATGACAGAATTAAGTCGGACAGTCATGGATTATGTCATGTCGCTAGGGGCCTGTGCTGCCGGGATTGTCGCCGTGAAGATCCTTGAAGGCAGGCCTCCTTCGGCCGCTCTTCGGTATATTCTCCCATCGGCACCGCGCGACAATTGCGATGGGTTCCATCAAGCGAATCATCAACGCCTATGTGGGAAAAGGATTGGTGGAAGCCGATCGATTGACAATGGAACTTTCGGCAGAACTCTTCAAAACGGAAGACCTGCAACTGGGGGTTCAGTCACTCCTGAAGAACGGCCCCGGCAAGGCCAAGTTCCTGGGGAAATAGCATTACAAATCGACCTCCGAGGGAATTTTTTGTCCCCGGAGGCCTTTTTCACTCCTTTTTTCTTAAATACAAGAATGGAGAAAAAACCAATCGAGATAAACCTTTAATATGAAGAAAGGAAAGCCTGCTGTGAACGATGATAGCGCGAAGATTATTGGTATTTGGAAACTGGTTTCGTTCGAAATGGAGTGGAAAACAACCGGCGAACGAGTACCCGTCATGGGAAAGAATCCGATAGGCTACATCATCTTCACTCCCGAGGGGCGAATGATTGTGGTCCTGACGGCCAAGGGACGCAAGTCACCGAAAACCGATCAGAATCGCGCTGACCTTTTTAAGTCCATGTTTGCTTACACGGGCATGTACCGCTTTGAAGGAGACAAGTGGATAACCAAGGTCGATGTATCCTGGACCCCTGAATGGATCGGCACTGAACAGGTACGCTTTTTCAAGGTCGATCGCAACCGACTCGAAGTCATCTCAATGTGGGTGCAAGATTTTGTCAACCCCGAACGGGGAATGTTGCGGGGATTTACGACATTCGAACGGGTGAAATAGAGAACCGACCGATTTCTCCAAATGCTTCCCTAACCTCACCGCATCATTGAGGCAAGGCGTTGCTGCCTCCGTCAAATGAGGCAATCAGCCAAGCCTTGAACAAAATGTAAGAGGTGCTTATCCGTTAGCATCCATAAATTTGACGGGTATCCAACATTACAAATAATATTCGTTGATTTTAAGATTTCAATTTTTTACTGAGTAGGTAGGTGTTAGAGTTAATCAGGACAAGACTTAATTGGGCACTGCCTGTCAAGTCAAATATAGGTCAGGACACTTTATACTCATTATGGCCTTCGAACTGGAAAGGCAGTAATGGTAATTATCTTATTCTTCAACTCGCATCTGGTAATATGACATGACATAGTATCCTCACTTTGTTGTGGTTCTCATTCACAGTATGGTTTCCAGTTGCTCTCAAAAACACACTGAGCGCCTGCATTCTTTTCCCATGACCTTATTTCAACACGATTCAGATGGCAGCTTAAGTCTTCCATGATCTTAACATCTGTTTTTGGATCGCAGAGCATAACCGAATAGAAGCCTCCATCGAGAGGACGCACCGACACCTTGTAGCTTTCTTGGATGTGTTTTACGCGGGACTGGTCAGGATATATCTTTTCAAGAACATCAAAGAACTGTTTCGTATCGAACTCTTTCGGTACAGACAGCTTCTGTGCCTCATAATATCCCACAATCTTCATCGAGAAATCGGAAAGTGTGACTGCGGCGGCAGAATATTCCCGCACCTTAGCTTCGTCAGACGCTGATAAGGCTCTATTGCTTACACAACCAAGAAGAACTACAATAGTCAGAGTCAAAGCAAATCGTCTCATGATAATACCCTCCACTATCTAAGACCAAAAATACGCTTGGTCTTCGTTAACCCCCGTATCAAGGTTCCAGTTTTTGAGGTAAGCAGCAGGTCCATCCGGATTCTTATGCTCGATGTCAACAAATAGACGGCTCCAGGCAGCAACGACAGCAACAACAGCTTTATCAAAGGCGTCTTTTTTGAACACACCGGTCTTGTCGCCCGGCAGCTTCACCTCATTGATGAAGCGCTGCCACTCCTCGGGAGCTATTTCATTCGTTTTTTTGTAAGCCAGCTTCTCTTCCTGTGCAAAGTGCCGGAAAATCGGCATCGGGTCTGTGGCAGAGCTGATCTTGGATAAGAAGTGTTTATGCCAGGTATCAGGATCGATCTTATCGAAGTGCTGGGTGGCGGTAGGGTGACTCGCTTTGAGAGTCTCAGCCCAGAGCACACCGAGATCGGGATGAATCTTGTTCTCGTCATCGGGAGCGGAACACATCTTAAAAAGCCCAACGTAATCAGCATATCCGATTTCAATTCCCTTGATTTCATGGAATATATAGCTGTCCTGTGTGAGCTCACAGTGACGGTGTTCCTCCGAATTGAAGATATAAGGTCCTACTATGGCTTGCACAACCGGGTGAATCACAGAATCAGTGACAAGATGGCTTGTGAAACCACAGAGCCAGGCAAGACATACATTGAAAGCGTCTCCCTTAATACCGGGAAGATTTCTGATCCCATGCCGGATAAACTCACCGGTATTTTCATAATGCATCCGATCCGCCCAACTGTGCTCCTTCAGGAAACCGCTCAGAAGCTCTGTAAGATATGGATAGTCAGGGCCGACGGCACCGAGGCATATGAAATGATTGAGACCGAGGATTGCTAGAAAATAAGGATGCTTTTCTGAAAGATGCTCATACTTGTCCAAAGCTTCTTCCGCAACCATCCAATGTGTAAATGTTCCTGCCATGATAACCTCCTTACAAGGAATAATTATCGCTATAAGTATTTTACCAGTTGATCGGAGTCCTCTATTATTGCCGTCCGATCACATTCAATGAACTGAAGATATTTCCAATTTGGTTTCAGCAAGAACTATGAGTATCATCGTCACCGCAGTACCCACAGCTTGAACAACATAATACATTTGCTTTTCCACAGCATGGACATGATGCAATTTTAGGGTCTTTCATTCCCCCATCCTCGTTTTCGCAAAAACTGTGATTATCACAGTCAGCACAGTATCCACACTTCGAACAGCAGAGTACATTTATTTTGTCACATTGCGGGCATGTAGCCACTTGAGCATTTTTCATTCCCATGACTGGGCCTCCTTTGTGTTTCTCACACACTGACTAATCTGTATGCCTGACTAGCTTACATTTAATGAACATCTGCACTGTTTAATACGTGATATGATGATTTCTATGCTCAACTGTAATTGATGAGATGCATGCTTGCTCAACATTTATTCCCTTTGTTCCATCCATACATGTAGCGTAACATTGGAGAGGGGCCATAACGCATTTTAGCCTATCCCACCAGTTAAGATCTTAAAGACAGCTTGCGAAAACACAAGCAGGTATAAGAAAAATGATTAGGCTTATCATAATGATTCTGTTCACACGTACCCTATTCTTCAAAAATAGAAAACCCCGCTCTCTTTTGAGAAACGGGGTTTCAGTAATCAATACATGGCACCACCCTTTACACAAAGGGTTCAGATTAGTTGTTAACCTTTTGACGATGCCCTATTTAAATACACTTTTTTGTGCTCCTAATTCTTTGAAAAGTCAAGAGACAAATTTTATTGATAACCATTTGAAAGGATCTCTATATGTCGAAAGTGCAGGATGCTAAATTTCAGAAAGAAACATACCTGAGGCAAGTACGCAAGAGCCGGATGTCCAGAAAAATTAACAAAAATGCAGTTTTTACAGCAGTTGTGGTGCTTAAGGCATTTTTGCAGCAGATTTGATCAGAAAGGACTGGACTTCCTGAGCGAACAGAGCGTTGGTATGTTACAGGCAATAACCGATCAGCATAACTGAACAAAACATTTTTTATTTGACAATTTTCGCCAACCTCATTATAAAAAAAGGAGATTCATCTGCGAATTTACTCCCCCTAATAAAAACTTTTCATAGAGTTATTCTGTACCATTAAGTAAGA